>F14TC_100041765_pt1 | contig 14092 bp, 12 predicted proteins | sample KannatnBrdUF14TC_FD_10806 | JGI IMG/M metagenome (IMG submission 10806)
ACACCATACTTCATCGACACAATTCAACCACAAGGAGAGGTGGAAGACGATATGTACACAGACGAAGATCGCGCTCGTGATGTTCAGGCTGCAAAAGATGCCAAGGCCGCTAAAGAAGCCCTTATCATCGGTGGATCCTCGATGCTTTACACGGCATCCATCCAGAAACTAATCGACGATGTTCCTCGACGAGTAGCTGAATACCCGGTTATTCGCGATGGCAAACAGATCCATTGGATTCAGGAAGATGCCGATTCCAAGACGCTCCTTCTGAAGCAGGGCATCGCACTTCAGGGACTCTCGGCAGCACTTCAGGTCGCCATGCAAGGAACCGTTACGGTTGAAAAGATCGAAGAGATCATCAACGAAGCATTCCGAAATTCTGTTGGCGAATTGGAAGCTACGATCTCTATCGGCAAGCCATCAAGCACAGAACCCGATGAGCAGCCTACAGCATAGGATAAAGCGGGATCGTATTCTGCTCAATCTTCTTTTGTCTGTGGCCACTTTACTGGGCTATGCACTTTTGTTTACGTTCTTTGCCTTCCTTGTTCAGTTGGCGACAATCATCTTTGAAGTCATGGGAATGGGGGTAGGTAATGGCCGATGAAACACCATCTGTTAAGGATTCAATCCTCAATAGCACCAAAAGATTGCTTGGTATAGACCCCGATTACGATGTTTTCGACATCGACATCGAAATGCTCATCAATGCTACCTTTTCGAAGCTGCATCAACTGGGCGTTGGTCCTACAACTGCTGCATATCAGATCACAGGACCTGAGAATGTGTGGGATGAGTTCACCCTTGGAGATACTAATCTCAATGGTGTCAAAACGCTCATATTCTACAGGGCAAAACTGTCCTTCGATCCACCTGAGACCTCTTTCGGTATAACGGCTATGGAAAACACAGCCAACGAAGCCGAATGGCGACTCAACATCTACGCAGAGGAGAAGAAGCTTGCCACTCCCTGATACCCTCAAGGCAAAAACTCTTGAAGAAGCGGCGAGTGAAGTATTCGAAGCAACCGACTTCTTCTCGCACTACGATTTCGATCAAGTAGCTTTCGCTGAGCATTTTGGCGAGGACGATCTCGATGACTTCCTGAAACACTGGGGCGTTAAAGGCCAGAAGTGGGGTGTTCGTCGAAAGTCCAAATCGGCAAAGGTGAAAGTTACCAACTCCGAATCGGGCAAGTCCGCTGAGATCTCCTTCAACCCGCGTAAGACTTCGGTCAACGCGCACACTGGAGAAATCAGTACCAGCTCCAAGAAAGAGCTTAAGTCCATTCATGGGCAGATCAAGAAGAATCAGCTTAAACTGATGTCTGATGATGAGCTCAAGGGTCGAATTAACCGACTTAAGATGGAGCAGGAATACCAAAAGCTTTCGGCAAACGCAGACAGCCCTGGTAAGAAGATGGTTAAGAAGATTCTTGCTCAAACCGGTGACGAACTGGCGAAGAACTTGGTCTCTAACGTAATCGTTCCTGGTGTTTCATCTCGCGTTGGAGCTCTCTCCAAACAGGCTGGCCTAATTCGAGAAGCACAGAAAGCGGCAAACGCTGCTCGACCAGCATCATAGTTAGAAGGGAGGGTCGGCTTGACTCTATCGAACACTGCGGTACCAATTCATTATGGAAACTTTCGTCAAAAAGTAATAGACGGACATATTCCTGTCAATGAAGAAATCTCACTCGAGATGAACCGCATCGATGCACTCATTGCCGACCCTCGCTACTATTATGACGACAAGGCAATTGACGGTTTCATTCTTTATTGCGAGAACGAGTTAACACTCACCGACGGTCAGCCGTTGAAACTTCTCGATACCTTTAAACTTTGGGCAGAAGCAGCTCTTGCGTGGTTCTATTACGATGAGCGTCCAGTCTTTGTGCCCAACCCCGAAGGCGGCGAAGGTCACTTCGAAACCCGAGTAGTCAAACTGCGTCTATGTAAGAAGCAGTACTTGATTGTTGCTCGTGGTGCCGCCAAATCCATGTACGCCGAGTGTATTCAAGCATATTTCCTGAACATCGACACCAGAACAACTAGCCAAATCACTACTGCTCCGACCATGAAGCAGGCCGATGAGGTTATGGCGCCGTTCAGGACTGCTATCACTCGTGCTCCAGGACCGTACTTCAAATTCTTGACGAACGGTTCGCTTCATAGCAACACCGGCAGTGGAGCCGAGAAGGTCAAACTAGCATCCACTAAAAAGGGGATTCAGAACTTCCTGACGAACTCGATTCTCGAGGTCCGTCCAATGAAGATCGACAAACTCCAAGGGGCTCGCCCTCATGTTGTAACAGTTGACGAGTGGCTCTCCGGTGATGTTAAGGAAGATGTTGTGGGAGCGCTGGAGCAAGGGGCCAGCAAACACGATGAATACCTAATTGTAGCTATATCCTCCGAAGGTACAGTTCGTAATGGTAGTGGCGACACTGTCAAGATGGAACTGATGAAGATCCTGAAGGGTCAGATGGAAGCGGACCACGTTTCTATTTGGCACTACAAGCTCGACAGCCTTGAAGAAGTAGCTATGCCCGAAATGTGGGTCAAAGCTCAACCCAATATAGGGCGTACGGTCTCCTATGAGACGTACCATCGTGATGTGGCTCGAGCTGAAGGTGCTCCAGCGTCCCGCAACGATATTCTAGCAAAACGGTTTGGCATTCCCATGGAAGGCTACACCTACTTCTTCACTTATGAAGAAACTGAGCCCACGTTCGACGTACACAAGAAGGATCGTTACGATCGGGCATTGTGTGCTATGGGTGCTGACCTCTCGCAGGGTGACGACTTCTGTGCATTTACGTTTATCTTCCCCTTACGAGGGGGCGGTTTCGGAATCAAGACACGAAGCTACATTTCTCGTCGAACTCTCGACCGACTGGGCTCATCTCCTCGAGCCAAATACCAAGAGTTTCTAGACGAAGATTCGCTGCACGTCTTGGAGGGCACAGTCCTCGACATGATGGAGGTCTTCGATGACCTCGATAAGCATATTCAGCAGCACGAGTATGAAGTTGTGGCTGTTGGGTATGACCCTTATAACGCACGTGAGTTTATCGATCGCTGGCAACAGGAGAACGGTGCTTTCGGCGTAGAGAAGGTTATTCAGGGCGCTCGTACTGAGTCTGTCCCCCTTGGTGAACTGAAAGCTATGAGTACGGATCGCCTTCTGCAATTCGATGAAAAGCTTCTGATGTACACCATGGGAAATGCGCTTGTCATGGAGGATACCAATGGTAACCGAAAGCTCATGAAGAAGCGAAACGAACGAAAGATCGACAACGTCTCCGCTCTAATGGATGCCTATGTCGCATACAAAGCAAACCAGGAAGCATTCGATTAGAAAGGAGGTGAACCTTGGTAAAACTTCTCGACCGACTGTCACGTAGTTTGACGCATGGTTGGAACGCATTTCAAGATCAACCAAAAGCCGAAGTCGAACCCGCATTCTTCCGTACGGGTAGCACTGTATCTTACGGACACAGACCGGATGCTATAAGGAATCGACGCGGTAATGATCGCTCCATGTTGAACACGATTAAAACTCGTATCGCCATGGATGCGGCCTCTGTGCCTATCAAGCACGTGCGGTTGGATGAGAACGATCAGTTCGTGGAAGTAATCCGAAGTAAGTTGAATCGGTGTCTTACAGTTGAAGCAAACCTCGATCAAGGTGCTCGTCACTTCCGACAAGATATATTCGAACAGATGTGCGACAAGGGAACTATCGCTATTGTTCCAATCGATACTGTCGGTAACCCTCACGAGGGTGAAAAAGGTTCGTATGACATTGCGTCTATGCGAATCGGTGAAATCGTAGCGTGGTATCCACGAGATGTTGAAGTTAGCGTCTACAACGATGCTACCGGCGAGTTCCAAACACTTATGAAGCCTAAGAAGCTAGTGGCGATTATAGAGAATCCTCTATACTCCATCATGAATGCGACGAACTCAACACTTCAACGTCTAATCCGAAAGCTCAATCTTTTGGATCACGTTGACGAACAGACAAGTTCGGGCAAACTGGACATCATCATTCAGCTTCCTTACGTCATTAAGAGTGAGACTCGTAGGCAGCAGGCTGAAGCACGTCGTAAAGACCTTGAGGACCAGATGTCTGGCTCTAAGTACGGCGTTGCTTATGCCGATGGCACCGAGCGGATTACTCAGCTCAACCGTCCTGCGGAGAATAATCTTCTTGCGCAGGTTCAATACTTGACAGACCGCCTGTATTCCGAGGTCGGCCTGCCCAAGGGTGTAGTGGAGGGTACAGCTGGTGAAGAAGAGCTGATCCAATACTACAATCGTACGACCGAGCCAATGTTGGCTGCTGTTACAGAAGGGATGACACGCACTTTCCTGACCGAAACCGCAATTACCCAACGGCAATCGGTGATCTATCTTCGAGATCCTCTCAAGTCGATCCCGATGAGTCAGGCGGCGGAGTTCGCTGACAAGCTGACTCGCAATGAAGTTCTCGTCCGCAATGAAGTACGTGGCATCTTTGGTCGCGCACCTCTTAAGGACGAGAAAGCGAACATGCTTTACAACTCGAACATTCCGCAGCCAGACCAGACACCACCGAAACCCGAACCGACCGAAGAAAGGAGCGATCCTTCAAAATGGGAGACACCCCAAAGCCAGACTTCAGCGGATGGGCAACCCGAGCAGGACTAGTGTGCACCGATGGTCGCACAATCATGACTGACGCTTTCAAGCATCAGGACAAGGCCAAGGTACCCCTGCTCTGGCAGCACGACCGTACGGACCCTTCCAATGTGTTGGGCCACGCAATTCTCGAGAACCGCGCCGAAGGTGTATACGCATACGCTTTCCTTAACCAGGGTTCCCGCGCTCAGCAAGTTAAGCTTGCTATCGAGCACGAGGACGTCGAGGCTTTCTCAATTCATGCTCGTCAGCTCAAAGAGCGAGACGGTAATGTCTTCCACGGCAACATCAAGGAAGTCAGCCTCGTACTTAACGGTGCGAACCCCGGAGCAATGATCGACAACGTCTTCATCCAGCATGGCGACGACAAGGTTATTAACCCGGATGAGTTCATCATCTATCCCAATGAGCCGATCGAACATGCTGATCTGCCTGCGGAATGGGAAGAAGAACTCGTACATGCCGAAGCCGGCGCCGACGAAAACAGCGATGACAACGAGACTCTCGAAGACATCTATGAATCGATGACGCCTAAGCAGCAGCGTGCAGTTGACATCATTGTCAGCCAGCTCGCAGGCAAAGAAGGTGAAGAAGCTGGAGGGGAAGGAAACGACTCCGCAGAACACAGCGAAGATGGCGCAGCTACCTCGAATGAGGACGCAGCAACGGAAACCACCGATTCCTCCAACGAAAACATCCAGCATTCTCAGGAAGGCACAGAAGTGACTCACAACGCTTTCGAAGACGCTGCTAACGGCGGCACTCTCACCCACAGCGGTCGTCGCATTGGCGGCACCGGTACCCTCGAGCGCAAGAAGCCGCACCTCTCTCACGACGAGCTGCAGGGCATCATCGAGAAGGCCAAGAACTACGGCGGATCCTACCGCAAGGCCTTCATGAACGACCACCTCGAACACGCCGACTACGGCATCGAGGACATCGACTTCTTCTTCCCGGACTTCAAGAACCTGGACAACCAGCCTCAGCTGCTGGCTCGTCAGACTGACTGGGTCGGTCGCGTTCTTGCCGCAACGAAGCACTCCCCGATGTCCCGCATCAAGACTCTGCTCGCAGACCTCACCGGCCCTGAAGCCCGTGCTCGTGGTTACGTCAAGGGTAACGAGAAGACTGATGAAGTCATCTCGCTGCTCAAGCGTCAGACCGGCCCGACCACGATCTACAAGAAGCAGAAGCTTGACCGTGACGACATCATCGACATCGTTGACTTCGACGTCGTGGCATGGCTGAAGTGGGAAATCCGCTTCATGCTCAACGAGGAAATCGCTCGCGCAATCCTCATCGGTGACGGCCGTGCATCCAACTCCCCGGACAAGATCAAGGACCCAGCTGGCGCTCTTGATGGTGTGGGCATCCGCTCCATCCTCAAGGACAACGACCTCTACGCGATCAAGCACGAGATGGCTGCGAACACCGCTCCCGGTGACGCAATCGACGAGATCACTCGCTCTCGCGTTGGCTACCGTGGCGCCGGCTCCCCGACCTTCTACACCACGGACGAGTTCCTCACCGAACTGCTCCTCGAGAAGGATGGCTTCGGCCGTCGTCTCTACAACACCGAAGCTGAGCTTGCCTCCGCGCTGCGTGTCAAGGAGATCGTCTCTGTTGAGGTCTTCAACGACGAGCCTACTCTGGTCGGCATCATCGTTAACCTCACCGACTACACCATCGGTGCAAACAAGGGTGGCGAGATCTCGTTCTTCGAGGACTTCGACATCGACTTCAACCAGGAAAAGTACCTGATGGAAACGCGCATCTCCGGTGCGCTGACCAAGGCGAAGTCTGCAATCGTTGTTACTCGCGCTACGGGTACCGAAGTCAGCACCATTGAGGCTCCGTCCTTCGATGGCGCAACCGACACCGTAACGATCCCGGTTGTCACGGGCATCGACTTCGTTGTTGATGGTGAAGTCGTAACTGGCTCCTTCGTCATCACGGAAGACACCACGGTGACTGCCGAGGCTAAGGATGGATACTACATCAAGCCGCTGACCACGAAGACCTGGACCTTCACGGTCTAGTAAACCTTCAAAATGGGACGATTCTACGGTAAAATCGGCTATGCGTCGGAATCTGTAGAGACTAGGCCCGGAATCTGGGAGGACGTTCCTGTTGTACGAAACTACACCGGGAACGTCCTTCGTTTTTCTAAGAGTAATGAGTCCGCCGACAAAGTGAATGATGATTTCACTATCGGTAACTCAATCTCTGTGGTCGCTGATGCCTACCTTTACGAGAACATTTCAAAGATCCGTTGGATTGAATTCAATGGCGAGAAGTGGAAGATCGAAAGGGCAGACATTAATCGACCACGCCTTGTTTTGCGACTAGGAGGTGTTTATAACGGACCGACGCCTCCGACTCCATGATAAGCTTGTAGCTATTCCTGGAGTAGTTGCTGTGTATTTTCAAGAACCATCTGCCACACAAATGCAGTATCCCTGTATTCGTTATCAGCTGAATGATGAAGATGCGCTTCATGCAAACAACAGTCCCTATAGTCGGTCGCAACGTTACTTGGTTACCGTTATAACCACCGCCCCCGATAGTGATATCAGGGATGGCGTTGCGTCGATTCCGACAGCTCGATTCTCAAGAGCTTACGTGGCTAACAATCTTAACCACACGGCTTACAACGTTTATTCCTAGAAAGGAACTCCATGACTCGCGTTACATGGGACGAAATTGGGGAACGGATCTTCGAGGCAGGTGTAGATCAGGGCGTCCTTTACAAGACGGATGCTGGTGGCGCCTACAGCGATGGTTTCCCTTGGAACGGTTTGGTATCGGTAACGGAGAGCCCCTCCGGTGCTGAGTCGAACAAGCAGTACGCTGACAACCAGGTTTACGTAAACCTGACGTCGGCTGAAGAATTCGGTGGGACCATCGAAGCCTTCACGTATCCGGAAGAATTCGCAGAGTGCGATGGTACTGCCACGCCTTCTGCCGGAATCTATGTTGGACAGCAGCGACGTAAGCCCTTCGGTCTGGCATACCGCACTCGGGTTGGTAACGACCTCGATGGTACGGAACACGGTTACAAGCTGCACTTGATCTACGGCGCTATGGCTGCTCCCACGGAGAAGGCATACACCACGATCAACGACTCTCCGGAAGCTCTGACTTTCAGCTGGGAGATCTCTACGACCCCCGTCGCTGTTGGTGGCAACCTGAAGCCGACTGCAACTCTGACCATCGACTCCACCAAGGTCGATGCCACCAAGCTGGGCCTGTTGGAAGATATCCTTTACGGTACGGCTGGGGACGATCCTCGCCTTCCGCTTCCGGATGAAGTAATCGCCCTCTTCGATGGTTCGGTTACCGTGGTCACCCCGACGGTTCCGTCGTACAACAGCACCACGAAGGTCATCACCATCCCGACCGTCACCGGTGTCGAGTACTTCATCGATGGCGTCAAGAAGACCGGTACTGTCACGATCACGGAAGATACCATTGTCGAGGCTCGCCCGGCTGCCGGTTACACCTTCCCTGATAACTTCGATACCGACTGGGGTTACGACTTCTAAGTCGTCCTTTAGAGAGACCGGAGAGTGTTCTTTAGTGGAGCATTCTTCGGTCTCTCAGTCTTAGGAGAATAATGGTTGATTCAGTTAACTTTATGATTTACCCTGAGGTCGATTCGAATGGCTTGTTTTCTCCTGAGATTAGGCAAATCCTTGTCGATTCGGATGAAGTACAAAACGCCATTGCATCTGGGGTAGAAGCTCAAGTTGTAAATGATAGCCCAACCAAAGCTGCGCTAGACGCTAATTATCTAGCAGGCCCTGCTACGGCAGCAGCCGGAACGCATCGATATCTGTCACTAGAAGCCGAAGATCAACGCGATCTTAATGAGCTGTGGATTGGTGACTCCCTTGGTAATGAGACAATTGAGCACATCAACTTGCTCTTTCAAGCTCGTGCAGCACTAAATCCATCACGATCATATGTAACACATCTTATCGATCCCAGTACAGGGCTTACTTGGGGCTCACCTGTAACTATTCAGACGGGCACAGGAACCGGTAATTCTTCCGGAGGTCCTTTCGTTACCCATCTCTGGAATTTTAGTGTATCGGGAATGAATCTATCCTATGGGATGGGTTCACGGTATCCAGTTCTTTTGGCAACATCTCCGGACATCGTTGTACTACTCCATGGGAAGAACGAAGGTACTACTGCTGGTGGATCTTTGGATGTGCATTGGCGAACGCAATATTTGGCATTCACTGAAACAATAAAACAAGATCTTCCTTTTGCAGATCTTGTCTGCGTTCTTCAGATTCCTAATCGGGATGATAAAGAAATGGCTAAAAAGAATCGGGTCTACGCCCAAGTAGCAGCTATGCGCGGCTATGGCGTTATCGACCTACATCGGCTATTTCTTACAACCATTGCAAAAGCTGGCGGTTCGCTGGTTCAATACATGAAGTCGGATGGTATTCACCCGACAACTTCAGCGGATGCCCCGGCCCCTAATGGCTCAGCTCTTATGGCTCAGTTGGAACTTCCTTTCTGGACCCATAATGATAGTACGGGCGCGATTCGAGCTCAGCAGCCTAGTTCGTTAGAAACCAACGGTGATCAGTTGATTACCAATGGTGACTTTTCCATATGGACAAGTACGCTCCCTTCTGGTTGGGAATCTAATAACGCTACCGTAACCAAGGATACTCGGTCGGGATATTTCGAGTCGGTGACAGGTAATGGTTATGGCTGTAGAGTTCAAGCTATTGATGCTAGCTCGGCTGCTTATATTCGCATGTCATTTGATTCGGCTTTCCGAACCAAATGGGCAGGTAAGCCCATTACCGCAATTGTTCGAGTTCGTTGTGATACAAAAACCCCTACCGACTCCGTTACACAAGGTCGCATAGGCTGGTCGGATGGCGTACAATCGGCATTGAATTCGAATAACTACGCCTATGCTCGAGACGGATTCCATTATCGAGTATTAACGTTTACGCCTAGTGTGGGTGCAGGCTATCTTCGACTTACATTGTGGGCCGATAGCGCTGCTATATCAAACGCGGATGTTACCTTCGATCGTGTTTGGGTTGTTCCCGGAGTTCTACCTCGAAAAGGTAGTATGGGTCAACCCGGAGCCCAAGGTGCTGCGGGAGATCCTTCACTTACACAATTTGATTACTGCTCGACTGTGGGTAGCAATCCAGTCGTGGCGGCACTGGCATTGGCTGGTAGTAGCTCGGCAGTCATTGGTAACATCAACATGGGTTTGGCTGTTCCGGTAAAGCCTCACAGAAACATGAATATCTCTGTTCTAGAATGGCTTGCTGGTAGCGTTTCAGCAGGAAACTATGACATCGCTATTCTTGATTCTGCAGGAGTTCGTCTTTGGTCTAAAGGTTCCACCGCATGGCCAGCGGCTAATGCTACAACAACCGAAACAGTATCCCCTGCAGTATCTCTTGTAGCTGGAAATACATATTATGTGATTCTTTCAACAGATAATGCTACAGCCACCTACAAGGGTCTAAATACGGGAACCAGCACTCTTAAGTTGGTTACGGGTGTCCCGCATGTTAAGGCTACAAGCAGCTCCTTCCCTGTTCCATCCACTGTGACCTTGGGGTCTACAGGTACTGGGAAATTGCCGGTTGTCGTTCTTCGTGAAGCGTAACCCATAATAAGAAAGGAGACCAGAGAATGCTTACAATAACTATTCCGGCAATGGAAATCTTCGACGAAGCTACGAGCGAGTTTAGAGATCTGCCTGAGATTAAGCTTGACTTGGAGCATTCTCTGGTCTCTCTTTCAAAATGGGAGCAGGAATTCGAAAAGCCGTTCCTATCCCCCGAAGAGAAATCTACGGAAGAAGCTATCGGTTATATCAAGGCTATGACCCTGACCCCCGATGTTCCTTCCGAGGCCTATCAAAGACTTAGAAGCGAACACTTCGAAAAGATCAACGATTACATCGAAGCGAAGATGACTGCGACATGGTTTAGCGATAAAGGCCCAAAGAGACCTAATCGTGAAATCATCACTGCCGAGTTGATCTACTACTGGATGTTCTCAAATCAGATTCCTAAAGAGTGCGAAACATGGCACCTTAGAACTCTGATTACTCAGATCGAAGTGTTTAGCAAGAAGAACGCACCACCAAAGAAAATGGGTAAGGCTGAGATGCTCGCCCAACGACAGAAAGCTAATGCCGAGCGCAAACAGCGATATGGTACTAGCGGTTAATCCCAAGAAGGGGGAAGCATGACAAGACTCGCTTGGGATAATGTCGGAGAACGTTTGTTTGAAGCTGGCGTGGATCGTGGCGTACTTTATGTACCTACCGAGCCTGCTGGAGTTCCTTGGAATGGACTTACTGCCGTAAATGAAACGGTTAGTGGTGGCGATGCGGAAGCACTCTACCTCGATGGTCAAAAGTTCTACAATCGGTCTAACGCCGAAGAGTTTGAAGCCACAATCGAGGCATATACATACCCCGATGAGTTTGCTATCTGTGATGGAACGGGAACGCTTAGCGATCTCGATTTCATGCAGCAGCCTAGGCAACCCTTTAGTTTTTCGTACAGAACACGTATCGGTAATGACATTGATGGTGTAGATCATGGGTATAAAATCCATATGGTCTACAACGCTCTTGCACAACCCACTGCTGCAAGCTATCAAACAATCGGGGACGATACCGAACCCCTTACGTTTAGCTGGAATATTACGACTACTCCAGTCGATGTTCCGGGAATGCGTCCAACTTCGCACCTAGTCATTAACTCCACACGAGTTTCAGAGAAGACGCTAGCAATCATAGAGGATTATCTCTATGGCGCTGAACTTGTCGAGTCAGGTTTGCTGCTACCAGTGAATCTTCTGGAGATTATGCCGTGGCTCTACTTTGAGATCGTGCCGAATGAGATAACAGGTCTTAACGCGCTTGTAGTTTCAGAGAAGCTCGATGTTCGAGGTGATCCTGATGTTGGTCTGTACAAGCGTACTCCTCGCTCTCGTCTTCGGGAAACGACAACTGCCGGTTTCTATACATTGGACGTTTAATGACTTTCGACACAGTTCCCGGAGTGGACAGTAATAACCAGTTCCCATCGGTTGTCAATGAGGGTATTCTGAGCTCTCCCGAATTCATTGCCGCTTTCGCGCAAAGAGTTCTTAAAGGTGACTTTGGAATTCATATCAAAGACTATGCCCCGGCTGCCGATGGCAATACCGATGACACCACTAAGATCCTCAATGCAGCTAATGCAGCCGCAACAGCTGGGGTTCCGCTAGTTTTCAGTGGCGAAAAGTCATACGTAGTCGCTGGTCTAGTTCTGCCCGTAGGCCTTAGGATGCTCACTAATGGATGCAAATTCATAAAAAAGGTGAACAATACCACATACGCGATACGAACATCCGATAGGACTCGAGTAGATTCCATTAATTTGGATGTTACGGGTGGCGGTAGCAATGACGCAGGCGTGTATGTCAATGGCTCGGATACCATAATTGATCGTATTAAGGTAACCTCTCTTAATCCTGATCAGCTGGGTGCCAATGCGCTTTTGGTTGGTGATATTTCAACTACCAAGTCGAATATCCGAATCAATTCAATTGAGTTGACAGGGTTCCGATCGCCAATGCGTACCCTGAATGTTGATAAAGGCACATTTGAGAATGCTGTCATTTCAACATTCACTACTGCTGTATATGTCATTAACACCAAGAACACGGACTTTAACAAGTTCTTGGTCACGGGTACTTCGCCATCTGCCACTGGTGCTAATGGTCAGAATGCAATGCTTATGGAAGCTCAAGCAAACGACTATGCCTGTACCAATGTGACCTTTAATGACTGGCTGGTTGATGGTGCGCCGGAGCATTCATTCCGAATCGGTGGAGCACTTTCAGTTCTCGACATCACCTTCAATAACTGCATCTCTCGTAACGCCGGTAATGCTGGTGCGGGAGCTACTGGAGGCGGAGCATTCAAGGTGCTAGGTGCTATTGGGCATCTACATTATGGCATTCACTTTAATAACTGCACAGCAGAAGATGCCAATACGGATGGTTCGGGAACTAATAACTTTAGTCAGTTCAACATCGGGTATGCCAAAGGTGTAAGACTGGTTAGTCCGGTTGTTCGTAAGCGAAACAAAACGTATTCGGCACAAGCAGCATTGTTCATGAGTGCAGTCACTAATGTTGAGGTCACTAACCCCGATTTCAGTGATACCAAGACGTTCGCTATTTGGATGGGTAAAGACTCTACCAACACCAGTGGTGATCCAGTAGCTTATGTAAAGTTTATTGGTGGCTTTATACACTCAGCCTTGACTCATGCACTTGAGTTTACTCCCGACACAACAACCATAAAGAACGTTTCCTTTGAAGGAACTTCCATCATTGGTAATTCTACGGTTGTTAGAGGAGCTAGATTCAATGCAATCGGCAGTGGTGGTTTGTACACGAACGTCTTCTTGGATGTTTCATACGAGCTTAATGCTACGCTTCCCGGTTCTGGGGAGCCTGCCTTGGTGACCCCAACTGCTGGGGTGCTCTTACGCTATCGAGGGCCTGTTTATGGTTACACCATCACCGCAGATAATGGTTCTATCATGATGGATACCACTAACGGACTCGTAAAGATTCGTAAAGCCAATGCTTGGGTTACTTTGTAACACTTCAAAATAGGAGTAAACGTATGGAGGCTTGAGGTCGGCCATTCACTAGACAATCGAACGGCCACCTCGGCCTCTATATATTGGAGCCCTAATGTCTCAATACAATCAGTTCCCCGCAGTTGATGCGCTCTTTAACTTCCCGCCAGAAGTTCGTGAGGCATTTGCAAACTCCGATGAGATTGCAGAAGTAATTGGTGCTTCTCCGACTGTGGTAGCAGCTGCTGCCGCTGCAGTAAATGCGAACCCCATTATCGCCGATCTCGATGATCGAATTGATGATCTTGAGGAAACCAGCCCCGAGCTTAATGCCGACAAGGGCTTTCGGGTCATAGATAAAGCTGGGTATGTAGCCTTGGGTGTGGATGGCGCTGATGGTTCAGCATTGCTAGGCAACGCCAAGGTAAAGCCCATCTCGGATAACCATCCATCGGTCTTGCGGTTGCGGGATGCTGCAGGACGAGTGAATCTCGATGTTCGACGGGACGGTAATGTCTTCTTAGGACCTCGAGAAATCCACTTGTTTGTGGCTGCGGGTCAGTCAAACATGTCAGGTCGTGGAAACCTTGCGGGTGCTGAGTTTGACCCTGTTGATCAGCGTATTCTTCAGTATGGCGCCAAGCAGCAATCTATTAAGCCAGCAACGATACCTTTGGACATGCATGATGCATCCACAGGACTTTCTCCAGCGACGATCTTCGCAAGAGAGTATCTGAAGAACCAACCAGATCACGTCTC
>F14TC_100389076_pt1 | contig 14058 bp, 12 predicted proteins | sample KannatnBrdUF14TC_FD_10806 | JGI IMG/M metagenome (IMG submission 10806)
AAAAAAATTATCAGAAAACATTATGCCATTGCCACAGAATTTACAAACTCTTTTGCTCAACGCTCTTTAAAAAACAACTTCCAAATATTTAATAATCTTAAATCTGCAATTCAATCTAAAATCATATTTCAAGAGACAAACAAAGGTGAAATCTTTAATCTTATGCAATTACCAGAAGACCTTCACATCACTATTTTAGCCAACTTTTTTGAAAACAATGACAAACGCGCTGCAAAACATTTTTACGAAATACCACTCAAACAAGCACTAAAGAAATATAATAAGACATCATATTTAAAAAGAAAAAATAAACTACCAACTGGCATGCTTTTTTTATTAAACGATGAACAAGAAAACATATTAACTAGAATATATCAAGGAAGAAATATATCAAAACGTAATTATTGTGACTTAATAAATAATTTACAAAATCATATTCTTGATGAATTATACAAACAACAAAAGATCGTTAATATTTCTACGGGCGTTGATCCACTAAAAGTGTTATTATTAACACCTTTTCAAACAATGTGGAACATCCCAGCTCCTACTTTATTTTTATATTTAAATACCTCTAAAGACATGGCTACGGGTATATTTATTTTTGGAACATTATCTATATTGAGTACAATAAAAAGCATTGAACAATTCATATCTGCAATACCATCTCTTCAAACTGTAATGAAATTTTCTGCATTTTCACCTCCTGTTACTTTTTTATTACTAATAGCGCCATTTATGGTCGAAAACTATATAACTACAACAAGAAAACAAATTACTCTCGCATAACAAAACATTATTATAGAGACACCATGAAAACAAAAATCATTATTTCACTTTGCTTACTTATTTCAGCACACAATAGTTTTTGCATGCTAATGAATCCCAATCAAAAAAACATGTTCAAAAAAATATGTACAGCACAACAACCTAATCAAAAAGCTGCTGATAAATATTTAAAACCTTTTATGCTGCGATCCTTACTAAAAAATTCTGAAATGTTTGATAAACAAAGCTTGGCAGTACAGCGTACAATTATTCGTCAATGCAAAGAGAAGCATGATACCAGCCCAATAATTGGCCTTATACAGTTACCAATAGAAGATCAAACAAAGATCATATCATACTTTTTTGAAGATCAATGCAGAAAAGCTGCAGAATATTTTATCTCTATACCATTAGAAATGGCTCTCATAAAATATAATGACTTTCCAAAAAACACTTTGACATTATTACAACCCAGAGCCAAGTTGTCACAAAGTATAATATTTAGATTAACAAAAGAAGAAGAAATAATTTTAGCTGCGATTTATACAGACCAAACAATGGCCACAAAAAAATTAAAAGTGCTTCTAAAGCTACTGCCACACGATATTTTGCAAACAATATTACAACAAAATCTTAATGTAATTACTCCTGAAAATGAAAATAAACTCATCGCATTGTTAACAACACCATATCGAACAATTCGATCTAGACCATCCAATCAAATATTATTCTTAACAAAATTTTATGGCGCGGGTGCTTTAACGACAACATTAGCTTCTCTCATATATGATAATAGTCTGATGAATTTAAAATTCCTCTTCTTCGCAATAAAATGGCACAGTCTCGGACTTACTTTTGCTATCCCTACATGTTACTGTAATGATTGGAAAGAAAACTATAATGATGAAATAACAAAAACAATTACTACACCACTGAAATCTTTATTATAGATATTCCTATTTTTTTGATATGATATTTTTTGTTTCATAAAAATATCATATCAAGGAGTAGGAGTAGTAATGATTGTAGTATTATTTTTATTATTAATGGTATCATGCCCCTCATATATCAACGCAGACTCGTATATCAGTGCAGATTGGCCATATATTGCATTCGATGATGCCATGCAAAGCAGAGAACTTTCTCCGCACATATATGCCACAACAACAAAAATTATTGGGCTTGATGGACATCTTCTTTATGATTTTTTTAAGAATATCTATAAACAACGTGGTCATCTACGTGCAACTGCTGAATCCACTCTTAAAATACCTAAAATAATTCATCAAATTTGGCTCGGTAGCCCGGTGCCAGAATCACTCAAACAACTACAACAATCATGGGTAGAAAAACATATTGACCGAGGTTGGTGCTATAAATTATGGACTGATGAAGATGTTATACAAATGAACCTTTATAACCAAGAATTTTATGATGCCACTGACAACTATGGAGTAAAATCTGACATTCTACGCTGGGAAATTCTGTATGAATTTGGCGGAGTATATGTTGATATGGATTATGAATGCCTGCAGCCTCTTGACGAACTCCATTATATTTACGATTTTTATACCGCCTTACAACCTCTTGATACTACATTTATTCAATTAGGCGCAGCTTTGTGCGGCTCTCGACCAAACCATCCTATATTACACCATTGCATTGAAACAATTAGAGATGACTGGCATCATAAAGGAGCTCCAAAAAAAACAGGTCCGGTACACTTTACCAAATCATTTTATGCCATGGCCAATCATAATGGAAATATAGATATTGCATTCCCTGCACTCTATTTTTATCCATTGGGGTGCCAACAAGAAACAATAGAAAACCGTGCAATCTGGACGCAACAAGGAGCTTTTGCCGTACATTGGTGGGCAAAAAGCTGGATGCCAAAAAATTATCGCCGATCAATGTTTAGCGATATAAAAAATGATGAATCTACTGCAAGCTGGAATGATTAATGCTCCCTGCGTAATGAAAACTTATTTGACGGCATGCTACGCTTGCGCAGATGTATTGGCACTAAAGTTTTAACATATTTATTTCTTTTTTTGCACAAATATGATTGACCAATCGCATCACATGCAAAGCCAAGCTGTTTCAATGTTTCTGGATTAACAATATTACGAGCATCAACAATTATTGGCTGCTTCATTACTTTTTTCATACGTCCAAAATCTATCTGTTTTATATCATTCCAATCCGTCATAATAATCACTGCATCAGCATCAGCTGCAGCTGTATACGGAGAAGAATAATATAATAAATCAGGAAATAATTTACTCATATTATTAGTTGCTACCGGATCATATGCCTTTATAGTCACACCGTGCTCTTGCAATAACATTATTGTTCTAATTGCCGGCGAATACCGAACATCATCGGTACCTGCTTTAAATGCAAGACCTAAAACAGCAACTGTTTTTCCTATAATAGTTTGGCCGCCTTCTCTATGCATGAGATTAATTAATTTTTCAACCGGCTTTCCTTGCTGTATCTCATTTGCATCAAGCGCCGCTTGAACTGTATAAAATGGCAAATTATTTTGATGAGCAATATACACTATCGCTTGAGAATCCTTTGGAAAACAAGAGCCACCAAACCCGGGGCCTGGATTTAAAAAATCAGGACTTATACGATGATCAAGACCCATTGCATACGCAACTGTTTTAACATCAGCATCAGTTGCATCGCATAAATTTGCAATTTCATTAATATAGCTAATTTTAACCGATAAAAAGGCATTTGATGCATACTTAATCATTTCTGCTGTTTGTACATCAGTCAACACATATGGTGTACCACCAGTGATGAGAGTTTGATATATTTCACACAATGCAATTAATGCCATATCAGAATCAGTACCAATAACCAACCGATCGGGATAAAGAAAATCATTAACCGCAAGCCCCTCGCGTAAAAATTCAGGATTAGAAACAATGCTAAATAAACTTGGATCTATGCCATACACATTTTCCAATTGCCAACGAATGTTTTTCCCTGTTCCAACAGGAACTGTACTTTTAGTAACAATAATTTTATGTTCAGATGTCATATTTTCAGCAATAGTTCTAATCACCGCATCAATATATGAAAGATCTGCGCTTCCATCTTCACCCATTGGTGTTCCAACTGCAATAAATATTATATCTCCCATTACAATAGCACTTGCAACATCATCGGTAAAAAGTAATCTTCCTGCTTCAACATTGCGCTCAATAATTTCATTAAGCCCAAGCTCATAAATCGGCATAATACCCTTGCGTAACAAATCTATTTTTTTTGAATCAATATCAGCACAAATAACTGAATTATCAAGCTCTGCTATGCATGCTCCAGAAACAAGACCAACATATCCAGTTCCTATAACCGCTACGGTATGTGCATATAATGATGAAGACAACAATGTTATAAAAAAAAATAAACCACTAATAATTGATATATACATCAGTAACTCCTTTTTTAATTGAATCTACGCTCAACATGACATATGTTGATTATGCTATTCTATAATTTGTTTCTTAACATGAGCAACTATTTATATTTATAATGAAGCAATAGCATTCTACAGCGATAGGTTTTTTTTATAAATTCTGCTACTATTTTTCAGTGTTTCAAAAAATAATAAAAAAAAGGAAAATAACAATGAAGCATTATGCAATCATATCTTTTTTACTACTATCAATCGGATATACCACATATATCTCTACCAATTTTAAAAAAAATACTATTGAACGCCCCATAGTCATCGTTGTCTGCTCATATAACAATGAAAAATGGAGCAACAATACTCTTAATTCAATTTTTACTCAAGAATATAATAATTTCCGATTGATTATTGTGGATGATTGTTCTTCTGATGATAATGCTGATGTTATTCAAAAATATATTGATGACCACAATGTACATACACGAGTCACCTTTATTCGTAATGAACAACGACATCGAAAATTATATAATCTTTATCGCGTACTCTATGAATGTGGCGATGATGAAATAGTTCTCATGGTTGATGGTGATGACTCATTAGCGCATCCTCACGTTCTTGAAAAAATAAATCGCACCTATGATGATGAAAATATATGGTTTACTTATGGACAATATCGCAACGTACCCGCTTCTATAGCACTACAGTATGGCCATAAAGAAATTGGATATTGTCGTCCCGTACCAAAACATATTCAACGCAAACAAGCGTATCGCTATTATAGCTTTATTTATATGCATCCACGCTCATTCAGAGGCTGGCTCTTTAAACTTGTTAAACTTGAAGATTTAATAGCTGATAATATCACTGGATTTGAAGGTGATTTTTATCCTGCATCTAATGATGTTGCCATGTATTTTCCCATGGTAGAAATGGCACATACTCATATCAAATTTATTCCCGAAATTTTATATATACGAAATTTATACTCAGATATTATTGGTTTTAAAGTTGATAGACGCATTCAAACAGCATCTGCACGAGAAATTAGAAAAAAAAATTGTTATCCTATGCTATTTCAAGAAAAAAAATATCGACTTAGCCAAATCAGTAACGCTTTAACCGACGTATATCTTCTATGTAGATATAGCCTTACGGGAATAGAAAAAATTTTAAATAATATACAAACTCATATGACAGGGCTGGGAACAATACATGTCTTTTTTAATAATACTCCTGAAAACAAAAAAGAATGTCGTTCTATTAAAAAAAATGTTACCAACGTACTATTTATTCCGTGTGATGAATCAGGAAATAAAGGACTAAAAAATCGGTTGCTTGACACCATGAGCATTAGTGAAAATAATCATATTGCTATTATAACTGATGCCTGCTCAATAACAGAACAGCTTAGCCTATCTGAATCTATTTACTGGCTTGAAAGAACCTATGCATATCGATTTTATTTAAATAGAAGCACGCTACATAAAGGGGTATCCTCTTTTATTCCCCTTAATAATGATATTTGTGCATGGAAACTTACGCCTGGATCAGATAAGTGGCACAATATAATTATTGGTGAAGATGCTTTTATTGCACGCAAAACAACACTATTTCAAGAAATAAAAAATCTCCATTTTGATACTATTTATAGCTTCTTAAAAGAGATGCAATCAATGTCCCTGCTTCCTGCGCGTGTGGGACTTTTTTTTAGAACTGAAAAAATGAAATCCATTTTTTAAATCATTTTTATGGTCATCGACTAATTTTTTAACATATATAAGTTGTGCAATCTTATTTTTAACACCTTTTGTCCAATTGGCATGGTGCATCATAATATCATGAGGTATTGGTAATGATGCGCCAGGCATCCATGTACATCCAGTCAATGTTCCTCCACCAAAAAAAGAGTCTGGCAAGTAATTCCATGCAATATCATAGGGATTTATTTTACTATTTCGCTTAATACATTGATTAAATGAAATTTGATCACTTTGTAATTTGTTTATTTCCATCACTTGTTTTACATCAGTCCATAATTGCAATGTTTTTTCATTACCTCGACAGGCAAAAAAACCGGTGCATAAAACACCTTCAGGATTGTTTTTTTGCATAATAATATCTTTATCATGCATTAACATAAGAATAGTACTTTGAATAGGTACAAAAAATTGTATATCAACATCAGAAAAAATAAAAATCTTTCCCCAATTTTCATGAATTGCACGAATTATAAGATCGACTTTACGCATTGTTGTATCTGTCCAGCCTTCACTCATAAATTGGGCATTTTGACATGTTTGTTCACAAAATTCAAGAATAATATCAAAATCATCTTTAATGGACGGCAAAAAAAATTGATCTTTTAATATCTCATGCGATGGCGTATAGAGTGCATAAAGTTTAATTTTTTCACCCGAAAAAGACGCACTAGAATAGCACAACAAGGTCATATTCAACACAATTAATCGAATGCTCATAATATTCCTTTTCTTATAATCTATTTTATACTACTGTATCATGAAGACAGTAAAAAAATAGTTACAAAAAAAAGGAACCCAATGAATAATAAATTTTTTTTATTACTTATTTTCTCTATATCCTTATCATATGCTCAACAATATACAACCGATAATTCATCAAGTGCTATAACATGGATCGCCAATGGTGGACGATTTGGCGATAATATATTATCCTATGCTCGAACAAAATGGCTTTCATACATACATAATATTCCACTTATTTATCCTATATTTCCTTATTCTGATCAACTGATGATTCACAAACAAGAAAATATATATACTGAAAATACTCCATCATCTTTTATCACGACTAAACTTTTACCATTAAAAACACAAAATTATACTATAAATAATAACGATAATACTCTGTATATCTGTCGCTGGAAAACTGAAGTATTTCCCAACTGGTCCGATATGAATTTTATTAATCAACTCAAAAAAACAATCACTCCATGCCAAAAACTAAACACGATTGTCATTCCTAATAACTGTATCTCAATTGCCGTACACGTTCGCACTGGCGGCAATTTTGCCCAGGATAATCAACTAATCAAAGAAGCATATCCATTACGCTTTACACCTGATAAAATTCTCATCGCACAAGTTAAACGCTTAACAAAAATGTTCAATGAAAAAAATATCTATATTCATATTTTTACTGATCATCCACGGCCACAAGAACTCATCAATAAATTTAAAAAACAACTGAGTAATCCTCGCATCTCCTTTGGCTATCGTGAACACAATAATCATGACATGAATGTTCTTGAGGATTTTTTTTCTATGATGGAATTTGACTGCCTTGTTCGTCCACAATCACACTTTTCACTTTTTGCACAACGTCTTGGAAAAAATAAAATAGCAATATTTCCCGCAAGCATTCAAAAAACTGACGATAACAGATCAGAAATTGATGTTATCGTTATTCAATCACGTAACAATGAGCATGAAGCATGGACTACTCATGATATAATCTCAGTTAAAAGATTTCAGGAGTTTTTATATGAAAAATAAATTTTTTTTACTCACTATTTTACTCACGTGCTGCTCTATATCGTTATTGCATAGCGAAGAAAGACTACAAAAACCTTGTTTATGCTCATCAAATTTTGTTGATAGACAAAGCGCTATTACATGGATCCCCAGCGGAGGACGATTTGGCGACAATTTACTGTCATATGCTAAGGCTCTATGGCTTGCACGCCAATACGATATTAAAGTATTATACTTACCATTTCCTTATTCTGATCAACTCATTCTTCATGAACAAGAGGATATATTCTCACCAGAATCAAAACAATCATTTTCCGCAATTGTACATTTACCATTATCACCTGATTACCATTTACTAAAATATAACAATACACTGTACATTAGTCACTGGAAAACCGTCGTAGCCATTGATTGGTTTAATATAGACTTTGTAGCAGAACTCAAAGAAAAAATTGCTCCGCGTCAAAAATTAGAAAAAATAGCCATTCCTGAAAATTGTATTTCAATCGCAGTCCATGTACGCAATGGAGGAGGATTTGTCGTTGATACTCAACAAGAAAAGGATCGCTGGCCACTACGATTTATTCCTGATGAATTTTTTATCGCACAAGTAGATCGTATAGCAGAAATGTTTGATACTGAAAATATTTATGTCCATATTTTTACCGATCATACTGATCCAGTATTATTAATGCAAAAATTTAACGATTCACTCAATAATCCTCGCATCACATTCGGCTGCCGAGAACACAATAATAACCATAAAAATAACGTCTTAGAAGATTTTTTTTCTATGATGGATTTTAATTGTCTTATACGCCCTGGATCACATTTTTCACGCTTTGTTCAACGTCTTGGGAAAAATAAAATAGTAATTTATCCAGAAAGTTATTATAAAACAGCTGATGGCACAACAGTCATTGATGTTATTAATATAAAAACACGAGCGGACGAAAAGGAACGATGGAAAACTAAAAAAGTAAAAATTACATAGTTTCTATTTTTTTCTCACAAAAAGCGCATTACCAAAAAAAGTTGTTGTAGTATCAACAAAATCACGCCCAATATATTCAAAACCATGATGAGTAATCCATGCTACAACTTCTTCATATTGCGGTTGGCCTTCATAGCTTTCAATAAAAGAAACTTCTGCCATAATAACATTAATGCATGCAATCATAGATGGCGCTGCTTGTAATATTGCCAACTCATGCCCCTGTGTATCAAGCCATAAAAGATCAATTACAGTAATATTATTATGCATTGCCCATTCATCAAGAGTAATAGTATTAACAGTTGTAGTACGAGGAAATATTAATGGGGATTTGGACAATCGTTGTTTTGGTTTATGTAGCGATCCAGCTTGTGATGCAATACCCGGACGACTAGGACGCTCAGATATATGAAATAATGCTGTACCATTTTTATCGCTGAGCGCAAGCGGATGGTAATAAACATTTGAAAACTTATTGGTATTTTTCAGCAATCGTTCAAAAATTTCTGGAACTGGTTCAAATGCATGAACAACTCCTTTTGGCCATTGCAAAGCCATTTTAATGGTATCGTTTCCATCAAACGCACCTGCTTCAACAATAATTGGATTATCGGGCATGAACTGTTTTAATGTTTCTATTGTTTTATGAGGACTAAATATAATCATTGCTATGCTTTCTATAGAAAAATAATTTTATTTATATATGATTATATATTGATTATTAAAAACAAAATATTATTTATCATATCATAAAGGATTTTTACATGTATAAAAAAAGTCTTATTTTTATCATTACAATTATCTACTGCAATCTATCGTATGGAAATTATCCACAAGGGCAATATCCGCAAAGCTCACAAGGGCAATATCCACAACACCAACAACCATCTTTCGGGCGCTCTACAAAAGAAATAATACAAAAAACATGTGAAGATAAACTTGAAGCATTAAAAAAAGAAGAAATCGAGCAATACTCTCATACAAATATATGTTGGGGTGGCGCAGTAGTTAGCGTAGGCGCTGCGATTTTTTTTGCTGCCCATTCTAATTGGCAGCTAGCTATAGCAAGCGCCCTAGGCATTTTAGGCTTTGGTACCATTGGAACAGTTTCAATGCAAAATGAAAATGCCAAAGCTGAAGCACGCAGCAAAGAAAGAAATGAACTCTTACAAAAGTTGCATAATTTAAATTAACAATAATACAAAACATACCATGAAAATAAGTATTATTATTCCTGCATATAATGAAGAAAAGCGTATTGAAAAAACAATACGCACCTATCATCAATTTTTTTTACAACAACAAATTCAACATCAACTCTCTTTTGAATTTGTTGTTGTACTCAATGGTTGTAAAGATAATACCATTGGCGTAGTTGAACGCATACGAAATGATTTAACGCATAACACTATTATTATTATTGATATGCAACAAGCAGGAAAAGGCCTTGCAATTAAAGCAGGATTTGCTGATGCACTAACAAGAAATAACGATTTAATTGGATTTGTTGATGCTGATATGGCAACCGCACCACAAGCTTTTTATGACCTTATTACCAACATACATGATTATGATGGTATTATTGCAAGTCGCTATATGCCAGGAGCACAAATTTCTCCTATGCGCCCTGCATACAAACGCTATGGCAGCCGCATTATTTATGAACCATTTGTCTGGCTATTATTTGGACTATCATATTATGATCTGCAATGTGGCGCAAAACTTTTTAAACGCGCAACACTTGAAAATATCACGCCACAACTCACTGTCACTCAATGGGCATTTGATGTTGAATTATTATATCTATGCAAAAAAGCTGGATATAACATTAAAGAAATTCCAACAACATGGCGTGATCAAGCTGATAGCAAATTAACATTGCGTGGCGGATTACGAATGTTTAGTGCATTATTTAAAGTGTGGTGGCATCATCAAAAATAAACTGAAAAGTCAGCACAAATTCCACGCGCTTTAACCAAAATTGCACCCAACACAGCATCATTATCATAATGACGTATTACATCATCAATAAGATGAACAATTGCACGAGCCGTATCCTGCTGCATGCCACGAGTAGTAATAGCCGGCGTGCCAATACGAATACCACTGGTTATCCATGGCTTAGCTGGATCAAAAGGAATACAACTACGCGTAACGGTAATTCCTGCTTTTTCCAATGCAATTTCCGCCTGTAAGCCGGTAATATTTTTTGATGTCAGATCTACAACAAAAAGATGATTATCCGTGCCACCGGCAACAATACGATACCCCAATGCTTGTAATTCTTGTGCCATGGCATGAGCATTAGCAATTATCTGTTTTTGATACGCAACAAATGAAGGCTGCAACGCTTCATGGAACGCTACTCCTTTGGCCGCAATAGTATTCATCAGCGGCCCACCTTGCATGCCAGGCATAATGGCACGATCAATTTTAGTAGCATGTTGCGCAGAGCTCATAATCAAGCCACCCCGAGGGCCACGTAATGTTTTATGTGTTGTGCTTGTCACAAAATCAGCACAATGAATTGGATTGGGGTGTAAACCCGTTGCAACAAGACCAGCAATATGCGCAATATCGGCCATTAAATATGCATCAATACTATGCGCTATCTGCGACAACCGTTCAAAATCTATAATACGTGAATATGCCGATGCTCCACAAATAATCATCTTTGGTTTATGCTGCTGAGCTAATTTCTCAATTGTATCATAATCAAGAAGTTCCGTTTCTGGGTCTACATCATATTGAATACTATTAAATAACGTACCAGAAAAATTTACTCCATGACCATGCGTAAGATGCCCACCAGAATTTAAACTCATACCTAAAATAGTATCGCCTGCTTTAAGCATGGAAAAATAAACCGCCATATTTGCCTGAGAACCTGAATGTGGCTGCACATTAGCATGTTCTGCATTAAAAAGCTGCTTACACCGATCAATTGCAAGCAGTTCAACTTCATCAATAATTGCACATCCCGGGTAATATCGTTTACCTGCATATCCTTCAGCATATTTATTAGTTAGCACTGATGATGTTGCTTGCATTACTGCTAATGATACATAATTTTCTGATGCAATAAGATTTATCGTATTTTCTTGACGTTCTTTTTCACGTTCAATGAGTTGCAACATAGATGGGTCAGTTATATTCAAATTCATAGTAATTCCGTATGTTTTTTAAAAGAGATATGAATAATCAGTTGTATTGCTATAAGAAAAAAAGCCTGCCAAACATAATGGGCATATGCGTTGATTAAGATCATTATAAGCAAGATTATTATAACATTGTCTGCAAATAAAATTCTTTAAATGTTTATTTTCGCACGGCATATCACGCATATCTTCAGGGTGCTCAAGGCACACACAGCATTGTTGCTCGTCATAAAAATTTTGTAATTCATTTTTTAAAATAAAATCATTTTCTGCTTTCTCAACTATATTTTTTGTTATTACCATTCCTTTATCCAACAAATATTTTGCCTCCGCGGAATACTTATTTTTCACAAAAAATAACAAAGGAATACAATGATAATTAATAGTATAGTATTTTTTCAACCACTCAAGAGCCTTCCAACAAAAATCAATCGAACTCAATTGTTTATAATTCTCTTGTGTGCATAGACCAGAACAATATACGTCTCTGCAAAAAGATTTAATACAATGTGCGCCTTGTGAACTTTTAAGCGCTGGCGCCAATAAACAATGTAAAAAATTTACTTTGTCCAATAAATTCCATTCAGATCTTTTAGTATCAATGTTAAAGCCTTCAGCGACCAAAAGAACATTAAGAGAGTCATACATTAGTATATTTTGAGCAATAAACATACATTTTCCTTTATCAGCTTCTAAGTTATTGTTATTCATAGTCAAATAATTACAATTTATGAGAATTTCTCCAGGTTTTTTAAACTCTCTATAAAGCCACTGATCGTCGCTCTTATAGGACCAATTAATCCTACATCCATACACAGAAAAGCCAGTCTTTTCAGTGCTACGAATATTTATCCCCTGCGGGTTACACCCTATTTTTATTAGTTGTTTTTTGAGAATAGCCATAAACCATTGCGGTATTACTGGATCATGAATGATGTCTTTGGAGGACTGCCATCTTGTTTGATTCCTAAATTCATGTAACTTTTCTGTTATATTTTTAATAATACTCCATATATCATCATCGATATTATATTTTTGCTTAACGCTACAAAAAAAAATATTTTTTTCCTTCTCAATAGTTTGTTGATGAGAAAAGAACTTATGTTCAAATTTTTTAATTTTTTCTGCCGCATTATCTTGAGTTACCGATAAAATTAAGTTATTTAATTTTTGCTCATAGTACGTATCAATTTTTTCGCATTGTTTAAAATATTCTTTTGAACTCAATTCTATTTCCATACACACATTTGACGTTGATAAACAAAGCAGCAACGCAATGCTGCACTGCGCAATAAAAATATAATTCTTCATACAAAAATCCTTTGTCGTAGTTACAATTAAAAAAATACTGTTAATATAGCCCTGCTAATTTTTTACACTGTAAAATTCTTTCAACATGCGCATCAATTTCTTGCTGCAGTAATCTACCATCTTTTATCGCTTGTTTTATTGCCGCAACTGCTGCTGGCACGTCTACTGGACAGAGTAAAATATCATTGCCTGCTAATAACGCTTGTAACTCTGCCTGCCCATGTGAATAGTATCGCGTAACACCACGCATATCAAGCGCATCGGTGATAATAAGACCATTAAAGCCAAGCTCCTCACGCAAAAGTTTAGTGACAATATTTTTGGATAAACTAGACGGTAAATTACGCTGTGGTTCAAAGGCAGAAACTGCTAAATGACCCATCATAATTGCAGGAACATTACTGGCGATGAGCTGCTTAAATGGATAAAGCTCAATTGTATGCAACCTTTCTCTATCATGAGCAATTTTTGGTAAATCATAATGGGAATCTACATCAGTATCACCATGACCAGGAAAATGCTTTGCGCATGCAATAATACCTGCATCACTCAATCCATGAGCAAAAGCAATAGCATGCTTTGCAACAACTTCCGGGTCACCACTGAAAGATCGATCGTTAATAACGGGATTATTGGGGTTGTTATTAACATCAGCAACGGGAGCACAATTAATGTGCACACCAAGATCTTTACAAATTCGTCCTATGCTAAACGCAGTCTCATAAGTCAATTTTTCACTATTAATAGTTCCAAGAGTCTCATTATCAGCAAAATCACGCATTAATTCTAAACGTGCCACACCCACTCTACCGGGCTCTAAATCCTGCCCAATTAATAAGGGGATTACTGAAACACTCTGAAAATAAGCTGTGCGTTCTTTTT
>F14TC_100147400_pt1 | contig 13944 bp, 12 predicted proteins | sample KannatnBrdUF14TC_FD_10806 | JGI IMG/M metagenome (IMG submission 10806)
CGAAAAGAAGATCACATTGCCAAAAGGAGCTTTGCATGTTACAAATCCAGTTGTTCATCAATTAACACAAGAATGGTCAGGAAGAAAAAGATATGCTTATGATACAACAAGATTGGATCAACGGTTAGATGCTCTTTTCAAAGTAAAAGCTACGCAAGGCACTCAGCTTGATGACCAATTAAATAAAGAACTATCTGAATCACGCAAGTCGATGTATTCGTTAGAACGAACTTTTAGTCAAGATAATCATGTCCAAGCGTTGTCACCATTAGTACATTCTTGTGCTCAACAAGCTCTAAAAGAATCAAATGCAGTAGTAGCATTTGGTTTGTCTGATTTTTGTTTTATGATCACGGACGTTCTGCAACATGGAATGAATGTACTGTACGATGCATCATATACTGTTACAAAAGGAGCATGCAAAGGAGTATCTACTTTTACAAGCATTGAACATTGGAAAGATATGGCAACAGGAGCATTGCATATGAGTTTGCTTTGTGCAGATGCAATGGTAATTCAAGATGCGCAATTATATTATGCAGCACTTTCAGATCTGATTGTACCAGAATCACAAGTAATGATGCATCTAAAAAGCTCTCAGCGGTTGCATACACATGAACAGATTAAAAAAGCTCTTGAAGCAATATGCATAACTCGTGAAACATTGGAGGCAATGTCATGGCAAGAATGCATTGAAAACAGTTCTAAAATTGCAACAACAATGATCTTGGATGCATTGGTATTCCATGCAGTGGGGCAATGTGCACAAATCACAAGCAATACATTTATGAGAGAGTTGTCAAAAGTGACAGAAAGTGGCCAGCTTTTTAGTAAGGAATATGCTGTTGAAGTTGCTGGATTTGGAAAGTTGATTGTAGAAGAAGGTCCACAAGTAGCAAATAAGGTTTTTGGTATAAAGAACAAATTGACGATTGATAAGAAAACTACGATTCTTTCACAAGAACTGTACCATGCTATTATAGAAGAAAAATCTTTATCAGCCGTAGCAACCGTATTGCCTGAAGCACATTTAAATTGGAAAGCTATTGATTTTGCCCAAGGTAAGTTAGAAAAGCATTTTACAAAACATGCCATTAAAAAAGCTGAGTGGGGAAAAAATATGACTATGACAATTGAAGAGTATCTTAATAGAGCTAGAATTCTTTTAAATAGTGAGATAAAAGATCACGTTGATGGTTTCATTTCCAAAGAAGGTTGGGTATTCAGATATAATAAATTAACAAATGAATTTGCTGTGGCTAAACCTGATGGTACTATAGAAACTCTATTCCGGCCTGAAAAAGGTTTTAAATATTGGATTGAACAGACTATTCAACATAAGTAATGGATTAATATGAAAAAAAAATACCAATGTCCATGTTGTGATTATTATACTTTAGATGATAGTCCTGGGAGTTTTGATATATGCTCTGTTTGTTATTGGGAAGATGACAATATTCAACGAGATAATCCTGATTATAGAGGAGGGGCAAACAATATTAGTTTGCGCGAAGCGCGTGAGAATTATACAAAAATAGGAGCTATTTCTGCTGAATATTTAGAAAATGTACGCCAACCATTAGATGAAGAAAAATAGAATATTAGTTGCATAAGAAAGATTCATTATAATCAGCAGAGCTGATAAAAAAAATATAATGAACCCATAAATTTAGACCATTAGTTAAGATCCAATTTTACCTTTAAACTAATAATAGTAAGGGGTTCAAAATGGCAAGAAAGAAATTTAGTGCAGAATTTAAGGCAAGCGTAGTGTTAGAATTTTTGAAGGATGAACTAACGTTATCAGAGCTATTGAGTAAATATGGAGTTCATCCAACACAGATAAAAGAATCCAAAATAAGCGATTGCAATAGCTTTGTGTGAGGCGCGCAAAGCGAAAAAAACAAATCTAAAAAAAAGTTGCTTACCTTCTTTTGTAACTAACAGATATCCCCTGAAGCAACTCTTGGGGGATATTTGTTTTAGATAGCGATTTATTCTTCAAAGTATCCTATCCATATAAGAAATAAGAACATAAGAATAAGAAGTGTTAATACTACGAATACGAGCGGCCAAAAGTCATCCGGTGAACATCGAGGATGTATGAAAGGAATTGTTCTTCTAGCTACTCTAATATTTAATCCGATCATACAGGCCCTCTTGTAACTGCACCAATCATAATATAGTTGCTGATGATAGAACTCCCAATATATATAATATTATTTGTTGTTTAAGATAAAAAATGTAATTCATTACTTTTTATACCTTATGGAGTAGGCAGCATATAAAAGAATGTTCCAACAGCTACCGATAATGCTTCTATTCCACCTTCAATTCCTCCAACAATAACTGCACCAGTTACTATTGCTGCTAACACGATTAACGACAAACATAAAAATCTTTTCATAACAATCCTTGAGGTGATAATAAAAAACATATAAGAACAAACATAAAATCGGGAATTTAAGAAAAGAATATGAATTATTTTAACATGATGAATAATATCTCCTGTTGATTGTTTTTTTGCATAATAACTGTGCGAAATAATAGCATTTATTAAATCATATGTAAATAATAAAACCAAATGGCTTGTTGCTGACAAATGATAATGTTTTACATATCTAATAAAGGTAGTCAAAAGAGCTATCAAAGTAAAAGCTTATGTCCGCCGAAGCTATAGCGAAGGAGGAAAGGTAAAAAAGTTATGCATGAATTTAAAGAACATGAACTACACAGTGGTTCTAAAAAAGGGCCAATAGTGAAGAATCCTAAGAAGGCGATTGCGATAGCTTTAAGTGAAGCGCGTACAGCTAAAAAAAAGAAATCTAAAAAATAGTTACTTACCCTCTTTTGTAACTAACAAATATCCCCCGTTGCAACTCTCGGGGGATATTTGTTTTATGAACTCATTTTCTTGAGGATTTATCCTTCCACCACCATGTCAGAAAAGAAGCTGCGGGAATGAGACTTAGTTGAAATTGAAATAATAATGGTGATGTATTAGAAAACCCTTGTTCAAATCCTTCCGGTCTAAAATAGCATAGAACACTGAGAGTAGTTCCTAAAATTAAAATAAATATTAAATAGGCTTGGAGCGTATTCAGTTTCATTCTATTTTTATCCCTTATGGAGTAGGTAACATACCACAGAATGTTCCGGCAGCTGCTGCGATTGCTTCTATACCTCCGACAATAAGTGCTACACCTCCAGCAGCTCCTGCAGTAGCGGTAGCATGAGAAACTACTACAGCTGTACCTAATGTTGCGACTTCTGTTAATGCTACACCGGCAATAGTTGCTCCTCCAATTGATGCGCCAACAGTAGCTGCGGCAGCGAGTCCCGTTGCAGTTCCGGCCGCAACTACCGTTGTGCCAGCAGCCGCAGTTAAAACTCCTGCGGTGGTAGCTAATGCAACAGGAGCTACGACTGCGCCTCCTCCAACTATTAATGTGGTAGCGCCAACAGTACTAACTGTGGTTATAAGCGCTCCTTCAACGACAGCTCCTGCTACAGCAGTTCCAGCTCCTGCGAGCGCACTAGCTGTACCTACACCGCCGGCAATTGCTCCAACGGCTCCTGCTACGGCAGGTACAGCTGTGGCTGTTGCTGCTCCGAGGCCAACAGCTCCTGCTGCATAGAGAACAATTTTAACTGTCCAATATACTGCTATACCTAAAAAAGGTCCGCCACCGAGTGTACGATTCAAAACCTTAAGTTCAAACTGACCGTCACCCATTTGAGTGATAGCAAAGTATCCGTTACCTACTTTTTGGAAATCTTTTATGTCGTATGACGTTGCTTTGCGAACGAGTTTATCCGTGAAACACGGTTGAACGCGATGCATTTTATCATTATGAAAAACATGGAATCCTTTTTCATTATGAAAAAGCTTAATGTCTCCCAATCCTTTAGGAGCAGAGAATGAAGATGATTTAATATAGTCTTTTATATCACCTGAGGATGATTGAGTACGCTGTTTTATCACATCCAATTTTGGGAAATGTGATTTTACCGTATCCAATTTTGGATAATGGAGTTTAGTTAAGTTGTGTTGAATTGCTTTTATTTTTAAGCAATTTTTTTCGATTATATTCAATTGCATTGAAAAAATAGACGATGAAATAAATAAAAGTCCTAAAACTTTTTTCATAAAAATCCTTGATGAGAATAAAAAACATATAAGAATAAACATAAAATCGGGAACTTAAGAAAAGAATATGAATTAGTTTAACATGATGAATACTATCTCCTGTTGATTATTTTTTGCATAATTACCGAGCGGAATAATAGCATTTATTAAATCATATGTACACAAAAATCAATAAAAATTGATGGGCTTGGAATTGTAAAAAATTTCAAGCCCTTATTTAGTTTAATGATGTGGTAATGCAATAACATCTACCGTGTTAGACGTAAAGTTAGTAACATACGCATGTTTACCATCTGGAGCGATTGCAATAGCGCTTGGTGATTGGCCAACAGGTATAATGATAGGAATCAATTTTTTTCTTTTAACATTGATAACATTGACCGTTCCTTGTCCCGCTGTTAATCCAGTAAAATTTTGACCATCAGCATAGAGTGTATTATAGTTGCTGACGTATGCCCAATGGCCATCTGGTGTAATGGCAATACCAGATGGTTGTATGCCAAGATCAATTGTTTTAACGATAGTGTTATGTTTTAAGTTTACAATGCTTACTGTTGTACCAATTGGTGCAAAATTATTGCTGCCAAAATTGGTAAGGTATGCATATTTACCGTTTGGTGTTATAGCAATTGCAAATGGTCCGGAAAATCCATTGATAGTATTAATCACCGTGTTATCGTTTGTTTGTATGATGCTTATCGTACCGGTGCCTGGATTGCCATCAACATAATTAATAACATAAACGTATTTTCCATCAGGACTGATTGCTAATGCAGCAGGAGCAAGGCCAACAGTAATTGGTTGGCCAATTACCGTGTTGTTTATCAGATCCACTATGCGTACTGTTGTGGCATTGCCACTACCAACGCCTTCAGGGCCACCATAATTATTTACGTATGCATACGCAGCATCATGCGTGATCACCATTCCTGATGGACCATCAAAGCCGTTAATAACACCGATAACAGTATTGGTTTTAGTATTAATGATGGTTATTGTTGTGCTGTTGCTATTGGTTACGTATGCACGTGTGCCATCGGGGCTTATTGTTATGGTATATGGTTGATTAAAACTGCTATCAAAAATTGTTGTTTTGATAGTGTTATCTTTTAATTTAATGACGCTGACAGAATCTTCACCGATAATTCCATAATTATTATTATTTGCAACATAGGCGTAGCGACTATTGGGAGTAATTGCAATTCCTGCGGGAGTCACACCAGTATTAATAGTTGCTATAACGGTATTGCTTTGATTGGTATAGATATGGCTTGGGATAACTAAGAAAAAAAAGCTTAAAAAGTACGACATCTGTTTGTTGTGTTTCACGGTATTCCCTTTTTTAAAAACATATTATTTTTATCACTATAATAGTGTTGCATTATAATATTGAAGAGATTTGTTTTACGTGTTAGAGTGTCAGGCGTAAATATACAAATTTTTTTTGATAAGGGGAGTAGTTGATATGAAGAATTTACGAAGGTTGTTTGTGGTGGCTGCTACAATGATGAGCGTTACGCTTGGCGCTGTTGATTTAGAGCAGTATATAACGGGAAATAAAGTTGATGCTGATGGCAAGACGTTTTTGCATATATTAGCAGAAAACTGTGATAATAATGAATTTACCATAGAGATAAAGCCTTTTAATGGTATAGATAAGAAAATACAACAAGAATCGGCTAAGTTAGCATGGGAGGTGGCATTGGCTTCTACTTTTTCAGAACAAAAACAAAATGAAATAGCATTAGGGAGAGCAAAAACAATAGTCATGGCCAAAGATAATGATGGTGAGACAGCATTGGATATTTTAAAAAGAAAGAATGCTGTAGCAAATTCTTGTGAGCGATGCAAGGTTGCAATGGAATTGTTTCAAGTGGTTCATAATTTTATAGCTGAATTAGAAAAATAAAATTTTATGTAAAATTTTATAAGAAGGCTTGGAGTTTAAATAATTCCAAGCCCTTATTTTTTTTAAAAATCTACTGATAGCACAAAGCCAATTGTTGGTATTAATGCTACATTTTTACCGTTAAATGGTTGGCGAGTAAAGAGACCTAATTCTGGTCGCGTACGTGCATCAGAGCGATGATAACCAAAATCATACGTAAATTTGGTAATCAAGTGATGCATCGTAAAATCTTCAAGTCGTGGCGATGTATTGGCTATGTTAGTTGAAAATTCTTGTGTTTTGAGTGAAAATTCACCTTCGCCTTGTTTGAGAAATTGGTAGCCAACTTTAAACGAGAGTCCATAAAGAAATCGATATAATTCAACGTAAAGATTAAAGCGTTGAACTATGCCATAATCTTTGAATGTGCATGCTTTTTGCAGTAATAAAAGTTCTGTTTGTTCAACATCTGTTTTAATACGGCGGGTGCGAGTGTGGCCAAAAATTTGAGTGAGCTGTACATCAACACCGCATTTAAAATGAGTGCCGAGTGTAAGATCAAGTCCCAATCCGAATGGCATAGAAACAGCGCCGTCATAACCAAATGGTATAGCAAAAATTAAATTTTCATTTTCTCTCAGGCCAGTAGGAAACCCAAGGCCAAGGCGCCAATTGACTCGCACGCATTTTAGAAATGGTTTATTTTGATAGAAATCACGAAACCATTCAATAAGCATAGTGAGATCGCCAACGCCGGTGCGTTGCCATGGGCTTAAATCAAGACAGCCAAGCGCCTTAACATTTTCTGCCAAATGATCAGTGAGCAAGGTATGAACAAGCTTATCTAAGTTATCAAGATTTGGTGTGAGGTCAACAAAGTTAACATCGTTGAGTGTCATTTTATAAACGGGAAGATAGAGGCCAATTGACCAATCATTGGCAAAAAAGAATCGAGTAGCAAATGATGTACTAAAATTTAATTGTAAATCACCACACACATCAAATCGTCCTCGTATACCGTTGTCGGAATCAAGAAGTGCAGTGCGTAATTGTGCAATTGCACTGTTTTCATTAAATCCTTCAAGCATAGCAAGTGCATTTTGTTGTCTGTTCCATATACGTAATGGGTTTACCGTATCGCCGTCTTCGTTAAATCCTTTTGCATGATGAAATCCGCCTTCAGTATAAAAAGTACATTGCCATGATCGTTGATTATTAAATGTTGGGCGAATCAAGGTGTCATATGGCCACATTGTGTTAACAATATTCATTGCTGTGCTTGAGTTGCTACTAAAAAGATATGTTATAAATGTTACGAAAAGCGCTATTTTTTTTCTGCGCGTCATTGCAGTATCCTACGTTTATTTCTAAAAAGTTTTACATTATCTATTATTCAAGTACTTGTGTATCAAAATTTCCTGCAATAATCCAGCTTCCTGAGGCTTGGCTGCGTCCAAAAAAATTTATTTCTGTCCCATTTTGAAAATTTATTCTTATCGGCATGCTCATGTCACCAATGTTTTTTACTCCTACGCGTGGAACAGGAAATGCTGGTGTTAATAATGCGAGTGGCGGTAAATTAATATTTTGATTCCTGGTTGCAAAGTAGAGCGCTCCGTCCGTTGCAAAATTACTTCTGAATTCACCAAACGATAATAAAAATGAAGGAATATTTTTTACAAATAAATCATCAAATGGCTGGATTGTTTGCTGGGTAATAGTTTGATTGGTTGCTAACGGTTGAACAGCAAATCTATTAATGCGTGATTGATCAATGCCAACATTAGCAGTGAGAGCATAAAAAAATCCACCATTGTTGCGCGTGATATCTTGTGCGCGGTTAGTGCTTGTTACTGCGTAAAGGGCCGTTGGTGCACCAGCATTTTCTGGGATTGCAATATTTGTCCAGTGCGCATCGTTTTCATCGGTGATTGTGCGTACATCTTTGTTATCACCAACCCGGATTAGGCCATTAGTTGTTGCAAGAATGCTGCATGCTTGAGAAAATATGCCATCAAGAAAACCGCCAGTATTGGTAATGCCATTGATGCCTGCAGTGGCAATTGTTGTAGCATTATTATTATTGAAATCAAAATTGGTAGTAGCAGAGAGATCAATACGATCGACTGTGTTGTGAGTGATGACATATAAAAAATTATTATCGCAGATCAGTTTTTGTATAAATGTGTAGTTACCAATTGCATGAAATTGCATAGTATTGCTTAGTCCACTTAAGTCAGTTGCCAGTTCTGTTGCTGCATCCCATCCAGATCCATCATTATGTGCTAATATGGCAAGGCCGTTGGATCCGCCAACAAAAAGCCAACCGTTGGTTGTATTGGCAGCAAATTCTGCCGTCGTAATAGGTCCGATATTTTTAAGTACATCGTCAGTTATAACAACAGTGTTATTGTTTGTGGCAGGAGTTGGGATAATAATGCCGTTGTTGTTAAGTTCTCCTGTTTGTGTTATTAAAACGGTGCCAATGCCACCAGCTACAAGGGCTGCAATGTTTTGCAGACCAGGGCTTTGTGGTAAAAATGTTTGTAATGATTGTATGCCGCCGTCTGAATGGGGGAATGTACTATCTAAAATAGTGGTGAGTGGTTGTAATCCTGTGGGTGAGCCGCTAGACCATGACGTACGTTGTATAGTTTTAACCGCATCTTTGGTGTCTCCTGACGCTAAAATAAAGTTTCCGCTTGATGCTTCTAATGCGCAGCCAAAAATTTGTTCTGTTGTTCCCGCTGCTCGTTGCCATGCTGTCCACGATGTTATTTTTCCTGATTGATCAAAAATTGCTTGTGAAGAATATATGCCGCTGGCATTGGTACCGGTATTATCACCCACAAAAGCAAATATCGTGTCATCGCGAGTTATAAGATTGACAATGGGGCCGGCGGTAAGTAGTCCACCACCAACGCGTACAGCGCTGTCAGTTGTTTGTGGCATTTCTGCCTGTGTTGTTGCGGCATCATTGAGAGTGCGTGCAATAAGTCGTGGTACGGGTGCGTCTTGAAAAATATTATGTGGTATGGCATTTTTTTGTGCAATGGTACCTTTTGTGCTACCAGTGTTGACAAGAGGCAACGCAGATACTGATTGTTGTGTTGTTGCCGGGTCACCATTGCCACCAACAATGATTAAATAATTAAGAGCAGTGCTGGTGTAGATTGTGTTGATTGTATGTATTGATATTTGTTGCCCTGCACCACGAGCGCCAATGATAGTGCTTGTATTGCCATTGTCAAAAGCGCTGTCAGGAGCAATTGCCTGGAGTTGTATGCCACCAGTTCCGGTGAATGAACACACCGCAACTGCACGCGCTCCATCGCCAGGAGAATTATTTGCGGTAACTTGTAGCCCAATAAAGAGTAATTGCAGAGCATTATCCCAATGAAGAGAGACAGTATTAGGTACTATATTTTGTAAGGTAGAAGATTGAATAGTGAGAGCTGGTGAGGTTGGATCAAGTCGTAGTGCTTGTGGGTTGAGAACGCTTCCTGTTGATGCATTAACTTCACCAAAGACTCGACTACCATCCATGGTTCCTCTAATTAACAGTGCAATACCGCTAAAAATATCACCAAATTGGCCGCCATTGGGTTTTGCTACAGCAAAAATATGACTGGTGACATTTGTTACCATATCAATAATGCCATTTGATACATTGCTTTGTGCATCACGAATATCAAGAGATGGCACGATAGTAATTGCTTCTGGAGTGGTACTTGTTTCAAGCATATATATTTTAGCTTGTTCGTTTTCAGTAACCACTAAGGGAATGTCTCGTGTTGAAAATCCATCTTCAACTTCAAAAAGACCAAGGGCAATAATGCCAGCACCAAAAAGAGGGTTAGCTGAATTGGGGTTATTGCTGACGTTTGCAGTTTCTGGGGCAAGAGGCATAAAAGCTATTGCGCCACGCATAAGGCGAGATAATGCAAATTCTTGATTATTGGTTATGTTAGTGAGCGATCCTTCATAAAAATTTCCTATTGAGCTGATAACATTTTTGTTAACACTAAACGAGAATGTTTCTCCTGCGAGTGCATCTTTATCTCCTCTGATGAGTTCGGTGCTGTTGAGATAAAGACAGAGTGATAGTGTCAATAATGAAAAGCCTGTATTTTTCTTCATGTATTCTCCATATTACTGCTTAGTTGCCCATTTACATTGATTAGTTTACGAATATTTTGAAAAACTACCACTCTAATTAATGAAGTATAATTTATTTTTTTAAGAGGATAATGTATATATCTATTTCCAAATAACAAAAAATATGATATATATCTTAATTAATAAGTTTGTTTAATTTTGTAAATAGTTACACGTAAGAAATTATAGAATGCATGCAAAAATATTTTCTGCAACAACAATTGGTATCGATGCTCATTTAGTGGAAGTTGAAGTTGATATTTCCTTTGGATTGGTTCAATTTTATATAGTTGGTCTGCCTGATACTGCTATTAAAGAAAGTAGTAAACGAGTATTAACATCGTTAAAAAATTCTGGATTCCGTCTTCCTGCTAAACGAATAACGGTTAACTTGGCTCCCGCAGATCTTAAAAAAGAGGGAACGCTGTTTGATTTGCCCATTGCGATTGGTATTCTTATGGCAAATCAATTTTTAGAAGTTCCTAAAGATTTTATTAATGAGACTATTTTTTTAGGTGAGCTTTCTCTTGATGGGAGTATTCGCTTTATTAAAGGTGCATTGGCAATAGCATTTGATGCACAAAAATTAGGTAAAAAGCGTATAATTGTGCCAAAAGCCAATATGCAAGAGGCTGCGCTTATTAAACATTTGGAAGTCATTGGCGTTGATCATCTTACTGAGTTGATTGCATATTTGCGTGGTGAAATTATTATTGTGCCAGCGGTGCATAATTTTGATGAGCATGTTGCAGCGCAACATAAAGATGATACCCTTGATTTTGCTCATGTTAAGGGGCAACAAGTAGCAAAAAGAGCATTGCAGATTGCAGCAGCAGGACGACATAATATTTTATTCATTGGATCTCCTGGTTCTGGCAAGACAATGCTTGCTAAGCGACTGCAATCTATTATGCCGCCAATGACGTTTGATGAAGTGTTGGAGACGAGTAAAATTTATTCAATTACGGGCAAATTAACAAGTCAGTCTTTAATTATTAATCGTACCTTTCGCAGTCCTCATCATACTATTTCTCAAGCAGGGCTTGTTGGTGGTGGATCATATCCACAACCAGGAGAGATTAGCCTTGCGCATCATGGCATTTTATTTTTAGATGAGTTAACGGAATTTAAGCGTGATACACTTGAGGCGTTGCGCCAACCTCTTGAAAGTAAAACAGTTTCAATATCACGAGTTGCGCAAAGTGTTTCATTTCCCGCATCATTTTTACTTGTTGCAGCATTGAATCCATGTCCGTGCGGATTTTTTGGTGATAAAAAAAGACAATGCGTATGTTCACGCCAACAAATTGTGAAATATATTAGTAAATTATCAGGGCCGTTATTGGACCGTATTGATTTACAGGTCAATGTGCAATCGATTGAATATGATGCAATTAAAACATCTCCTGATACGCAAAGTACTGCAGCGTTGTATGAAAAGGTGCGCATAGCGCGTTGTATTCAGGAAAATAGATTTGGTAATACATACACCTATAATAATTTTATGTCAGCTGATAAGGTTGAACAGTTTTGTATTTTAACTCCGGCGGCTGAGGTTATTATCAAGAAAGCATTTGATAAGCTTAATTTAAGTATGCGAGGGTATCATAAAATTTTAAAAGTTGCGCGTACTATTGCTGATTTAGCATCATCTGAATTGATTGACGTTGTTCATATTCAAGAAGCTATTATGTATCGTTCGTTGGATCAGTATTTGGAAAAAGAGAATCAATAAAAAGGAAACGAACGTAAGTGATCTTAGGTATTGGTGTTGACACTATTGAGATAGAAAGATTTGCATTGTGGCATACGTATTCACAAAAAAAATTATCACGCATTTTTTCACCGCAAGAGATTGAATATTGTTTGCAGCAACTGCACAAGAGCGCTGAGCGTTTTGCTGCACGTTTTGCCGCACGAGAGGCATTATTTAAGGCTTTGTCATATACTCAACCAAATCATTCATTACCATTTTTAACTTTGTGTTCACGCATATCTATTGCTAAGATGAATAGCCGACCTTATATTGTCATAAATAATGATATTGGTATTGATTTGAGTGGGATTGTTTTTCATCTCTCTTTGTCTCATAGCTGTACTCATGCAACGGCATTTATAGTTATAGAGCGGCAAATATTTTAAGCTTTCTATAAAAATTTTGAGATACAAGCTGCTGTAATGAGGCCTATAGTGAAATTTCTGCATTGGTTTTTATTATATCTTTCAGCCTTGTTATACGCGCTGCCTTTTTTATTTACCTATTACCTTTGGTGGTTAATATTTTTTTTTCCTATTCCATTATTATACCTAGTACGTACAATAAACCTTTCATTTGTTCATGGTTATATATGGGGGGTTGTTGCATTTGTTTTGCATTTGAGTGGTGGAATTTGTGTAATTGCTGATATGGCAGGTAAGTCATGGCATGTTGGTATGTTGCTTGGCATAATTATGGTATTGTATCAGGCATTATCTATAGCACTACTTTTTTGGTGTGCGACAAAAATTGCACAATATTTTGCAATAAGATCGCTAATTATACGGCTTTTTTTGTGGGCCGCTGCATTAGCGCTTTTTATTATATGGACGGATTGGTATTGTTTATGGATTTTTGGTATTAAAGAAGGCTATCCATTAATGCATCCGTTGATACCACTTGCACAGCATCCTCAATTGTTATTATTATTGCCTATTCTTGGCAAACCATTATTAACAGTATTATTTTTGTTGTTTTCTGTCAGTAGCGTTGCATTGATGTGGTTACGGACGTGTAAAACATTCTTAGTATGGATAATTGTTTGTATGCCATGGATATGGTGTTGGTATAGTAGTAGCCTGTCTGTGGGCAAACAGCAGTGGTTAACGCAGGTCAAATCTATTCCTTTTATGGCACATTCCACCAGCAATAATCCCATTGCTATGATGAAAAATGCTGGTGATCAGTTGAAAAAAATTATTACCAACTATCCACAAACAACTATTGTTGTAATGCCAGAATCAGCGTTTAACTGTACTGCTTTGTGGAATTGTTCAGAATTGTTTCAATTGTGGGATGAGCAGAATATTGGGAAAGCGGTGCATATTATTTTTGGATCATTTCGTTGGAATGATGGTAATTATTATAACACAGCGCATTGGGTCTATAATGGTCAGCTACAACACTGTTTTGATAAGCGTCATGCGGTGCTTATATCAGAGCGGCTTGCATGGCTCGCTTTATGTCCTCTATTGAAAGATATTTATTGTAGTGCAGTGCATTCTACCACCATTGCAGTTAATGATCGATTGTCGCTTGATCTATCAGATTGTGTTACCTGCGTGCCTTATATATGTTCAGAGTTGTTTTTTAATGAATATCCTGATGATATATATAAAAATATTTCTGTTGTTGCGCTGGTAAATGATACAGCATTTTTACGGCCCTATGCATCATATATATCTGACCTTTTGTTTTTAGTAGCGCGCATGAAAGCGATTGCATGGCAACGAGATATTGTATATGTTTCATACAGTCGATCATTCTTTATCGATAAATATGGAATGATTGCTGAGATCAATGAGTAAAGCATAAGCTATTAAAGCAAACCATTTTTTTCCCGCGCTCGTCCTGAGCCTGTCGAAGGATTTCTTCGAGCGCTCGAGGATATCCTTTTGACCCATTTTCAGTTCCTTCCAATGGGTACCCAATAGGAACGAAGTGAAGATTGGGTTTGAGACGAGCGCAGGATAAAAACTAGTTTAGGGATAG
>F14TC_100087847_pt1 | contig 13877 bp, 12 predicted proteins | sample KannatnBrdUF14TC_FD_10806 | JGI IMG/M metagenome (IMG submission 10806)
CATACCATTGAAGCAATAAACGCAATGATCAATGACACGTTTGAAAATATCCGCACATATTTATTGACGGGTACCCCGGGAGGAATTGTCAGTTTTTAATTTATCTTTATTTCAAAATATTTATGCCCGTATTTCATAATTTTAGGGCTTGCTGAATTGCCTGAAATAACATCGTAACAATCTTCAAATTCTTCCTCATCAAGATAGCGCAGGCAGTAATCTGTTTCTTCATTATCAGTATAAACAGGGTAAAGCCTTATGAGTTTAGACTCCCCATTTACAATAAGCTCTGATATAAAGCCATAAGGCCTCGCATTAGTTGAACTGTACCTGCCGGGCGAATTAAAAATAAAATTCCCCATGTTATATATTATCCATTTGCCGTTATAGTTCTCAATGCCCTGGATAGTATGAGCACCATGTCCGATTACCAGGTCAACTCCCCTATCTATAAGCTCATGAGCAATTTTTACCTGGTAATCATTCTCTTTTTTGTAATTGCTTCCCCAGTGCGGGTAAACAACAATAAATGCCTTTGGGTTTATTTCCCTGATATTCCTGATCTCTTCAGAAATTTTCAGCGGGCTTAACAGACTAACTCCTCCTGTATCACCGTTGGCATAGTATTTTTTTTCAACATCAAACCGGGTTCTGTACCAATACCCCCCGAAAACATACAGATCAAATTCCTTCCCGTCTGATATAAATTTTTTATTGAATGGTTTCCGGGCCTGTTCTTCAGTAAAGCCTGCACCAAACGGAGTTATTGCGTAATTATTTAGGGCATTGAGAGTGGAGTTTAATCCCTCAAAACCATGATCAAGAATATGGTTATTTGCAATTGAAAACGCCTGGATATTATACTTCGATAAATAATAAGGAGCACTGTCCGGATTTGATGAATGCATATAATCTCTGCTGAGAGATGTTATTGAAGCTGTATCTATCCTCATGAGCGGAGTTTCTAGATTTGCAATAGAGATGCTGGCTGATAAAAGCAGGTCTTTGACATTTTTAAAAAAGTAATCATACCCTTTTTCTTTGATAATGTTTACCCCGCCGTTAGTCCTTGGATCCATTTGATAATTCTCCCCAAAATGAGTGTCCCCTAAAAATATCACTTTAAGTGAATCTGCACGCTCGGCACCAATATTGGCAAATAACAGGAAAAGAATTAAAATATATTTCATTTTACCCCAGGAAAATTAAAAATACAAATGTAACAAATAGCATCAGGTGAATAAATCCTTGAAGAGCATTGCTTTGGCCGTCTTTGCAGCTAAGCATCCCGACAAGAAGAGAAATAACTACCATTGCAGACTGTGATGGAGTTAATCCGAGGGTGACACTCCGGCTGGTGATCAATCCTACTACCAAAATTGCAGGGATAGTCAGTGAAACAGTCGATAAAATTGAACCGAGAGAAATATTAACTACCCTTTGCATATCGTTATTCCAGCCTGCACGGATCGCAGTCAGACCTTCAGGTGAAGCAATAACTAAAGCAATAACAAGCCCGGCTACACCCACAGGAAGTTGAAGTGAATCGGTAACGTCATCTACAAATACAGAAAGACTTTCTGCAAGAACAGAAATGGAGGCAATAGTAGCAATAAGCATAAAGGAATGATAAAAAGCATTTATATCACTTTTTGCTTGACTTTTTTCATTTGATGATCTTTTAATGTCTGAGTTTTCAAATTTAAAATAATAATTGTGTTCAAATGTCTGCATCCTGATGAAAAAAGCGTAAAGCAAAATACAGATAATGATAAGAAAAATTTCATAAATATGATACGTTTTCCCGCTTATTACATGTGGCAGAAACATTCCAATTCCTACTATGCCGAATATCATTGAGAAAAACGAGTTAGAGCTTTTGATATTATATTTCTGTTCACCGTATTTTAAACCCCCTATGAACATAATTAACCCTGTAAGTCCGTTCAGCAGGATCATAAGAGTTGAAAATACTGTATCCCTTGCCACTTCAGAATCAGGATCTCCGTGAAGCATCATTGCGCTAACCATTATTATTTCCACGGTAACGGCTGAAAATGTAAGTACCAGGGTCCCGTAAGGTTCGCCAAGCTTTCCAGCAAGCAATTCAGCATGATGAACTACCCCCATTGATGCAAACATTATTACCGTGAACACCACAATAAAAAGAAGAACCTGCATTAAAAGAGATGGATTTATGAGGGAAAAATTTCCTGTGATCAGAAAAACAGTTAGTGTGATAAGCGCAATGAGAAATGATAATTCATTTTTAATAAATTTCAGGATCATTCCTCTAAAATACTAATTTAATATTTTAAAATAAGTGTCTTCGGTGAATCTATAAAAAGACAATAAAAAAGCCGCAGCTTAATGCTGCAGCTTTAAAAATGCAAAGAAAATCTTTTTTAACTCTCCATCAAAGGGGCCATAGTCATCAGAATATCCATTTTCCCGCTGTCAGTTAATGCTCTTTTTATCTGGACCTCACATTCCCATGTATGCTGCTGATCATCCTTAAAATTGAAAACGCTGGTATAGGTCTCATCTTCGCTTATAGTTGAAGAGATCCTGCTCCATTGATGCTTGCCGCTAAGACGCTCAAAGAATGCTTCTGAGAATTTTTCTGCAGAAAGGTCTGTCTCAACGAAATATTCATACTTCAGCTGCTGCGGTCCACTGCCGGTTTCTCCCGATCCGGTTTGATTTGCAAAAGATTTTCCTCCAAATACAAAAACACTGAGGGCTGCCAGTACTAAGAGAGCTGTTTTCATAACTGTAATTTAAATATTTATATATTTATTTAAAAGTTAAATTCATAACTGACTTTAAAATATCTTCTTGTGTATTGCAGCCTTTCGCCATCCAGGTTAAGTACGAGATAAACATTGCTTCCCCCGAAGAATTCATACTGAAGCATGGTATTAAGCAGCGCCTTGTGGTTATATGTATCTCTTTGATAATACGCCCTTAAAAACAACTTATCAATTATCTTGTAATCAAGCTTGATGTTATATATGGACTCCTTAAAACCCTCACCCTGCTGTATATAGTTATAATTAGCTCCCAGCCTGATCTTACCGAAGAAGGCAAGGTCAACCGAAGTATAAGGATTAAGCAGCTTTTCATCAAAATACCTGCCGCCGTAAAATCCAAGTGTAAAAGAGTTGTTGCCAAATACAATCTTGACATTATGTTCTGTAAGCAGGTTATTTTGTGTAATAATATTGTTGTTGACATCATAATCATTAGGCCTGTCAACATTCAGGCTGTGGAAGAAGCTAAGCCAGCCTGTAACTTTATAAAACAGGTTTCCGAATACACCGTTTTGTTTATTAAATCCCATTGGCCGGTCAAAATCATCATCAAATTTATGAGAGCGGTAATAACCCGCACTGATATTTATATTACTGAAATATTTCTTATCATTTACAAATTGGTAGCCGCCGCTGATATTTATTTCATCGTAATTATCGCCGTAATTATTAAACAGGGTTGATACGATAAAATTTGAATCATACCTTGTATACGATGCATCCATATAAGGCCCGCCGTTGCTGTTCTGTTCAAAATATAAATATGCGTTATACATATTAGCTCCCGTGCCGTCAGAATTAAAACTTCTTGCAAGCTGGGGGATAAACCTGAACCTTGAAGGAAGGTTAATTTTTCCGTCAATGCTTGCTACTTTTTCAGTGTAATTGCCAATTGTATCGTGGTAGTATAGAAAAAGACCTCCGACATTAAAGTCCTGGAAATTAAAATTTGGCCTGCCAACTGCAAATGTTCTTCTGTGCAAAGGTTCATCAGATAAAGTATCATGAACATAAACTGCTCCCATTTTAAATTTATCGCTCCTGTATGTGTAGTTAAAGCCATACATGATTTTTTCTATTGCACGGGTGTAGAATAAATTTATCGGTGTCCTGTATATATCCAGATCTTTGCTGAAAAACGGGCGCTTTTCCTGAAGGAATATTGGCCTGCCGTAGAATGCGAAGCGGAAGGGGTCAGCTTCAAGTGTTGATTCATCAGTAAACACCGTGCTTTTCAGTTTATGTTTGTCCAGGCTTACAGCAAACTCGCCGCCGTAGGTGAATGCCCCGTTAAACGAGTTGAATTTTTGGGCAACCATAAATGGAGTAAGATTAAACCGCAGATTAAGCTTTTCATCAAATGGGGTTGTAAGGTCAAACTTATACATGCTTTTCAGATTCAAAAGCTCGCTGTTAGACGTTAAAGCGTACCAGGTATAAGTACCATCTGTTGTATATGAGAAAAGCTGCAAATCAATTCCTATCTGCTTCTTATTTTTATTCTGGAGCCTGTCAACAGGGATCTTGATTTCAAGCTCACAATAACCCGGCACGCCGTTTTTCGCTTCTTTAAATATTGTACATTTGTTTTCCCACTGCCAATCCCATTCGTATGACTGGTTCGTTTGGTTATAGATTACCGCATCACGCTGGTTATTGAGGAAACTTACTACGAACACATAACCGTTTTTATTTTTATTTTCAAGGTCAAGCAGTATGAAGAATTCATTTTCTTCATCGGTACTCCTGTCTCTTGTTAACGACTGTTTTATAATCTTGCCCCTGGGCCAGTATTTTATTGCAATATAAATCGCGTCCTTTGTCTGCTTTATATAAGCAATGGTGCTGTCATAATCTTTTTTATCGGATTTCGGAATCATCATGTAAAAATCCGAAATGACTTTTGAGCCTGTCCATTCAGCCTCAGTTATCTTCCCGTCAATGTTCGGAGCTGAGGACTGTTCATATGCCGTCTGGCCTTTTAGCATGCAATTTGCAGTAAAAAACATAACAGCCAGAAGTAAAATTCTTTTCATAAAAGCAAATCAAACCTATTTTTAATTACTGACATTTTGATATTTATCTTTTCTCGTAAGAATAAGAGCCTGTGCGATGCCTGCCTCTAAAAATTATTGCCTATGGGTCAAGTACAGGTAATTAATTTAGGGGCAGGCAGCAGCCTACTTTTATCTAAGCCGCCTGCACGCTTGAGCCCTCAAAAACAAGCGTCGCCTAATCGCACTGCTCTTTTTTTTCAAAGAAGGAGAAAATCCGGCCTTATTAAATCAAGTACGAACTTTCACTTATGATGCCCTATAATTAAAGAAGGTTTAACTAAATTACTTATAATAAGCACGGTTTGAAACCATGTCCATTAACATTTTGACAGGTATTTTCAGTAAAGTGTGACATTTTTCTCCCTATCATGCTGTTTTAAATTGATTTAAAAACGAAACCTTTACGCCCATTGCTATTTAAAGCATTTTCCCTGTTCATAATATTTACGGTGTTGAAAAATGAAGAATATGAAAGAATGAGTTCGGGTATTTTGATTTTTTAAAAAGCTGAGAAAAAAACCCCGAGAGGCTAAGGGGTCTTAGTCAAAATAATTGCCAGTCCCCCGCCTTTAGCCAGACTGAATGATTTTATATCACTGTTTGAAACCGGCAATTGAATGATCTTTACGCTTTGCGGATTGGTATTAGCATCATCTCCGTCAGAATATACAGCAGCCTGGTACTGGCCAGCATCAAGGAAGCTGAAGTTTATTTTCACATTCCGTTCTTGCCAGTTTGTCATGCCCCCTATGAACCATTTGTTATTTTTCTTTCTGGTAATAACTATATATTCACCTATTTCCCCGCCAAGTACAATTGTTTGATCCCATGTTGCAGGAACCTGCCTAATAAATTCAAATTCGGGCAGGTTTTCATATAATTTAGGGGATTCGCAAAGCGTTATCAGTCCGCTTTCATATACAACGGTCATTGCAATTTGAGACATCCTTGTCCCCTTTGTCATAGAATTCTTCCATCTGCCTATATAATTCTCATTTGTTGAATTCACCATTGAGCCTGGGGTATAGTCCATAGGTCCAACCGGCATACGTGTAAACGGAATCGTAACGTTATAATCGGGTTTGGGCAAGCCGGTTATCCAGCGCGCATATTCATTGCCAAGTACTGCTTCGTAGGTTATAATATTGGGATAAGTTCTCATTAATCCATCCGGCTTATATGAGCCGTGAAAGTTAACAAGAATTTTTCTCTTTGCGCACTCATCGGCTACCCGGTGATAAAAATTTACCATATACTGATCATCACGTTCCATAAAATCCATTTTGATGCCCTTTATTCCAAGTCTTTGATAGTAATCAAGCCCAGCATCCATTTGTTTTTCAAGATCATGCCATACCACCCACAAGAAAATACCGACACCTTTTGATGCAGCATAATCGGCAATATAAGGCAAATCTAATTCAGGCAGAGTTTTTGTGAGATCATGAGATTCATTTTCTTTAGACGCATCAAACCATCCGTACCATCCCCCGTCTAATGTTATATATTCAATTGAATTCTGAGAGGCAAAATCCACATAGTATTTGACAGTATTGGTGGAAAGGATTGCAAAACCGAAGCTTGGCTCAAATCCCCTGTCTTCAGCCCACCATCCCCAGGCAGATTTTCCGGGCTTGACCCAGCTTGAAGCATCGGGTACTTTTGAAGGCTCGTTGAGATTCATTACCAGATTTGACTGAATCAGTTCACCCGGTGACCTGCAGATAATGAACATTCTCCATGGCGAAACTGCAGGAGCCTTTCCGGTGACTGCAACCATAGCGTCATCCAGATGAGGTGAAAGCTTGCTCTTGAAGCTTCCCGAAGAGCCCTTATACAGGTACATACCCGGGTAATTTGTTATTGCAGCTTCACTAAGCATTACATAAAGGTTTCCCCTGACCTCTATCGTTATTGGAAGTGTAATATATGGAAAAGTTCCAAGTGAATCTCCGGCCATATTATAAAGCGTACTGAATTTATTTTTAATATACTGTCCTTCATAGCTGTTTCTGAACCTGTCTGTCTTAAGCGCCCAGCAGGTGTAATCACCGCCAAAATTAAATTCAGTTGCTTCGTTCGAAATCACAAAGTCACTAAATGAGTTTTGAGCCGGTATGCCGTACCTCAATGCTGCGCCGTCATCATAAGCCCTGAAATAAAATTCAAGCTGTCTTTTCCTGTCCGATCTCTCTTCCAGCAAAATTTTCGTCTCGATGCAATTATTCCTTGCGTAGCTTGACTTTCCGGAAACCACAGGATAGGTCTCATCAATCGTGTTCTTTGAGACCGAAACAATTTTAAAATCCCTTGTGGGCAGCACATCTCCCTTTGAGCTTAAACCAAGGCGCGACCAGTCTAAAAATGTTATACCTCCTTTTGAAACTGAATAATAAGGAGCGCCGTCATCATCAAGCATAAATTTTATGGAAATTGACTGGTCAGGGGAGAGCGTGTTTACCTCCTCGGTTAACACTTTATCAGAAATCACAGCAGCAAAAACTACAGCAATTAAAGCAAGTCTTAATAATGCACCCATAATGCCCCTCAATTTACAAATTATTCTCTTAATTTCAGTACTATAAGCCATATACTATTCTGATATATAAATTATTAGCAAAGCCCGTAATATTTCATTAAATTTGTAACCGCCCGATTCGCGTTAAAAAATGAAAAAATCAATATCATTACATACTTTGGGATGCAAGCTTAACTACTCAGAAACTTCTACAATAGCAGGCAAATTTCATCAGAACGGATTCGAGCTTAGAGATTACGGTGAAAGTTCTGATATTTTCGTTCTTAACACATGCTCTGTAACCGATAATGCAGATAAAGAGTGCCGCCAGATTATAAGAAGCGTATTAAATAAGAATCCCCATACCTATGTAATAGTAACCGGATGCTACGCCCAGCTTCAGCCGGAAGAAATTGCAGCGATCAATGGAGTTGACCTAGTGCTCGGAGCAAATGAAAAGTTCAGGCTTTTTGACTACGTAAACAATTTTGAAAAGAATGAACTCTCGTGTGTGTTCACATCGCCTATTGAGCAAGTGACTGAATTTGATTATGCATATTCCTCCGACGCTGATTCCAGAACACGCGCGTTTTTGAAGATACAGGATGGCTGCAATTATAACTGCTCTTTTTGCACGATACCCCTTGCAAGAGGAAAATCAAGATGCCTTGATATTAAAACCGTGATTGAAAATGCAAAGAAACTGATCGATTCAGGATATAAAGAAATTGTTTTAACCGGAGTAAATACAGGAGACTATCATTTTGAAAACAACAGTCTCATAAATGTATTGTATGAGCTTGGTAAGCTTAATATTCCAAGGATAAGGATAAGCTCAATTGAGCCAAATCTTTTGAATGATAATATTATAGAGCTTGTAAGGTCTTCAGGGAATTTTTGCAAACATTTTCATATTCCCCTTCAAAGCGGTGATAAAGAAACGCTTAAGCTTATGAGAAGAAGATATACCAGGGATTATTACGAAAATCTAATTTATAAGCTTCATGAAAAAATTCCGGGGATAGGTATAGGAGCTGATGTGATTGTTGGATTCCCGGGGGAGACTGATGAAAGATTCAGAAATACTTATGAATTTTTAGAAGATATTCCGGTAAGTTATCTTCATGTTTTCTCATATTCCGAGCGCAGAAATACCCATGCTGTTACTCTGCCGGGCAGAGTTGATATAACAATCAGGAAAGAGCGCAGCCGTGTATTAAGAAAGTTATCCGATGAGAAAAGATTACAATTCTTCAGGATAAATTTAAACGGGATCCATAATGTTCTTTTTGAAACAATAAAAGAAGACGGTTATATTTATGGATTTACTGAAAATTACATTAAAGTAAGGATACCTGCAGCCTTAGAGCTTGAAAATAAAATCCTCACAACAAAAATTACCGGAGCAAGCTGCCCGGCTTATACTGAAGGTGAGGTTCTTTATAACTGATGGATATCTATATAATAAGACATGGTGCTGCAGCGGAGCTTGATAGTGAGATCGCGGAGGAAAGCTATAGATATCTAACAATCCATGGTAGGAACCACTGCAGGATTGTAGCGCAAAGGCTGAAAGACTTAAAAGTAAGTTTCGACTCAATTATTTCAAGTCCACTTGTTAGGGCAGTTCAGACTGCCGAGGTTTTTGCTGCGGTTGTGAAATATGAAGGTGAAATTAAAACCGCAATAGAACTCATCGGGGGTATGTCGTTTAACCGTTTCCTTGAGCTTATAAGAAGAAATTCACATCATAACTGCGTCGGACTTGTCTCGCATGCACCTGATGTAAATACATTCTCTCTTAATCTTATCAGCGAAAAAACAAATAACTTGCAGCTAAATTTTAAGAATTCAAGTGTCTGCAGGATTTGCTTTGATACTAAAACCGGGGCGGGAAAGTTTGTTTGGTTCTTAAATTCAGAAACCATGAAGCTTATTGAGGCTTAATACGACTGGTGTATTTATAAATTAGTGAATGGCGCGGGTGTAAAAGAAACTGCAAACATAAATAATGCAAACCCTCCCCATAATTTTCTCACTGTTCCAATCGGATCCGGGTCAAAAAAAGGCGGGTGATCAATTTTGATTACAAAAAAAATAAGCAGTGCCCAAACAAGCCAATTCAAAAGGCCGTATTCTGAAAATGTTTGAATTCCCAGAAATTGCAGCAGTCCGATCAGGCCCATACCAAGAATTAAGCCAAAGAATGTTCTGGTTATATACCTGCTCTTAACCCCAAACAGTGCATAAATGATGTGTCCGCCGTCAAGCTGGCCGACGGGAAGAAGGTTTAAGGCAGTTATAAACATACCAAACCATCCAACACAAAGAAACGGGTAGTGATACATTTCATTCATAGGAGGAAGAAAAACTCCGGGGGAGTTTGTGAGCAGTTTTGCAAGTCCGATGTATAATAAATTCGGTCCGAAAGCAAATCCCCCTGAGGTTGGCACACCAGTTGTCATATATTCAGGGTGGATATTGAAAATGTATTCGAATGGCGGGAGGTGGGTCATTCCGTAAACCAGCATTGCTAAGGCTGCAATAAATCCTGCAACAGGTCCTGCGATACCGATATCAAAGAGTGCTTTCCGGGATGTAACCTGCTGTTTCATTCTGATAACAGCGCCCATAGTGCCGAATGGATTTAAAAAAAGCAGCGGAAAAGGAATGTAGAATGGGAGCGTAACTTTTACATTATGAATGCGGGCTGCAAAGTAATGGCCGAACTCATGAAATGTCAAAAATGTTATCACAAGGATCGAATACAGCAGCCCAAGCCTGAAATTACTCAGGTCAAAGGGATCCCTGTTAAGCCAGCCAACACCGGCAAGCGTTGCACTGAGGAAAGTCAGCACGAACAATAGGACATTTACCCACACACCGAATCCCTTCTTTCTTCGCTGTTCTGAATATATCGGTTCCTGTTCCTGCTCAGGAATTCCTGAATATTGGCTTAAATCGGACAAATTTTCAATTTATTATTTACACAAAAATCTGTAATAACCGCATCATTAAAAAGGAAATAACTAACCCATTTTGTTTAGAGATTCATTTGTGAATTTAATAATTCAATATATAAATTTATTTTTGCAAACTAACCTATAAATAATTATTAAAACTAATATGTCTGAAAGAACACTTGCTATTTTAAAACCGGATTGCCTCGAGAAAAAAGTACAGGGGAAAGTCATACAGCAAATACTGGATGCAGGCTTTGATATAAAGGGGATGAGGCTTCTCGGGCTTTCGAAGGAATCAGCCCAAAAATTCTACGCCATCCATAAAGAAAGGCCGTTTTATAATGATCTGGTTGCATATATGACCTCGGGTCCGGTGATGCCGATGTGCCTGGAAAAAGATAATGCAGTGGCTGATTTCAGAAAGCTGATAGGAGCAACAAACCCGGCAAATGCCGAGGAGGGGACTATCCGGAAACTATATGCGGAATCGATAGAACGCAATATAATACACGGTTCTGATTCTCCCGAAAACGCAAAAAATGAGATCTCTCATTTTTTTAGCAGCGCTGATTTGGTTTAAATAAAATCACAAGTAAATTTACAGTATGGACACGCCATGGGGAGTGTTTTTTTATTTTAATTTACTTGACAAATTAAACTCTTTGCCTTATATTTGCAGGTATATTTTCATATCTGCCTTAATAATTAAAGTAAAATACTAAATTAGCCTTAATAAATAAGGCTTGTTATTTTCAGTGATAAACGGAGTAGATGAAATAGATTATAAGATCCTTGAATTATTGCAGAATAATGCAAGAGTCAAGAGAAATGAAATTGCCGAGAAGATCGGGCTCTCCCTTCCTTCGGTAACTGACAGGATGAATAAACTTGAGGAAAACAGCATCATTGAAAAATACATTACCCGGCTGAACCACAAATCACTTGGAAAAGATATAACTGCATTTATTTTTGTTGTCAGCGATTCATCCACACATTACAAAGATTTTATCCAGCATGCTGTTCAGAATCCCGAGATCCTTGAATGCCACTCTATAACCGGCGACGGCTCACACGTTTTGAAAATAAGAACTGAGAACACCTCATCACTTGAGAAACTGCTCGCAAAGATCCAGTCATGGAAAGGTGTCCGCTCTACAAGAACATCCATTGTACTCTCTTCACATAAAGAAACTTTCGAAATTAACTTAAAACATAAAGGAGAAAAAAATTAAAAATGGCGGCAAACCAGGCAGCTATCAAAAATGTTTTTGCCATGATCAAAAAGCATGGCGTAAAAATGATCGATTTCCGTTTTACGGATTTACCCGGGCAGTGGCAGCATTTCAGTATTCCAGTCAACCAGTTTGAGGAAAAAATGTTCGAAGAAGGGCTTGGATTTGATGGCTCATCTATCAGGGGCTGGCAGTCAATAAATGAATCAGACATGCTTATTATGCCCGACCCAACTACTGCAAACATTGACCCGTTTATCCAGATGAAAAGCTTATCGATCATCTGTGATATCTATGACCCAATTACTCTTGAGCCCTACAGTCGTGACCCGCGTTATGTTATCAAAAAAGCAATAAATCACCTGCAAAAATCAAAGATAGCCGATGGCGCATATTTCGGGCCAGAAGCTGAATTCTTTATTTTAGACCATGTTGCATATAACGTCAATGAATACAGCAGCTGGTATAAGGTAGATTCACGTGAAGGGTTCTGGAACACCGGTACTGAGCTTGAGGCAAACCTGGGGCATAAGATCCGCCAGAAGGAAGGTTACTTCCCTGTTCCGCCCGCTGACTCAACCAATGACGTGCGCAATGCAATGGTTGAGCACTTGATAAATGCCGGAATTGAAGTTGAAACCCAGCACCATGAAGTCGCAACCGGCGGACAGGGTGAAATTGATTTTAAATACTGCCCGATGTTAACATGCGCAGATCATTTGATGATGTTCAAATACATTGTAAAAAATACAGCGCGCGCTTACGGAAAAACAGCAACCTTCATGCCGAAGCCGATCTTCGGTGATAACGGAAGCGGGATGCATACCCACCAAAGCCTGTGGAAAAGCGGAAAGCCTCTCTTTGCAGGCAAAGAATACGCCGGATTAAGCCAGACAGCACTTTACTACATCGGCGGACTTCTGAAACATGCTCCCGCATTGCTTGCATTCACCAATCCAACTACAAATTCATATAAGCGCCTTGTTCCGGGTTATGAGGCTCCTGTAAACCTTGCATATTCAAAACGCAACAGAAGCGCAGCAGTAAGAATACCGATGTATTCAGATAATCCTAAAGCAAAGAGATGTGAATTCCGCTGCCCTGACGGCACTGCTAATCCATACCTTGCATTTTCTGCAATGTTAATGGCAGGACTGGACGGCATTGCTAATAAAATTAACCCGGGCAAGCCGATGGAACAGGATATTTACCACATGAGTGATAAAGAGCTTGCAAAAGTTCCGCAGGCACCTGATTCACTTGAATCGGCACTCGAACATCTAAAAAGCGATAATGCTTTCCTTAAAAAAGGGGGAGTATTCACTGACGATCTGATCGATACATGGATAAACTATAAAATGGAAAATGAAGTTAAGCCAATGGCACTAAGGCCTCATCCGTATGAGTTCCATTTGTATTATGAAGTGTAATTAATTTCAAAAATTGAATCTTAAAGGTGCGTTAAAAACGCACCTTTTTTATGGAACAAACCCGGCACATTCCAAGTAAACCCTTATAAAAGAGGTATATAAATGCACGAAAATTTATTTAAAATCCATATTCCGGAGCCCTGCCACGAGGACTGGAACAGAATGACCCCGAATGAACAGGGTTCTTTTTGCAAAGTCTGCGCAAAAACTGTTGTGGATTTCTCGGGAAAATCTGATGAAGATATACAGCGATACCTGCTTGATAACATTGATAAAAAAGTCTGCGGCAGGTTTAAGGTTTCACAGCTTGAGACAGAAACTCCAAAGCTTAAGTTAGAGCTTGCCCAGCCTGAATACAAATTCCCGGGATTTTTACTGCCGGTTATTACTCCCTTCAGGGCATACACTATGGCATTAATGCTGTTTGCCTCACTTGCATTTTCAAGCTGCGGAAATGCAGGAGGCGGAGGCGGTGATGATGAACGGCTTGCCGGAGCAGTTGAAATTATCGATACAAACGATACTCCGTATAACCATAACAATATAATTGATTCAAACAGTAACATGAACTTCAACCATGAATTAATGGGCGGTGTAAGCTGGACGAGAGCCCATGATTCTACCTGCACAATAAAAAATATTAATGATGAAGTAATGGGCAAGATCGCGCCAATTGAAAATAATGATACTCTTAAAACCGATACAACTGAAACCATGATAAAGGGTGAGATACAGCAAAAGGAAGAAGACCCAAAGATAAAAATGGGGATGCTCCAAAAAATTGAGGAAGAAAAAGATTATAAAAAGGGTGAAGTAAAGGCAGAAAATTAAAATTATTCCCCGGCACTTTATTTCCTTTTTTCT
>F14TC_100120698_pt1 | contig 13719 bp, 12 predicted proteins | sample KannatnBrdUF14TC_FD_10806 | JGI IMG/M metagenome (IMG submission 10806)
AAAAACAAAAGATCCAAAACTTCAAAAGCAAAAAATGACACCATATTAAACTATGATGAAAAGAAATTAAGGAAGCTTGAAGAAGAGGTCCGGCATGCAAGGAAGAAAATAATTAAGCTCCTTAAAAAACAGGCTAAAATGGATGTTGAGAACTATACCTTAAAAGATAAAAACGGGCAGGATGTGACTCTTTCTGATATGTTCGGCGCTAAAGAAAACCTGATAGTTGTACATAACATGGGGACCTCATGCAAATTTTGTACACTATGGGCAGACGGATTTAACGGCGTAAACTATTTCATAGAAAATAAAGCTGCCTTTGCACTGGTATCACCGGACCCGCCTGAAGTACAGAAACAATTTTCAGATGAGCGCGGATGGAAATTCAATATGTATTCAGGCCATGACTCCGGTTTCATTTCAGATATGGGCTACAAAACTGCTGAAGGCGGCTACTGGCCGGGTGTTTCGGTTTTCCATAAAGATAAAGACGGAAAAATTACAAGGGTCGCAAAAGATTATTTCGGCCCCGGTGATTTTTACAGCAGCCCATGGCATTTCTTTGACCTGCTGCCTAAGAATGGCAATGCGGACGGCAAAGCTGAAGAAAAATAGCTTATGCCCGGCGAGCTGACAGGGGAACTGAGAAAACTTGCTGAGGAATTCGGGCAGATGAAAATTGATGCCGCAGTGTTTCTATCCGGAGTTACTGATAAGGAATTTAATAAAAAGCCGGACACCAAAAAATGGTCGATTGCAGAATGCATAGACCACCTGATAATAGTTGGATATGATTATTCAGGCATGTTTGAAGATGGGTTGAAGCTGGCAGAAGAAAAAAACCTCCGTTCAAGCGGTAATTTTAAGAACAGCTGGTTTGCACAGAGATTCATAAACAGCGTTGAACCGCCGGTGAGGATAAAAGCACGCGTCCCCCGAAAGTGGATGCCCGCTGCAAAGATAAATAAAGCGAAGGCAACAACAGCCATCATGCAGCTGCAGGATAGATGGATTGAACTGATAATCAGGTCTGTTGGACTCGACATCTCGCGTATTAAGCTGCCTTCGCCGCCGACTAAGCTGATAAAGTTTTCTGCTTTTGAGACCCTCGGGGTACAATCCGCGCACCAGAGAAGGCATTTGGAACAGGCTAAAAAAGTAAAAAATAAATTATAAAAATAAAAAGGAGAATTGAATCATGTCTCTTTCATCATTTAATTTTAAACAGTGGATCGAAGAGAACCGCCACCTGCTGAAACCGCCCGTCGGCAATAAGTGCATGGTTGACGGTGACCTGATAGTGATGGTCGTAGGCGGACCCAATGCAAGGAAAGATTACCATTACGATGAAGGCGCGGAGTTCTTCTACCAGGTTGAAGGTGATATTGTTGTAAAGATAATTGAAGACGGCAAGCCTAAGGATATTCATATTAAAGAGGGTGATATGTTCTATCTTCCGCCCAACATCCCGCACTCGCCCCAAAGGCCTGCAAATACTATCGGGCTCGTTATCGAAAGAAAAAGGGATGAAAATGAGCTTGACGGCTTCCAGTGGTACTGTGAAAATTGCGGCAATAAGCTCCACGAAGAATTTGTAAAGCTTGATAACATTGTAACCCAGCTCCCGCCGATCTTTGAACGATTCTGGAGCGACATCGATAAAAGGACGTGCAAAAAATGCGGAACAGTCATGGAACCGCCAAATAAGAATTAAAAATTACGAATTAGGAATTACAAGTTGCGAGTTACTAATTACAAGTTACGAGTTACGAATTACGCACAGAATTTAATTTAAAATTTAATTAGTATATGAAGGAAAGCATTATACAGCAAAAAAGTTATGCTTTTTCAGTCAGAATAATCCGGCTTTACCAGTATTTAGTAAAGAATTTTAAAGAATATGAATTATCCAAACAATTACTAAGAAGCGGTACTTCTATTGGTTCAAACGTTGAAGAGGCACAGGGAGGCCAATCTGACAAAGATTTTATATCAAAAATGTCCATTGCTTACAAAGAAGCAAGAGAAACGAGATTCAGGCTTAGATTACTTCATGATACAGATTATATTAACAAGAAAATGTTCGATTCTATGATGAGTGATCATATAGAGTTGCTGAAAATAATCGGTAAGATCCAAATTACGATGAAAAAGAAAAACAGAAGATAATTTGGAACTTGAAATTTGAAACTAGAAACTGAATGAAAATAGACGTTCACACACATATATTGCCTGAAAACTGGCCGGACCTGAATAAAAAATACAGCACTCACGGTTTTGCCACTATAGACCATTACAAGCCGTGCTGCGCAAGGATGATGATCGGCGACAAAGTTTTCCGCGAGATAAAAGATAACACGTGGGATGCAAAAGTGAGGATCGAGGAATGTGTAAAAGACAGCGTGAATATGCAGGTGCTATCAACAGTGCCTGTAATGTTCAATTACTGGGCAAAGCCCGAACAGACCCATGACCTTGCAAGATATTTAAATGACCATATTGCGGGAGTTGTTAAGGATAACCCGGATAAGTTCATCGGGCTGGGCACACTGCCTATGCAGGATACGAAGCTTGCAGTTAAGGAGCTTGAACGCTGCACTCGTGAGCTTGGGATGGCAGGAATAGAAATCGGCACGCACATTCACGGGCGCAATCTGGATGACCCGGAAGTTTTCGATATTTTCACGGCATGTGAAGAGCTTGGCGCCGCAGTGTTCGTTCACCCGTGGGATATGCTCGGCAAGGACAGGATGCCGGAATACTGGCTCCCGTGGCTGGTCGGAATGCCAGCGGAAACATCTCTTGCAATCTGCTCAATGCTATTCGGCGGTGTGTTTGAAAAGCTTAAAAAACTTAGAGTCTGCTTCGCGCACGGGGGAGGGTCGTTCCCGTTTTCTATCGGAAGAATTGAGCACGGATTTAACGTTAGGCCTGATCTTGTTGCAACAAAAAATAAGATCAACCCGCGCAAATACCTTGGGAAGTTCTACCTTGATTCGCTTGTGCTTGATGAGCTTGCGTTAAAGTTTTTAATCGACTTAATAGGCGAAGACAGCATTGTGATGGGTTCAGACTACCCGTTCCCGCTCGGAGAACACACTCCGGGCAAGCTTATCGAATCAATGGCTGAGCTTAACAATGTTGTGAAAGAAAAACTGCTCTGGAGAAATGCTGCTGAGTTCCTTGGAATAGAAAAACTTATCAAAGCTTAAGCTCTTCTTTGTCATTCCTGGCGCCTGCCGCGCGGCGCGGAAGCGGGAACGAAGTTCAGCGAAGCTAATCCAGACATAAATTAAATACTTTTATTTTATCAAAACCATTTTCTTTGAGTCTACAAACTTACCCGTTTCAAGCTTGTAAAAATACACACCACTTGAATAATTTGCAGCGTTCCAGTCATAGTTATAAATACCGGGGCTTAGCTCATTGTTAACAAGAGTTTCTACAACCTGCCCTAAAGAATTTGAAACCGTCAGTTTTACAAATGAGCGTTCAGAAAGCTCAAACTGAATATTTGTTACCGGATTGAAAGGATTTGGGTAATTTTGTTTTAATTCAAATGATTTTGGGACGTTTGTGTTCTGATTATTAATACCTATTATTCCTGTATTATACACGGCGAGACCAAGGTCTGTACCTATCCACAACCTGCCTGTTCTATCAAGAGATAATGCTATAACTGTACCAGGTAGTGGTGAATTTGAAGGGGTAAAGACAGTCCATGAAGTATCATTAAACTTAGCTAACCAGCCACTGCCTATCCATTTAATATGGTTTTGGGTTAGTATTGCATTGTTATTATTACTTGGCAAACCGGAATTGGTTGTATTATAAACAACCCACTGATTGATGACCGAGTTGAATTTTGCTACTCCTCCAAATCTTGTAGCTATCCATTTATTACCAAGATAGTCGACTGTAATTCTAGTTACATCATTACTTGGTAACCCCGAATTCTGAAATGTAAAAACTGTCCAGTTTATATCATTATACTTAGCGAGCCCGTTAGATTGAGTCCCTATCCATTTAATATTATTTTCAATTACACCGCATTGTAAAAAATTTGAAGGTATACCTGAATTTGTTGTATTATACACAGTCCATGAATTATTATCAAATTTTGCCAATCCCCGAATTGTTCCTATCCATTTTACATTATTTTCTAATAAAATAAATTGTGTTCTGTTCGCAGGCAAAGGTGAATTTAAAGTATCATATATTACCCAATTAACTCCATCAAATTTAGCTACCCCTCCACCATAAGTAGCTATCCATATTACATTGTTATTATCAATACAAATACCACTAACGTATGGAACAGGCAATGGGGAATTATTTGTATCATATACAGTCCAACTAGCGCCATCAAACTTAGCCAATCCTTGGTCAGTAGCTATCCACTTTATATTATTTGTATCAAAAGCTACTTCCCCGACAACGTTACTTGGCAAACCAGAGTTAGTAGTTTTGTAAATCGTCCATTGGCCCTGTGAGTGCAGAGTAAATGAAGTTAATAATAATAAATATATTAATTTTTTCAGCAAGAGACACCCAGTTAGTTTTTTTCAAATTAATGTACTTTTTATGAAAAAGCAATAGCAATTTGGAAAATTCAGGTGCGGAATGACGAGCTTTTTACTTTATTAAAACCATTTTCTTTGAGCCTGTAAAATTACCTGCTTCAATTTTATAAAAATAAATGCCCGATGCAAAATCAGAGCCGTCGAATTTTACTTCATAGCTCCCTGCTTTTTTAAATTCGTGTACACTGAATATTTCCCGTCCCAGCAGGTCATATATCTTTATTGTAACAAGATCCGCATGCGGGATATCGAATTTGATTGAGGTTGTTGGGTTGAAAGGGTTAGGGTAATTTTGATACAATTTAAAATTCTTTGGTATATTAGAATTTATTTCATGTATTCCAATAATATTTGGCGGGAAGTTAAGCATGCTATCTGTTCTTACTGCAAACATGTCATGGTCTGAGGGATTTAAATAATACTCGGCGTCTCCAAAGAAAATGATATCTCCATTATTTACCGGCTGTATTTCCTGAAAATATTCATAATTCAATCCGGCAAATTTTTTTCTTTTATCAAAAATAATACCACCAGAAACATCAGTTATGAGCATTCTGTTAAAGCTACTGTCAGCTGAACTGCCGGACTCAAAATAGAACGTCCATACATACCTGCCGGAAGATTTCACTTTCATACCCAAGACCACCTCATCTCTAATTTGCAAAAAGACATGAGTATCCAAAGGGTTTAAGTTTTGATCCAATTTCAGAAAATAAGGAACGTCTTTTGTTCCGTTGTAATAGTTTCCGCTCAGAATATAAGTATTGTTGTCCTGTTCAAAATTATTTGATAAAGTGGATTGGTTATTTATCTTATAATATTTTGTATTGACAATATTGCCGTTAATATCAAGCTTTATTATTATTGCCTGGTTTGGGACTGTATATCCTGATATTAAGCAGCCGTTATCCGGTGTTGTAATAATATCGTGCAAGGCAAAAGTAGGAAAGTTTTTACTCCATTTAAGATTCCCGAGTGTATCTACTCTTAAAGCAGTACCCCCGCTGTCTGCAAGTCCCGCACAGATATAATCTCCGTTTAAAGCTTTTTTTATATCATAAAAGTCAGCATCTCCGGGATATTGGTACTGCCAAATAATCACACCGTCTTTATTTAGCCGTGCAACATACCTTGGGTCAGACCTTCCTGTAACAGCACAGCCTCCATCCCACATAGGAAGCAAAGCATATGCCCACCCGCCGTGATTTCCATTTAATATCAATGAACGAGCCCATAAAGTATCACCAAAAGCATTAATTTTTACTACAAAAGGTCTGATGCTCGGACCCGGAGGCCAAAACAATGAATTACCGGCTAAATAAAAATTATTCCCGTCAGCTTTACATATTGCATCGCCTTCATCCTGCCTGTTATCATGGCCGTTATATAAAGCCTGCCATGTAATGGATGGTTGTGCAAATAGAGAAATTTGTGAGAGTAAAGTTAATATGTATAATATTTTTTTCAATTATTATTTGAAATCTTCATAAAATTAGCTGAAATTCCTCATAAATTACCTATAAGTTATAATATCTTCTTCTTAAATTTACTAAATGAAATTATCATTTGCAGTAAATAAACACCTCTTTGAGGCGGATTCAGACAAGCCTATAGATATCTCAATCCCGCTCCGTTTTAACGGTGAACAGCCGAATATTTACGATGCGGATAAAGCAACAGCCGAAGCCTGTGAAATGGGCACATTTATAGGCGATACAAGGCGCGGAGGAAGCTGCAACTTCGATGAATATAAGCTCATAGCACACTGCAACGGAACACATACCGAGTGCGTCGGCCACATTTCTGATGAACGGCTCTCTGTTCAAAAGATACTCGGCGATGTTTTTATACCTTCAGTTTTAATATCGGTAGCTCCCGAAAATGCGCGCGATACAAAAGATACATACAGCCCTGAAAAGAAGACCGAAGACAAGCTGATAACACAAAAGTCGCTTAAACATGCACTCGGAAGAAAGGATGAAGGATTTCTTCAGGGTGTGATAATAAGGACACTGCCTAACGATGATTCAAAAAAGAACAGGCGCTATATGAAAAAGCAGCCCCCGTATTTCTCAATTGAGGCGATGAAATATATTTCGGAGCTTGGTGTAAAACACCTGCTTCTTGATATTCCTTCAGTAGACCGGACATATGACGAGGGGAAATTATCAGCGCACCATATTTTCTGGAACGTCCCCCAGGGAAGCCATGATGTTGATAAAGATAAACATTCACTGAACACCATCACGGAAATGATATACGTGCCAAATGATGTAAAGGACGGGATGTATTTGCTTAACATTCAGATCGCGCCGTTTGTTAGCGATGCATCGCCAAGCCGTCCCGTTATTTTCAAGATCACGAACCTGAAAAACTAAACCAATGAAAAACTAAAATTAATTTATATGAGAACACTTGTAATAATTTTTACGCTCTTTTTCACCGCGGGCATTTATTGCCAGGCAGGTGATACAACAACAACTTCCTCGGGACTTAAATACATCGTCTTAAAAAAGGGTGCCGGGAAAAAATCAGAATTCGGCAAAGCTGCTGAGGTTAATTACACCGGCTGGCTGATTGACGGCACAAAATTCGATGCATCACAGGACAGGATGGAGACTTTTGAGTTTACCCTCGGCACCGGGCGCGTTATCAAAGGCTGGCATGAAGGCGTTGCGCTGATGAGGGTCGGCGATGAATTCCGCTTTATTATCCCTCCCGACCTTGCATATGGCAGCAAGGGAGCCGGAAAAACCATTCCCCCTGATGCAACGCTGATATTCGATATTGAGCTCGTTGGCGTGCATAAGCCGAAAAAATCATTTGTTGACTCCCTGCTCAACATTGCGGCTGAACAAAATGTTCAGAAAGCCATTGATGTGTACTATGATCTAAAAGAAAACTATGGAAATAAATATAATTTCAAGGAAAGCCAGCTGAATATACTCGGCTATGAGCTGCTGCAGGCAGGGAAAAATAAAGAGGCAATCGAGATCTTTAAGCTTAACGTTGAACAGTACCCGAAAGCTTTCAATACATATGACAGCCTTGGCGAAGCTTATATGATAAACGGGGATAAAAAGCTCGCAATTAAGAATTATGAGAAATCATTAAAGTTGAATCCTGAAAATGACAACGCTGTTAAAATGCTTGAAAAGCTTAATGAAAAATAGGAGTTGAAATGCCATTCAGTCCGGAAAAATCATTTGCCCTGGAGCTTGACGCAAACGATCCCCTGAAATCATACAGGGATAAGTTTTATATTCCAAAAGACACTGCAGGCAATGATACTATTTATTTTGCTGGCAACTCCTTAGGCTTGCAGCCGAAAACCGTAAGGGCTTATGTTGAACAGGAGCTTAAGGACTGGGAAGCGCTGGGAGTCGAAGGTCATCTTAACGCGGTAAATCCGTGGCTGCCGTATCATGAGTTCCTTACAGCGCAGACTGCAAGGCTTGTAGGCGCATTGCCGGAGGAAGTTATTACAATGAACTCCCTTTCCGTGAACCTGCATTTAATGATGGTTTCATTTTACAGGCCTACTGCTGCACGTCATAAAATATTGATCGAAGCCGGTGCATTTCCATCTGATCATTACGCGGTTCAGTCACAGATAAAATTCCACGGGTTCGATCCCGCCACCTCCCTAGTTGAAATGATGCCGCGCGAGGGTGAATTAATTATCCGGACAGAAGATATCGAGTCATTCATTGAACAAGAGGGTGATTCAATTGCATTGATCCTTTTTGCGGGAGTTAATTATTACACAGGCCAGGCATTTGAATTTCAGCGGATTACCAGTGCCGGACATAATAAAGGATGTATCGTTGCATTCGATCTTGCTCACGCTGCGGGGAATCTGGTACTTAATCTTCATGACTGGGATGTTGATTTTGCGGTGTGGTGTTCATATAAATATTTAAACGGCGGTCCCGGCGCAATAGGCGGCGCGTATGTTAATAAAAAGTACCTGCTCGATATGACCATTCCCAAGTTCTGGGGCTGGTGGGGGCAGGATAAAGCGACCCGATTTTTAATGCAGCATAATTTTCAGCCGATACCAACGGTTGAAAGCTGGCAGCTCAGCAATCCACCCATTCTTCAGCTCGCCTCACTCCGCGCATCGCTTGATATTTTTGATGAAGCGGGTATGCCCGCGCTCCGCGTAAAAAGCGAACAGCTTACGGGCTATATGGAGTACCTTATAGATGAAAATAATAACGGGAATATGGATATCTTCAGCCCGAGGGACCAGGCATCGAGGGGATGCCAGCTTTCGCTCAGCGCAAAACAAAACGGCAGGGAGATTCACCAGCGTTTGAATGATAGCGGCGTCATCTGCGACTGGCGTGAACCGGATGTTATCAGAGTTGCCCCGGTTCCATTGTATAATACATATATGGATGTGTGGAATTTTGTGGAAAAATTATACCAATAATAATTAGTGCATAACAGTCCTGTCAGGTTTTGGGGACAGGAAAATTTTAAGTACTTTCGTAATACAGACCTGACAGGTTTTAGAAACATGGCAGGTCTTAAATAGCCCAATCCTGTTCAGTTATTGCATTCCTGGCAGATATAAAATATTATGATATAGAATGTCCAAAAAGATTACTATTGTTGGCGCGGGTTTGGCGGGCTCTTTGCTTTCGGTTTACCTTGCCAAAAAAGGTTTCCGGGCTGATGTATATGAACGCCGCGCAGACATGCGCAAAGAAGATACCGGCAGAGGACGCTCGATAAACCTTGCGCTTTCAACACGAGGCATTCATGCACTCAAAGAAGTTGGCTTATATGAAGAGATAAAAAAAATAGCCATCCCGATGTACGGCAGGATGATTCATTCCATAGACGGGAAAACCCAGTTACAGCCCTACGGGAAAGATATGAGCGAGTATATCAACTCCGTTTCAAGGGCGGAGCTGAATAAAAAATTAATGGACCTTGCCGAGCAATACCCGGGCATAAAATTCCATTTTAATATGCGGTGTCTCGGCATCGAGCTTGATAAAAATGAAATTTACTTCCATAACGAAGCATCGGGTCAGAATACAGCGGTGAAGTCAGAAGTTACAATTGCAGCTGACGGGGTTACTTCTCCCGTAAGGCTTGAGATGCTTAAGACTCCCCGTTTTGATTTTTCCCAGGAATACGAGAATTACGGATACAAAGAGCTTCATATTCCCCCCGGTGATAACGGCTCTTTCCAAATGGAAACAAACGCGCTTCATATCTGGCCGAGGGGCTCTTTTATGCTCATTGCACTGCCCAATATGGATGGCAGCTTTACCTGCACCTTGTTTTTGGCATATGATAAAACGCTCGGCGGGGAAAACAGCTTTGGATCACTTAACTCAAAAGATAAAGTGAAAAGTTTTTTTGAAAAGAATTTTCCTGATGCGCTTAGCTTAATGCCAACTCTGCTGGAAGATTTCTTCGACAACCCAACAGGCAGCCTGATAACCATAAAATGTTACCCGTGGTGTTACGGCAATAAGATAGCGATGCTGGGTGATGCGTGCCATGCCATCGTTCCATTTTTCGGGCAGGGAATGAATGCCGCATTTGAAGACTGTACTTACCTGAATGAATGCATAACAAGTTATGAAGGTGATTGGGCGAAAATATTCAGCGAATACCAGCAGATGCGGAAAGCGAATACAGATGCAATTGCAGATCTTGCGCAGGAGAATTTCATCGAGATGCGTGACCTTGTTGCTGAGCCACGTTTCCAGCTGAAGAAGAAAATCGAAGGAGAACTATATAAAAAATTCCCTGATATATTCATCCCTAAATATACAATGGTAACATTTTTAAGGATACCCTATAGTGTTGCTCTTGAAAGAGGCAAAATACAGGAGAAAATTCTGCATGAATTAAGCGAAGGAATAAAAACACCTGAAGAATTGAACTGGAAAAGCGCTGATGAGCTTGTAATGAAGAAACTGAAAAAATTAATCGTTTAAAAAACTGTGCAGTTACTTTGCAACTATCATTTTTCTGGATTCTTTAAATCCATTAGACGTAAGACTGTAAAAATACACACCGCTTGGATAATTTGATGCATCCCAGCTTACATCATAAGTACCCGGTTTTAAATATTTGTTAACAAGAGTTGTGATCTCCTTCCCCAGCGCATCATAAACAGTTAGCTTTGCAAATCCGAAATCCGGAATCCGAAATCCGATATGGGTTGCTGGATTGAACGGGTTCGGATAGTTCTGTTCAAGCCTGAAGCTCTCCGGTATCTCGCTGCCTATCTGGTGTATCCCTATAGAATTTGTAAATGCGAAAACGTAGAGGCCCGTGTTCATATCCGATACTATAAATTTACCGGAAGGGTAATAAGGATATACATTCCACGCGCCGCCGTATGCTGTGCCGGAATCAGGATATGTATCATAATAACCGATCACGGTTGGAGCAGAGGGTAACGCTGAAACATCAAGTGCGACAACACCTGCACGGTAATGAGCTGCAAATATAGTATCTCCCTTGAAATATGCGTTATGAACCAGGGCTGTTTGGTAAGGGAAGTACTGGAATACAAACGTAATATTGTTCAGGTTCTCTATATTCCATATCTTCAATCGCGTTGAACCGCCCTCATCGGTTGTTAAAAGCCATCTCCTGTNNNNTGATGTCCATACATTGTGGCAAACTGCCTGCGGATATGGGAATTGTACAACAAGTGTGGGAATGTCCTTATCAACAGCGTTAATAATTGAAAATCTGCCGTTGGATATATTTGCAGCATATACGGTATCATTTTTAATGAAACAGTCATGAGAATAAGGAGCCGGGCAATTTCCGCGTTTCACGGGATTTTCCCTGTCGGTTACATCAAGTATTACAACTGCGCCGCCGTTGTAGTTAGCACCGTTTAAATACAGATAATTTCCTGAGCTTTTAATTGTGTGTGTAGTTGTATATCCCGCGAAGGTCCAGTCCTTAACATGATGAACGGAATCCGGGAGATACTGCAGGTCAACTATCTGCAGCCCCTCATTTGACCCTGTTCCCTCGCTTACAATGTAAAGATAGTGGTCAACAACTGTAAATTCCCTGTAATTATAAAAAGAAACCGGTCCGGGGATTGTATCACACTGCACAACCGTTGGAGCATCTGTGATATCGTATATTGCGGTTCCGTTCCAGTATCCTAATATTGCATATTCTCTGCCGCCAGGCGATGTCCACCCCCACCCTGAGGAATAATGAAATTCAGGAGGAGTGCCGCTTGAATTGTGATCATTTTTCTGCGAGAGCAGGGTCATGTTAAAGCTTGCCTGTGAATAAGAGTATGAAACAAAAACCATTACTGCAGCAAAAACTTTTATCAATTGGTTCATATTATCCTTTAACAGTAAATAAACTAGTGGTTCACGGTCAGCCTCAGCTCGCCTGAAGGAATATTGCTGCTTGCAGTATTTTGCAGTGATAAAACTGTTCCGAACTGATACGAACCCGAGAGCGGATTTGTGGCTTTGAATAGCTGAATATAAAAAGGCTTATTGAGCGCTTCACCCTGTTCAAACCTTGGCTCAAGTGTTATCACGATATCATAGTTAGTGTTCCTTAAATCTGAGATATCAGGCATTGTTCCCCCGGGGCAGTTTGGCTGTATCCAGTCTTCACCGGGAAGCTGCCATACGGTACTGGGCGGAGTCTGTCCGCATGAATGAGGCGATACCTGTGATGATTCCCACTGGGCATTGAACCTACCGATATTGTAACACCAGTTTATATTTCTTCTGTCAAATATCCATGCCTGGTAAGTCCAGTCAAGAGTATCTATTATGAAGGGAACTGTTAATCCCGCAACAGGGCTCCGTGCATTTTTTGAAAACCAGAGTCCGTGGTAAAACTGTGTTGAATCTCCTGTGGTGGGCGCAGCAAGCACGCATTTAGCGGAATCACTCGGGAACTGTGTTGCTATGCTTCCGAGTATTTCATCGTAATCCATAGTTAAGGAGAATACCAGTACTCCGTTTTGATTGTTTTTAGCTCCTCCCAGCATCCTGATATTGCTTGGCAATGTATCGTTATCACCCGGCGGTTCAATGGTTACAATTGCATCCCCTATAGTATTAATATCTGCAACTGCACTGAGGTTCAAAGAAAAGGGGTTCTCGCTTGAGCCTGTATCAACCAATGCCCCTGATGTTGATACATTGAACCGGCCGAGGCATTTAAAGGCCGCATCACCATGATCAAGGTTTGTTTCGATGCTTACCCAAATTGCGTACACACCGTCAACATTCTTATCAAGCCTTTTTACATTTGCTGAAAATGTCCCTGAGTTCTTCGGAACCGTAACAGAGGAATCACTGCATGAAGAAATATAAAGGACAGAATACAAACTAAGTACAGGGATCAAAATTTTGAAGGTTTTTTTCATAAAATTATAGTTTTGTTATAAACAATTTCCTTTTTATCCGTTTCTTTTACTCGCTTATTTTACCTGGTTCATTTTTTACTGGCCTTGCGAGATCGATATCCCGGCAGGGAATGATGCCATTTCAATATCTTTTATTTTAACATGGCCGCCCCAAACATCTATTACACACGTTGTCCCTGTTTTTGTTGAGCTGGTTGAGGGATGGTGGGCAAAAGATCCGCTGACTGATTCACATGTAATATACGCATAATGCCCGTCAGCTGTAAATGCAACTTTATGCGGCTGCGCGCCTGCGCTTGAAATTGTTCTTACTACGCTTCTTGTCTGAACGTCTATTACTGATATAGAATTTGAATTTCTGTTCGGCACGTAACACCACCTTCCGTCGGGAGATATCTCCTGTGCAAGCGGATTCAAGCCAACAGGTATATTCTGAATAAACGTCCTTGACTGAAGATCAAAAACCCTCACATCATTTGATTTTAAGCACGTTACAAATGCATAATGGTCGTCATGGGTGATGGTTACCTGGTAAGGTACAAAATTATTCGTGCCGTTGCCGTTTAACGGAACAGTTGGATCAACCGGAACAGCATCCAGAACCTGCTGGTCAGATATCCTGATCACATAAAGGAACTCGCTTCCCTCTGTGCCCATAAGCAGCAGCGAACCGTCGCTTGTTAGGCCCATTCCGTGTGGTTTGGTCATCCTGAACTCGCTGATTATGTGCGTTAC
>F14TC_100064840_pt1 | contig 13606 bp, 7 predicted proteins | sample KannatnBrdUF14TC_FD_10806 | JGI IMG/M metagenome (IMG submission 10806)
AAGCACGAGAAAAAATTAGCATGGGAGCGCGCGGTGGTAAAGCATATGAGAAATATTCGTTTTGAAAAAATTGTAAAGCATTATAATGGCGATCTTGTTTTAGATAACCTTTCATTGGAAATACCAGGAGGTACGTTTTTTGCACTTCTTGGTCCTAGTGGTAGTGGTAAGACAACATTATTGCGTCTTATAGCTGGCTTAGAAGAAGCCGATAGCGGATCAATTTTTTTGGGCAATGAAGATATTACTCATATGCCTATCTATAAACGTCGTGTTAATACAGTATTTCAGAATTATGCACTGTTTCCTCATATGAATGTTTTTGATAATGTTGCATATAGTTTATTCATTAAGGGTGTGTCAAAAAGTAGTATTGAAGAAAAAGTTATCAAAATTTTAAAAACTGTTCATCTTGATAAGCATATCTATAAATCTATTAATAATCTTTCTGGTGGGCAAAAACAACGCGTGGCATTAGCGCGAGCGATTATTAATGAGCCAGATGTTCTATTGCTTGACGAGCCTCTCGCAGCATTAGATTTAAAGCTGCGTGAAAAAATGTTGATTGAATTAATTGACTTGCAATCAACATTAAAAACAACGTTTGTGTATGTTACGCATGATCAATTTGAAGCGTTAACCGTTGCTGATCATATGGCTATTATGAATCATGATGGAGAAATTGAACAAGTTGGAACGCCAAAAGAAATTTATGAATTTCCCGTCAGTTCATTTGTGGCGGCGTTTGTTGGAACAACGAATTTGTTTAAAGGTACATTGCATAGTGTTGATGAGCAGTATCGCATTGAATTTTCCGAGCTTGGAATATTTGAAGTTGTTGGAAATAAAGATAAAGAGTGGATGCGTAATGGTAATAGTGTGTTTATGAGTTTGCGTCCAGAAAAAATTGAAATTAGTAAAACACCAATGTCTGGATTTTCTAATACATTGCACGGTATAGTGCAATCAATTGTATATCATGGAAGATCAACACAGTATAATGTACAATTAAAAAATGGTGAAGTGGTTCAAGTTTTTGAGCAAAATGAAGAACATTTTCCTCAAGAAATTATTGATTATGATGATTCTGTATTTTTATATTGGCAAAAAGAAAATGTGGTGTTGCTTGAACAATGAAAATAAGAGAAAAAATTAAGACTTTTATTTCTGAAAATAGTTCTTTTATATTTTCAGTACCCGCAATTTTGTGGCAGGTGTTGTTTTTATATGTGCCACTTTTTCTTGTTTTGTATACAAGTTTTAAGCGTAGTGCTGATTCTGCTTTATTAGATATAACATGGGAACATTATGGTGCACTATGTAATAGTGCTTATTTTTATATTATTGCGCGATCTGCAATGATTGCATTTGGTGTGACATTATTGTCTCTTGTGTGTGCGTATCCAGTAGCATATTTTTTAGCTCTTAAGGTTCATCCTCACTGGAAAAATAGTTTATTGTTTTTATTAACATTACCATTTTGGACTAATTTTTTGATTCAAATTTATTCGTGGGTATTTGTTTTAGATTACAATGGATTAATTAATATGGCCTTATTGCGGTGTGGTATTATTAATGAGCCATTACATATGATTAATAATACATACGCGCTTTTTTTTGTGATGCTTTATTATTATCTTCCGTTTATGCTGATGCCTTTGTATAGTATTTTAGAAAAAATTCAGCATGATCTTCTTGAGGCATCAATGGATTTAGGAGCTACTCATTGGCAAACATTTAGACGTATTACTATTCCTCTTTCCATGTCAGGAATAAAAACAGGAGTTTTTTTGGTATTTGTGCCAGCGTTTGGTGAATTTGCTATTCCTGCTATTATTGGTGGTTCTAAATATATGCTTGTTGGGTCGCTTGTTTCACATTATTTTTTAGTAGCACGTGATAATCAACTCGGGTCAGCATTTACTATTGTTAGTGGTGTTATTCTTATTGTATGTGCCTTACTTTTTAATTGGTTGTGTTCTGTGCCTGTTCAAGCAGCTCATAAGGAAGTTGAATGAGAAGATTATCTTCATACATGATGCCTATTATTGTTGCTGCGTTGTATCTGTTCTTGTATATTCCTATTTTTGTTTTGATAGTGTTTTCTTTTAATGATAATGCATTTACGTATAGTTGGCTTGGATTTACTAGCCATTGGTACTATGATCTTTTTGCTTCAGTAGAAGTATGGCATGCATTAAAAAATTCTTTATTAGTAGCAATGAGTTCAGTGGTATTAAGTTTAACGCTTGGTTCAGTTCTTATATTTTTTGGATCTCGGGCATCGGTTAAGCGTTTATTGGTATTATTTTATGGAAGCTTGGCAATGCCGGAAATAGTATTAGCAGTTGGTTTGCTTTCATTGTTTTCATTTTTTTCCGTTTCATTGGGTGCTATTACATTAATTGTTGGTCACACACTGCTTGGTCTTGGGTATGTAGTTCCTATTGTGTATGCACGATTTGTCGAATTGGATGTTAGCTTAATTGAGGCGTCATATGATCTTGGCGCAACAAAACGCCAAACGTTTTTTTCTGTTGTATTGCCGCTGCTTGCACCAGCATTGATAGCAGCAGGTCTTTTGGTTTTTATTATTTCGTTAGATGATTTTATTATTTCATTTTTTTGTGCAGGGGCATCGGTCCAGACATTACCATTATATATTTTTGCGGTTATTCGTACTGGCGCATCTCCTATGATTAATGCATTATCTACATTGATGTTGTTGGTAAGTAGTTTTTTTGTGTTACTTTTTTCTTTTTTACACATCAAAAAAACAAGGATGCCACAATGAAACATGAGCGATCATCATCATGGATGGCAAAAATAGGTATAGTGATCTTTTGGTGTGGTATAATGATAATTTTTTTGTATTCAGGAAGCTTAATACAGCTGTTTGATCGGGGAAAAAATATTAATGTTCTTGTATGGGGACAAGTTCTTGACAAAGAATTTTTGTCAGAATTTGAGAATGAAACAGGCATACGAGTGAATATGAGTTATTTTGAAAATAATGAAGAGCTATTTGTTAAGCTGCAATCATCCAATAATCATGATTATGATCTTATTATGCCTTCTGATTGGGCAGCGGAATTATTAATAAAAGAAGGTCTTATAAAAAAACTTGATCGTCAAAAAATAACATCATGGGATAATCTTTATCCGATACTGTGTGGTCATTATTTTGATGTTAATAATGAATACACCATTCCTTTTTATTGGTCTCTTTTTGGTATTGGTGTTGATATGCGTTATTATGGTGGTAAGTTGCCTTATGAAACATGGGGTTTAATTTTTGATGAACGGTACATGCCGCCGCGCATTAGTGTGGTTGAAGATCCACGAGCATTAATTTTAACAGCAGCATTATATCTTTTTGGGTGTTGTGTATTAGTAGATGAAGATAAAATTAATGCGATTAAAAAATTACTGGTGAAGCAAAAATCACGTGTTGAAATTTATACTGATTCACGGGTTGAATATGTTTTAGCGTCAGGAGCAGTTCCTGTTGCGATGGGATTGTTGGGTGATTTTTTAAAAGTGATGCGGCGATTTGATTATATTGATTTTATTATACCGCAAGAAGGTGGTTTTGCGATTATAGATTCATTTGCGTTAACAGCTACTACCAAAAAAGATGATTTGGTGTACCAATTTTTGAACTATTTGCTTCATCCAGATATTGTAAAAAAATATGTTGATAAATTTGATTTTTTTCCTGCAGTAAAAATTAACGTTGAGTATGATGATCGATTTGCACAGTTTGCTGAGCCAACAGAAGCGCTTTTCAATAATATTAATTTTTTCAAAAATGTTGTTTCAAAAGATATTCTTAATGATGTTCTTGTTACTCTTAAATCATAGTAGACATAATGCGTAATTAAAAATGTTCGTATCCTTCGACAGGCTCAGGACGAACGGGTTGGATATTTTAGGTTTTTATCCGATCAAAATTTGACATTCTAAAATAATCGGGGTATGCGTGTTATGGAGAGATTGCATATTTTGAGAATGAGTATGCTTTGCGGAGTGATGAAGTAGGAGTATTCTAAAAAAAAGGGTGAGTATATGAAAAGGTGCTTTTCTCGTTATCGATTAGCTCTTTTTGCGTTATCAATAGTTTCCTCAACGATGATTGCAGATCAAATCTGGAGAGGAACGTCGGGCGGTGATGTGATTGATGAAAATCTTGTCATCAAAGATGATGTGTTGCTTCCATTAGGTCCGACAAGAATTGAGGCAATTCATAAAGATGTTACGATCACCGTAACACGTGATGTAACGGTGAGTGGTCACTGGGCTGGCGAATCGCAGCTGTACTTAGTAGCAGCAGAAGGTCGAACAATTCGTTTTGAACTTGATCATACTATTACGTTTGTTGGTTCATCACAAATTACTGGTGATGATCTATTGACAGTCCAAAGTGGTCCAGGTGTTGTTGAAGTAGCGCTTGGAGAAGGCAAAAAATTTGAGATTACATCGCATAATGGCTCAGGCGGAGTTCAGTGGTACGTATTAATGTATGGCGGTGCTGATGCACCAATTGATGAGTATTGTTGTGATGAATATTGTGTTGGTCCCGTGAGAGATTGTTGTGAAGAATACCTTTCTGGTGGGCTATTTAATGATGAATATAACGGTGATGAATATTGTTCTCCTGGTAATGGTATTAATGAAAATAGTACCAGTAGACCACGATTAAGATTTATATCGTTAGATAACACATCTCGCTCTTCTAATAAAGATAGACAAGTTATCATTGGTAGAAAATCATTGATGAGTTTCCTGTCTTCACGTAAAGTTGAAGTTGCTCAAGATTCTGGATTTATTGAATTTGACGCAGCTATTGATGGCGTTGGTCGTATGGTTTTAAAAGTTAAAGATACTGGTGCATTTATAGCGGCAGGGCATTACACGTGTCAAAGAAGTGGTAGCTGTATCAGATTACAAGATATTAATCGTAGAGTTGCGGCAGGATTTGAAGCTGTTTGGTCAACATTTAATAATTTAGGAGCTGCATTTTCAGCAGGATTGCTTGTTTTAGATCATAATGAGACATTGTCAGAGTTGCTAGCAGATCCATTTTTAGATCTCGATACACGGAATGATCTTGTTGGGTATAAAGGTATTTTCTCTGGAAAGCGATATGGCGTTATTCTAGGAGCAAATGGGGTCTTATTGGTTCATGCAGAATCATACGTTGATTTTGTTGGGCTTGCTCTTAATCAAACACCAGAAATTGTAATTCCAGGGTTTGAAAATACTAATGTAAATAGGTTGATTAAGGTACGTAATGCTTCAGCATTCATTATTGATGGTAATAATAATCCAAATTCCATACCAGCCAGAATTGAATTTGAAGAACGATCAGCGTTATTTTTAAGATCAGGCATTGCAGATAATGGTGAAATTCGTGGTCGTTATGATGTCGACCCGTTTACCATTGATTCAGCACAGCGTACGCCTGGTTTTGGTAATATAGTATTTGATGTTGAAGGTGAATTAATTGTCAATGGAGCAGTTGTAGAGGATGTTTCCCGTGCTGTAGTGGATCTTACTGTTTCAAGCAAAATAGAACTTCTTTCGCTTGAAGTTTTACCAACAGGCGGATCTCTTTTTGTTGGATCAGGAGAAACCAATTTTCCTTTACGCACATTTAATACTGAAGATAATGATTTATTACAGTATAATACTGGCGCATTTTTGATTAATAATCTGATGAGCCTGTTTAATACAGCATTAAGTCATACCGATGAATCGCATATTATTTTTGCGAATAATGATTTAAGATCAGAGCCAGCATATATTGGTGGTGAAACATTTAAGTTATTAGGTTCAAGTGTAAGACCAAGTATTAACTTTTTAAATTCATATCTTTTGGTTAATGCAAGCATCGCGCTCACTGGATTAGATTTGGTTGTACCAAATTTTGTTGAAGATGGTGTAATGTTTGATAATCTTGCTACATTTCTTTTTTATGCAAATAGTGCATGCGCTGATAATGGTACAGGTCGCCAAATGATTTTGGGTACACGTATTGGATCAACTGCTGCAGATGGATGCTCTCGTGTTGATGGTGAAGCATACTTGGATATTATGGAAAAAACTGATGCTATAGCATCTGATTTTAATCCACTTAATCCAAATGGTAACCAGACCTTGAGTCTTTCTACGGCATCAAATAATCCCGATGTGGTAACGAGTTCAATTCACACTATATTTTTAGGTGGCAGCAGTAATATTTCTATCGGTGTTAATGCTGATTCAACAGGATTTAACATTGATACAAACCCATGGTTGCGCATTCAAGGTAATGTGTTTTCTTTTGAAACAAAACCTGGTGCCGTAGCACGCAGTATCACGTCTGGTAAAAATGCAATATTTGTTGATTTAAATGGTAAAATTAGTATTGATCCAGGATTTATTGCTAATTTTGGTGTGATGGTAATTAAAAGCCATAATGGTATTGTTGACCTTCCAGCTGATCAAGTATTCTTCAGCAATGGTGCGGGGATTACAACGTGGAATGTAGATTTACGCAATCCTAGCGATCAAATTATCACGAGTCCAGATCAAGCGTTATCATCATTCGTCTTCAATTGGATTCTTGCACAAAAGGATTGTCCACCATTTGTTCCATTCAGTTGTTGTGTAGATTCATGCGCGTGTCCTGTCGTTACTGAGGAAAACATAACAGGATTACCAACAATTCAAGGAACTGTTGATAATTTGATTATTCAAGGAACACGTATTGGTGATGCGGCGCAATTCTTGATTGATGGTGGCATTGTTCGTCAATTAACATTTTCAAGTGATGGATGTAGCGCTGGAGCGCCAGTAGCAATAATTGTGCTTACCAATAATGGTCAAGTTGGCCTTGATGCTACAGCAGCACTTGGTGCAAATGGTATCACTATTATAGCCAATGGTTCAGGACGTGTATTAATTAATGATGACATAGTCATTAACAATACCTGTTCAATAGTTAAAGGTCCTGATTTTGCAGGATGTGATGTTTTACAATTATACAGTGCTGTTCCTCGTCAAATACTTCTCAAATCAAGTGGTACGCTTAATTTGACATCATTTGATGCTGTTGATCAGATTGTTCAAATTGGTGGTGAATTGACCTTGGTTGTTGAGCCAGGAGCTACAATAGTGACTGGTATGGGTACATTACGATTTGCTGATAATGCTCAGTTGTTGTTTGAACCTTCGGTAAGAGCGTTTGATTTCTTCAATGCAATTCCATTTGGCTTGATTGATAATACATTGCCGATTACAACAGTTGATGCATCTGAGCCACACAATGCTCTTTCAACGTTAACCAATTTTGGTGCAGGGCTTGCTAACACTGATCAGTTCCGCGTAAAGCTTGCTGGTCAAGGAACAATAGAATTTAAAGATAATGCGCTAGCGCAATTGCCATTTAATGCATTTGTTGGTGTAGAAAATATTGATTCTTCAACATGTTCTATTGCAACAACTGATCTGACTATTGCTATTCACGATAATGCAGGATTTGAAATAGGTCGCTTAAATGCTATTGAAGGCGGTGTGTTGCAAATTGGTAACATTAGTGACTTTGGCGAAGGAAATTCGGTTAGGTTTACCTTAACACTTGATGGTGATGACGCAAACTTCTCTATTGGTAGTCGTGGGTTCTTGGGTCTTGGTGCAGGTATTGTGCGGTTTGATTCACAAATTCAAACTGATGTCATACGTCAGGGTGTTTGTCCTGTTTCATTCGTACCAAATAATAATATTGTAAGCACATTAAATAATGTTTCATTAATAACATTGAATTTAATTGGCGGTCGTTTTGAACATGATCGTATATTCTCTGGTGATGAAATTGATGCATCATTGATTGCCATTGGTAATAATACAGGAATGGCATTTGATCTTGATTTTGAAGTGCCAGATGAAAATATAGATCTTACTTTAGAGCGAGCATCAAACTTTAATGTTGCTGGTGGCGGTAATATAGTACTTATTGAGCCTGGTATTGGTGGAGTGCAGCCAGTAGTTCTAGCGCAAGATAATTTGATTACGCCACGCTTAAGTGTCAGTATTATGGCATCAACATTGTTGCAAGCACCAAATGATGATATAACAGGTCTGACCAGTGCAGAATTCTTTGATTATTTTAAAACGCATGATGCGCAATTAGAAACAACGCGAGATAATACTTTTGGTAGAGCAAATGCAGCAAGTCAAGGAGATAGTTTTAGGCCAGAATTTCAAAATATTCGTGTTGATACCGTTAGTCTTGGTACTATTTTACGTATTAAATCTTTTGATATTATTGGTGTTGGACAAAATGATAGTAAGCGTAGAAATGCAATAGATACAGCTGCTGTTTTTGTTAATATTGATCCGATAATAAATGAAATAGTAACTGTCACTAATATAGAAGATTAATATAATAAGATGGTAGGTGCGTAAAGTGCCTACCATCTTATTGTGTGCGTAATAAAAAAGGGTAGTTAAGTATGGACGTAATAAATAGAAGGAAAGTAATGAAGAAAACCTTAAAAAGCATTGTGCTTTTAGGCGCATTATGTGGTGGGTCCCTTCATGCGAGTTTTGAATTCAGAACCCCGTTGAGTCTGGAAGATCGTGGTTATATGCATTGGCTTTTGGCGCCAGCTGATAAGGCATGGTGGTATGATTTGATGCCAAGTGAAAAAAAGAATACTGCATGGAATATTCATATGTGGGGTGCAGGATATACACGTCAGGCTAATCGAGCATTTTCTAAACATGAGGAATGTCAAAGCACTTGTCCGAATGCGCGAGCAAGGGAATGTTTAAGAGACAAGGTAACACGTGATACAGTATCATTATCACAGTTGTTTTTTGGTCAACAGGTATTTCGTGGTGAAGAAGCATTTACCGGTGGAACTTTTGCGGGGATTTCAACTGCTGCTCAACAAACTCAATTGTTGGTTAATAGTATAAATCCATTTTTAGCTTTTTCTCAAATAGCACCTAATCTGACGTATAGTGAGCAAGGTGCTAATATGGGTATTGATTTTGCTCGTTATGTAGGCAGGGATGATAGATGGCATGTAGGAGGCAGAGCTAATATACCATTTAAGATAATTGAAATTGAACAAGATAGTTTTTTTGAAGAAGGTCTTGATGATGTTTTTGTTACAAGAATTATTGATCTTCAAACAAATGGATCTCCTGATCAAATTGAATATGCTATGCGGTATGATTTTTTGAGTAGTTTGGTTTTTAATAGTACTGCTTTACCGTCGGCTACGGTAACACCTAATCCTATTCTTAGATATGTTAATCCTGGTACTCCTGGAGCAACTATACAACTTGCAGGAACCGCTCTTACCGGGACAGCTCCGGTTGACAGTAATATAGTGCCTTCTGCGTATGCTACTATAAATGATTGTAGCAATATTCCATTACCACCATTTAGAAAATCTCCTGATCAAGTTACGGGAGTATTAGGAGCTGATGGTGAAGGTGCTGATGGCGCGACATTGCTTTTCAAAACAGGTGTAGATTACGCGGGTAATCTTGCTCTTGATAGAGCTGCTCAGGCAAGAGTTTTTGTTATTCCACGTTCTGATGCCACGACTGGTAACATTACTACAGCTTCACAAAGTATTTTAACGAGTGTTCAAGCTATTATCACGGGTGATTTGCTTATCTCTGAGCCAGCAACGGCATTTTTTTTAAATAATAATATAAGTCTTGCTGGATCTGAACGCATTGTTGGTATTGGTGACCTTGCGACAGAATTTTATTTTGGTCGTGGTGATTATGACAATTGGTTTGTTGATGGTATTTTTGGTCTTACGTTCCCAACAGCTAAAAAACAACCAACATCTAATCGTGTTTATTACAAACCAACTGGTAATAATGGACACGTTGAAGTAAAACTTGAAATAGATGGCGGATGGAAACCGCGTTCATGGTTTGCGTTTGAAATTCGTCCAGCGTTCAGTCATGCGTTTAGACGAACTGAAAAACGTGCAGCACCATTTGAAGGCGCAACAGTAGTAAATCTTGGGCCAGAAATTGAAGCGGATGTATCATGGAGTTATTTTGTATTACGTACTGATTTTAGTTTCTTCCATCCGCATAATCCTGACCTAGGATTTGTGCTTGGCTATGAACTATTTGTTAAAGGCCATGATCATGTTTCAATTGAGTGTCAAAAAACAGCAACTAACTTGCTTGGCCAGCCAGATCAACCTCTTGTTGCATGTAACTTAGAAAGAAACACTAATTCACTTTCTAATAAATTACGCGGCGAAATATTCTATCGTTGCCACTATTTTGAAGTTTTTGGTGGTGGAACACAAATTGTTTCTGGTCGCAATGTTATGAAAGAAACACAAGGGCATCTTGGTTTAGCGATATATTTCTAAAAAACTGTTTTTAAAAAAAAGGAGTCAGAATGAATTCAGTAATAACGTGTTACAAGCGTATAATGTTGTCGGCAATCATAGTAGGCTCACTGGGTATTAATTCAGTAGCAGTTGCTGTATGTAGTCCATGTCAAGCTGCAGCAGCAGCACGTGAAGCTGCTCGTCAGGCAGCTGCGGCAGCTCGTGAAGCGGCACAAGCCGCTACAGCGCAATCATCATTACTTGTTAACAAGCCAGTTGTACGTGAAGTAGAATTGGATGAAGAAGATCCACTAACTATGGCGGTAATGCAAGCGTGTTGCTCATATTGTGCTGAAACTGGTCAGTATTGTGGTGGAGAAAATAGTGCACGGTGTACCACGTGTCAAGAAGGATTGATTAAGCAATCAATTGCTGACGCGCTTGCAGCTACTCTAGCTGCAGTGACAATAATTGTTAAGAAAAAGGAATTTGCTCAAAATATATCACGTGCACCACGGGAGTGCATTCCTACTGCGTGCGATGACTGTAGTAGCGTAACAGATGATCCTATTTGCGGGTTAACAAGTTTATTGCAAGGATTGATTGATAGCGAAGCGGAATGCTGCGCTGTAATCAATGCAAAGCTTGACGCGCAAGGCAAAGCAGCAGGAAAATGTTGTAGAAAAGTAAAACATGAATTAGACGATATTGAAGAATTAGTTGAGTCACAGATTGAGCAATCAGCTGAATGCTGTTCAGTGATTGAATCAATGCTTACTAGTGTGTTAGATCAACAGGCTGCATGTTGTTCGCTCGTTGATTCAACACTTATCAGTGTGCTGGACCAACAAGCTGCATGCTGTTCATTAGTTGATTCAACACTTATCAGTGTGCAGGATCAACAGGCGGCATGCTGTTCATTGATTGATTCAACGCTTACTAGTATCATTGATCAATCAGATGCATGTTGTTCTGCCCTTGAAATACAGATAATCAATCTTAGTTTATCAGTAACAGATATTGTGGTTACCTTACAAAGTGTACTTGATATCTGTCTTGGCTAATAAAAAGATTATTGCGTTGTTATAATACTGGTAAATTTTAGAAAAAGTGCGATGTAGAAAAAAACTACGTCGCGCTTTTTTTTTGACTATTTTTCAACAATAAATGAAAATGTCTGGTTCTTTAAAGAGAACATTATCATTTATCAACAACATAAAAAAGTAAATTGTTGTTTACCATTTATGGAGTATATGCTATCTTCTTGCAAAAGTGATTACACAACCGGAATTAGCAGCAGGAGGTGCTTGTCATGTTTTAACCACACCATTTTAATAAAAATTTTCATTTTTCGTTTAATATTTTTTAATTTAAAAAGGACTTTCATGAAAAAAGTTTTAGGACTTTTATTTATTTCAGCGTCTATTTTCTCTATGCAAGTGGCTACTATCGGCAACCAATGTGAAAGAGCAAAAAAATTTCACTATCAGTTAGTTAAACATCATTCTACAAAGCCAGATATGAGCAGGAAGGATATAAAGCAACAGGCTCCAAAATTAAATATCGATATAAAAGACTGTATTCAGTCAAAGTCAGTCTCTGCTCCCAAAGGACTGGGAGAAATAAAGCTTTTTCATAATGAAAAAGGATTCCATGTTCTTCACAATGATGTAATGCATCGTGTTCAGCCATGTTTCACGGATAAACTCGTTCGTAAAGCAACATCATACGACATAAAAGACTTCCAAAGAAAAGGAAATGGATACTTTGCTATCACTCAAATGGGTGACGGTCAGTTTGAGCTTAAAGTTTTAAATCGTACACTTGGTGGTGGGCCTATTCTTGGCATAGCAGTATATTGGGTAGTTAAAGTTAGCCTCTATGCAGTAGGAGCTGTTGGTATCGGAGCCGCAGCAGCTACAGGAACAGGTGCTGTAGTGGGAGCCGTTGGAGCAATTGCAGGTGGTACTGGTGCGGCAACCATAGTTGCAGGAGCCGGAACTGTAATGGCAGGGGTTGCAGTTGAAGGAGCGCTTGTCACCACGGCTGCTACTGTTGGCGCTACTTCATTAATGGTTGCCGGTGGCGCTGCTGTAGCTCCTGTAGCATTAGCTACTACTGCAGGAGTCTTAACCGCAGCCGCAGGTACAACAGTAGGCGCAGCTGCAGCAGCGACTACATTTACTGCCGCAGCTATGACTGGGGCATCAATCGGAGGAGCAACTGTTGCCGGTGTAGCATTAACAGAAGCTGCAGCATTGGGTACAGCTGTTGTTGTTGGTCATGCTACTGCCTCTGCAGGAGCTGTCGGAGGCGCTGCACTTATTGTCGGAGGCATAGAAGCAATAGCAGCTGCTGCTGGTTCATTCTGTGGAATGCTGCCTACTCCATAAGAGATAAAAATAGAATGAAGCTAAGTACATTCCAAGGCTATTTAATATTTATTTTAATTACATTAACTACTTATGGTATTGCATATTACTTTGGATGGAGAGGATTTGAACAAGAATTTTCTTACACATCACCAGTAATATTTCAATATCGATTAATTGGCCTACCTTCAATTCTTTTTCTGATTTGGTGGCATGCTAACTCATCAAAAAAATGAAATGAATAAGAAAATAAAAACATTACTATGTTTTTTGCTATATGGCCTAATGCAGATTTATGTTGGACCTTTAATTATAGGTTTTTTCGGAATTTTTAACATTCTATATTACCTATTAGCATTCCTTATTTTTTTCATTTTTTGGTACGGATTTTTTGAATTAGCAAAGAAATAGTCTTATAAAGCAAATATCCTCCTGGAAAGCTATATAGGAGGATATTTGTGTTGTTGCAAAAGATAGAATTATTAGCACTAAAAATTGGTTTATTCTGCGGCATGTTGCCTACTTCATAAAGAGTAAAATAAAATGAATAATTTCATTACGAAGTATATTTTTTATCTTAAACAACAATTAATAGGTCATTCACTTAGCATGTTATGTCTGAGCATTTCTTATGCTACTTCGTGTTACTTTGGATGGAGACAACCAATAGATTTAAATTCAAGCTATTATATGGCTGTATTTATATCTTATTCATTGGCATTTATTTTTCTTAATCCACTTTATCTTATATGGTTTAATGGATTAAAAAAATAAATAAACCTTATAAAACAGATATCCTCCTAGAAAGCTATACAGGAGGATATTTGTGTTGTTGCAAAAGAGGGTAAGTTAAAGTGCACCCATATGTCAACA
>F14TC_100207802_pt1 | contig 13572 bp, 10 predicted proteins | sample KannatnBrdUF14TC_FD_10806 | JGI IMG/M metagenome (IMG submission 10806)
AACCCCACCCATAACCCAAAAGGAGTCGGACAAACCCGACTCGCCGGCCGAAACTCCTTCTCCTAAAAAAAAACCACTTCTCAAGAGGAAGAACTCCCTTTCTAGGCAAAACACCCTGGAAAAGCAGATGCTTGAGCGGTTGAAAGTGGGAAACAGAACTCCCCAGGATCTTCTCAAGGTCGCGATAGCCTACGAGTGGTGCTCGCCCGATGAAACGTGGCCGCTACCCGAACAGAAACTGGAACTCTTTTTAGAGCCAGAAAATTTTGCGCTGTTGATGGAAGAGATGGACAACCTGCCGGCAAGCGTGATGCATCTATGAGGGCGGAAAAGAAATTCAAAAAGCAGTTCCGCGACAATTACACCGGAGTCCATAGTTATCTTGATCCGTTAATGGAGTTAGCCGCGACAGACGAAGTGCTGGCGTGGGCGGTCTTTGCACAATCGTGCAATATGGTAACCATGATCGCATATAATTTGTCGCGTGGTGACGAAGACGCCGCAGTCAAACTTATATCTGATGCTGTTAACAAGTCCCTTGAAATATCACGGGCATTCAAAAAATGAGGCCGAATAACGAAAATAAATCAGCATTAGATGCTTATGAATCCGGCATCCATACAGGATGGAGATTACAGGGCCGAAGACCGATAACAACAGCATCCAATCTTTTTCGCAGAGCTTTGTGCCCCGGCAGCGCGAGATTGGAGGAGGGATTACCCGACGAAGATTCAGATCTGTCCCGTGAGGGAGATTTACTCCACGATTACTCGGCACATCCCGAATACGATCGCGCCCTACTCAGCCCGAACCAACGGGATCTGCTCGAACTTGCCGACACACTGACAAAGACTGCTATCGAGCGAGTTGAAACGCGCAGCGGATTAGAAAAACCCGTTCACGATTTCAAGGAGCAAAATTACGGCACGGAAGTAATATCGGGAACACCCGACCAGGTTCTCTATTACCCGGAAACGATCTTGGTGATTGATCGGAAGTTCGGCTACAATGTTGTAGAGAGAGCCGACCTGAATCTTCAGTTGCGCGTCTACGCTGTCCTAACGTGGGTGAGCAGTTACAAAGACGTTTATGTCGCAATCATTCAGCCACGGGTGTCATACGACGAGCGGATCACGCTCGCACGGTACACACCGGAGGACATCGAAGACGCGCGTCAACAAATCCTTTCAATCTTGGCCGTAGCGCGATCCCCAGACGCACCGCTTGTCGCCGGCGAAACGCAATGTCGGTATTGCAAAGCGAAACTCATTTGCCCCGCGTTCCGTGAAGCGATCGAGCAGGCGCCGGCGCTCATGTCTGTCGATGATGCCCTGACTAAGACGGCGAGGGAAGCTTACCTGGTTCAGCGGCTCGCTGAATGCAGTGACGAGCAACTTGAGAAAATGATCGACGCCATTCGACTCGCCGCGTTCGCGGAAACTCTCGCCCTAGATGAAGCTCGGAAACGGATCGCGGCCGGCGCGCTCACTAATTTCAAGTTAGCCAAAGGCGCCGAAGTCCGCATTGTCAACGATGTCAGACGCGCACTGGTGCTCTTAAACTTGGCTGGATTACCCAAGGATCAGATCTACGATTGCATCACGAACCTATCACTGGGCAAGATCGGCGAAGTCGTCCGTAAAGCGCACCCTGGCTGGAGTTGGAAACAGACCAACGACTGGGTCAACCAGAAACTGCAAACCGCGATCAAAACTGAAACGCGCAAGGAAAGTGTGCTGCGGAAATGAAAGATTACGTCACTCAAAAAGAAATGCTGGAACGGCACAAGGCCGCGCTAGCGCGGAAACATGATCGAATCTCCATGTATCACGCTATACTTGATACGTGGGAAGAACGCGATGACGCTGATCAGGATTACTTGCGCGACGTGCGGCGCCGGCTGCACCAAGCTGAGTCCCAGCTCAGAGCAATGAAACCGTGAAAACCCTTTTTAGGTAGAAAAAATTTTGGGAGGGAAGCTAGTCGACTGGTTTGTCTAAAGCTTCTACCCGCAGTGGTATCAACGCACGCTTCCGTGCATCTTCTGCGATGTTGGACAAAGCGTTCTGCATTTGTTTTTGTCCCTCCTTATCCCGGGTTGCTATCTCGCGAATTATCGGCGCCATGTTTACTATCCAATCCCTGATCTCCGGTCCACTCTCTTTTAAAATCTGATAGTTTTCAGCTTCAGTTATTGGGCGTTCCCCGCCGCGGCCGTCAGGCATGATGGTGTTTTTATTAGGTAAAGGAATCTGAAGGTCCGCTTTAGCGATGGTATCCCAGACCAGATCCTTTTTCGGTGTCCTGATAAAGCGATTAGTCGGAGGCATTATCGGTTCCCCTAAACCGTTAAGCACCGGTCGGCCGACGAACCGGGCAAAGGGCGTGTTCTTTAAGAGCGCGCTGGCGATCGTATCCGAATCGTAAACCTTCGGATCATATATTTTAATTAGATCCGTGAGGATACGCGGCGTTGTCTGTGCGCCCATTATGCCTCCTGCAATTTGCTTCCATTTCGCAATGGATTCGCCAGGATTATTCGAACCCAACGCATCAAAAACATTGCTTAAACTTTTTAGAAAAGTCTGATTAAAAATTGAAGTCGGAATCTGGGTGGCGACATAAGCGGATCGTGTCAGGGCATCTTTTTTTCCTAGTTCATCGTAACGAAATGTGTCGGACCAGTTGCCAATTAGCGCCAGATTGATAGCGAGCGGGGTAGACATATACGAGTAGTGCTTGCCCCCTACTTCCAGAGAGTAAGGCATCCAGTTTGCGTCGATCTTTTGCCTGCGCTTTTTGGGATCGCTTGGACCGCCCCCATGAATTTGCACCAGGCCACCGACTTGCGCTAACGCTAGCCCGACCGTGCCCAATACGCCGAGATTAGCGCGCATCATTGCCGCCGCTCTGGCATCGCCCGCCGCTGTCGCTTCGTCGCCGTAATAACCTTTGAACGCGCGCACGTGACCTATCCCGGGGAAGTAATCCAGTTTCCTGTTTGTCACGTTCGCCACGATCCGGGTGAACGGCACAACAAACGCGCGAACCAATGGTACTGGTTCCAGCATACGATCGACATACTTGGATACATGCCCAAGCACTCCACGCGGGTCATGGTTGTATGTAGAGTAACCGGCAAATTCTTCCGCGTCGGCGTTCGCATCGATCCCGCGGGTTTTCTCGCGCAACTCATTAACGCGCGCTCTTAAAGCTATGCCTGTGTATCCTTCTCCCTGCGCCCGGGCTTGGAATTCCGCTTCCAATTCGCTTGTGCGTCCAAGGATTTCATCTACCCGCTTGCTTAATGCGCGGCCGCGCAAACCTTCCTCGCGGGCAAGACGGTCAGCCAGTAGGGATGCTTTAGCTTCCTTGGCACTACGATACATCAGGGAATCGGTCGCACCCATCAGGCGCCCAACATATTTTGCAGCGCGTAACGGATAGGCCAGCCGACTTTCAAGTACCCGATGCAACGCTCGACCGCGCGCGGTTTCCATCCTGATCCCGGGAACGCCGCCTTTTTCCCCGAATCGCGCAACTTCCATCAGGTTATCGGCCTCGAGCCATTTGGAATTGGTCAGTTGCCGGCCAGTTGTGAGTGACACCCAGAAGTCCGAGGTCCCTTCTCCGAAACCCTTTAAAGCGCCACCCCATATCCTTGCCGCGGATTTCGGGTTGGACATCGCTAGGCTGTTTACTTCCGCCACGACGTTAAAGAAAGTATCTACCAGATTAACCAGATGCGTGTTGTAACCGCTCAACATGTTGGCGTAATAAATACCGGTAGGAAGTTCCTGTAACCTGTAGCCGATTAGGTTTTTAATATAACGATTCAATTCACCCTTGGCCGTATCCTTCGGCCATCCTTCCGCTGCGTCCCTCACCTTGCCGGCTAGTTCCAGTATCTTGGTCTGACGCTCCGGCGTTAAATGCGGAACCCCGAGCCGCGGCGCAGCGGTGTCCATAAACGATTTGTCTGTCAACAACCCGTGGTCAGCGAGCTCGACTATCTTTTCCCACTGTTCCTTTTGCAGGCGTCGCGCGATCGGATTCTTCGGCCCGTAGTTTCTGCGTAATTCTTCAGCGCGCTTTGCCCGGTCAACCTTAAAGATCCGTTCCCTGTTCTCCATCGACAAACGATCGAGAAGATACGCGGTCTGTTGGTCGGCGCCGTAGCCGACCATGCGTTGAACAAAATCCGGTTGCGGCGATTTCAGGTGATCCCTGATCAATGCCCGGGCCGGGTCAAGCTGCGCGTTCGTGGCCGCTCGGAATGAAGGGGTGTCGGAGAGTTGTTGCGCCAGCCGGTCGGCAGTATTACTGAATTGTTTCTCGCGTCGTAGCACTTCCTTCGCACCTGCCACCGCCAGAATCCGCCGGCGGTTCTCCGCGGCCATGTAATAAATGCTTTCGCTCAATTTCCGAGGGACAAGAAACTTAGCCATCTTGGTCAGGAAACCTGTCTGCGGTTCTTTCAGTTCCGCCCGGATAAGCTCGAGGATTTCGTTCTTTCGTACCGGCGTAGAATTGGCCCAGGTCGGCGTATCGGATAGAGCCCTAGCGATCTTGTCCTGCTCCCGCGTAACCATCTTTTCGATCTTGGCTTCGGCAGGCTGCGCAGCCTTACTTGCGCCATCGATAATCGCGCCAATCTTCTCCGCATTGCGTTTCACATATGCTTCGCGCGACTTTTTTATTAATCGCTGCGTGGACATGAGTTTTCCTTCCGGGGTCATCCGGTGCCAAAGCGCGAAAGCCTGAACGCCTCTGCCCAATTCGGTGCCGTATTCCATCGCCCATTCCGATAGGTCCATAGTGGTACGAGTGACAAAGTGCGATCCGTTCAGGTTACCATTAGCTTTCAAGCGAGCGGCAAGATCGTTCATACGCAGGATTGTCTGTTCACCCATCGCTACCCGGACATGGAACTCGAGGTTGTTCGTCTTGTCCTTGACGGCGTTTATGACATCCGGAATTGGACGATTCGCCGTTAACGCGGCTGCTTGCGCGGCCGTGACAGTATTAGGAACCGGTTCGTATTCCAGGTTCCCGAGGTTTTCTCTCAGGTCTTGGAGTAGCCGTTGATCGTCTTGCAACCGCTGTCCGAACGCCCGCGGTCGAAGCTCTTCGGGTTCGCCTTCAGGTCGCTCTTCCCCGCCTCTCCCGCCGATGCTGCCAGCTTCGCTTGGCGGCTGAAGGCGGCGCGCGCGTTCGGCTAAGGTTCCCGCTTCAGTGAGGCCAAGGTCTGGATTGCCTCGTTTATATTTGAGATCGCCAGCCTTGGGAGCGGCATCCTTGTATTCACCTACCATCAGATCCGCGCCTTCTTCGCCCCACGCCTTAATCAAAAGACCTTTTCGTACTGGGGTAATATAAGGAACGGCCACATTGTCTGGTTCCACGTAATGAATGAACGGGGATGGAGTGACCTCGGTATCTTTCTTGGGATCAAACTGTCCGGTTTCCACCCCATGTTTCCACGCTTCCTCTGGAGTGAAAAATTCTCTGTTCGGCTTAATCCACCCTTCCACGGCTCCAGGCGGGGGATTCTGGGTAAACACCTCTTTTCCGGCTTTCCACGCCTTTGCTACAATATATTCCAGGAGTGGTCCCTTGGTGTGCAGCCCCACGATGACTCCTTTTGGATCAAGAAAACGCAGGTCGGTGTTGTCGCCATCAATAACTGAACGCCCTAAAAATTCGGCTGGCATCCCGCCGCCAAACACGACTGCCGTGTTAGTCCCGTTATGTTCATTCCATGCTCTGGAAAAAGCCTCAGAACCAGGCAGTCCAGTGTAAGAGTATGTGATGTGGTAGTTAGGCGGGAGATTCTTTCTTAAAAGTACTGGATACTTAGTGTAATCATAGAATTGCACATCTGGGTGCTTCTCCATGATGCCCGAGTTTTCCCAGAGAATGTCAGATGTCCCGTTGAGGCGTATCGCGAAATTGAATCCGGCTGCACGGGCCTTGGCTTTTTCTCGGGTGATATCCCTGTCTAGCTTTGCCAGGAACCGATCCTGGTCGTAATGGAAGAATTTGGTCTTGTTGACCCGCGCCGACTTAACACTGTCGAAGCTTCCCATGCCGCCCTTGCCGAGGCATCCTCCAGAGCATTCCACGGTGGCGAACTTACAAACGTTTATACCCAGTCCTGCCTGCTTGTGCGCTGCCAGATACATGATGAAGGTCTTGTAACCTCTCTTCTCTCCCTTCACCGTCTTGGGGTCCAACCCAACCTCTCCAAGTTTGGCTGGAACGTAGTATGGTTTTTCGCGCAGCAGCCCAGGCGCGTCCTCCTCGACTGCACGCATGTCGATGAGTCCCGGTTCAACACGCAGGTTTGGATCGAGCTCTCCGGTGTGTTGCCGACCGCTGCTATCTACAGAAGTTAATTTCTCTCCTGGCTTTGCTATGAACTTACCGATTGGAATCGCGCCACGCTCTCCTGCGCGTAGCGGAACTACCACATCTACGGCATGAAAGTTTTCAGGCTTGGATAAATCTAACTTTCCAGATGCTATCTCTCGAGCGGTCTTTCCACCTGGGAAAAACACATTAGCCATCGCGAGGGCGGACCCGGCTTCATGGACTCCTTCGTAGACCGGTCGGCCGGTCGCAACATTTTCAGCAGCCTGGACACTTGCTCCAACGGCGTATCCTTCTGTGGCCTTGGCGACACGTCCAGCAACGAATCGTTTAAGCGTTCCACCGGCCACCCGTTTAAGGGTAGTATTCGCAAGCTTGTCAATCACAAGCCGATCAAATAGTGATTTTGCCGGCCCAGGTAAAACAGTCCAAGATATTTCTCCGGCTGCTGCGGAGGCGATTGACTCTTCCATTGCAGCCTGTGCTGCTTGATCATCGGTCATTCCCTTGGCTTTGTTAGCTTTAAAAGCAGAATCAACTCTGCCACCAAGATTCTGCGATGCGGCGACCAACCCCGCCATCCCACCAGCAGCTAGCATCGGCGCGAATCCACCAACTTGTTCACCAGCTTGCGTCCATAACTTATTTCTTGCCCACAGTGGAACTTCTTGCTGTGCTCTTTCTGCCTCTTGCTGGGATTCTAGGACAAGAGGCTCCTGCTTCATCCTTAGATAACTGGCGCCTGGGGTTTCACCCTGGAAGGGTTGCACCGGGCGACCGCCCTGCACCCCACCAAATCGAAACGGAGCAGCAGCAGCCAATCCTCTGATACCAGCAGCGCCTGTTCTGGTAAGACCGGCCGTAACAGCATTTATTGTATCCTCAATATACTGCCCTGGTTCTGGTATCTTCAGTCCCGCAATGTTTAAATATAATGGGCCTTCGGAGCGATCTGGTGGAATGTATTTAACATCCCCATACGGAGAGGTCGGTGCGTTAAGCCTGATGTATTCCTTCACCCATTCTTCGCGTGGTGTGAGAGGGGCTCCGTAAGGAGGTTCGACAACGGGCGGACCCTGCGGCGGTGTAACACCTTGGATGTCCGCCATGTAATCATAACTTGGGCGATACGGCTCAGCCTCGGGCGGTATCATTGCCGGCGGTTGCATCGGTTGTAATGGCTGCGGTTCCGGCGCTGGCGGCGGCGGCATTTGTATCGGAGGAAACGCGGACGGAGCCCGCTCAATTGGCGGCAAGCTAACCTCGGGATACCTTTCGGGAGGTGCCTGACCTTCCGGCAGGAACTCTGTAACGATCGGTGCCCCGCCCGGCATACCTGCTGGACCAGGCTCGCGCAAGCTTACTTCTGGAAGGCGCTGCGGTTCAGGCTCATACTCCGCTAACGCCTGGTCCCAGATATCGAGCGGCTTATCCTGCGTCAGAGAAGCAGCTTCTGATTGCAGCCCCGCCAACGCGATCTCCCAGATGTCTGGCATCTTAGAACTTCCATCCTTTTTGCCTTAGTTCTGCTTGAGCGGCAATGACGTCGCCGCCATTCCGCTTTATCGCATCCTGAACCAGTGCGACATGCGTTGGATTAGTGTAATCAAGTTCCCCGGGGACACCGACCGCAGCCTGACGTTTAGCCGGCGTGATCGTTTGCCCGGTCAACGGATGTTTAACCGCTTCATCGATTTGCCCGGCATCGGCGAGTTGTCTGAGATACTTGGAATACTTGCCCATGTCCATGATCGTCCCGGTGTTTTTAAGGCGGACGTGCGACTGACCGTATTTAGGATCGGTAACGAATTTATTACCAAAATCTTTGCCTAGTTGAGCACCTACCTCCACATTCCGCGGGAGGAAATCCTCCGGTTTAGCTCCAAACTCTTGATGAATCCTAGTCTGTGGGTTGCTCTCCGCGATAAACGCCTGTGCTTCTGGACTTGTTCGCGGAACATTTACACCTGGGGCAATCTCTATCGTTTCGGCTCCTGGCGTTGGGAACTTTTCAAAGCGATAACCACCGGTTGTTGGATCTGGAACATAGTGACCGCCAACCTTCTTGGCTTCCTCTTGTGCCTGCGCGAGTTGCGCTTCGGTCGGACCCGTCTTCGCGTAAGGCGCTAAATGAATAGGTTGCCCCGGCCCCGTAGGTATGACGTTTAGATTCGATGCCGCCGCCGCGTTATACACATCCGCGCCTGGTTGATACTCGTATTGCGCCTTTGCTCGTGCCTCCTGCGCCTGCTGTATCGTGAGGGTTTCGGCTGCTCGCTTAGCTGCATCTCGTTGGAGTTGCTGATCCTCGACCTGGGATTTAAACAGCCACGCTCTCGCGCCGCTGGCGATCATGTCGTTCCTACCACGATCGTTCTTTTTGTTATACTCGATTATTTCTTTATCTCCCCAGATTCCTTGCTGGACCAGCGTGTTAAGTATCTGGCGGTTGCCGGCGGCTGCGTCCTGTAGTTTCTGCGCTTCCTCCCGGTTCTTGGCATAATCCTCTGCCGTCTGCTGTAGGTTACTTAATGCTTGAGATAGCACTGATGGCATGTGTTTTATCCTCCTCCTCCGAATTGCATGAACGCTCGTATATATGCTAGCGGGTCTTGGTGTATGTAGGGATTACCCCAGCCTGAGTTGAGTAGTGCCCACCCTGTAGCTCCCCCTTGTTTTACTAAAGCTTCGCCTTCATCTGCCAGGCTCGCCCCAAGCTGGCCAACACTTTTGCCGAATCCCTTGTAGTCGAATCCTTCTGGCTTGCTGGTTGTTTCCGCGGCTACCGTCGTGGGAGCTGTCGCGTAGAGATTAGTTCCCGGCTCTGGCTCACCCGAAGGCGTTGGTAATACCTGCGCGTACGCAGGCGTTTGCGGCAAATCCGTTAAAGATTCTGCCCAACCTGGTTCTCCCGGTTTCAGCCCTGTTGCTCCCCTGCCGTAATATCTTTCTATCTTACCAGCTTGATCCGCTGGGGCTATATCCATGATGCCCAAGGCCCGACGCTGTTCCGGCGTGAAAAGGTCGTATTCCTTCTTGGCAAGTGCTACACCGCGATGTACCGCAAAGCCGCTAGCGGGTGCATATGGACCTCCTACGTAGGTTCCTAAATCTTCTCTGCTAGGGTTAGGCGATCCCGGTCCAAACGTGTAATCTTCCTGATTAGACCTTATCCTGTTAATAATTGCCAATTGTTCAGGAGTCCAATCCCATGAAACATCGCTCGTTCCGTATTGCAGCCTTAGCCCCGGATAACGCCGCATCATTTCCTGGTCGCTCACTCTCTCCAACCCCGGATTGCGTCCCCCAAATTGCGACAACAAATGCATTAAATCTGCATGCGCCTGCCTTGCAATTTCCAACGGATTACCGAAATCACGGCTCATTCTTTCCTGTAATGACGGCCCGCCCCAGCCTATGTCCTCATCTCCTTTTGCGTAATACTCCAGCGGATTAGCCATGTTCGCATCCTCAGTTCCTTGCTGATACATCCGCCGCTGCCCCATCGCGTTGAGCATCCTTATCCTGTCGCGCCCAAGAATATCTGCCGCTCCCACGTTAAGAACCGCTTCGTGCGGTGTTAGCATCGCCGGCACACTGTCGGTCCCCTGCTGGTAAAATTGTAATGGATTCATGTAGTTGGTGGTTCCTTGTTCTCCCCGTAATTCCTCTTCTGTGGCAAATGGACTAAGACCTACTTCCAGCCGGTCACGCGCAGCATTTTCAGTTTCTTCTCGACTCATTTCGGGATGCCATATTGGGACTTCGATCTCCCGTCCGCCAATTTCCAAACCAATGGTGGACCATACTTTTTCCCGATCCCGCTCCGCTCTTTTGCGGAATGCTTCCTCCTGTTGAAACCATTCCATGTCAGCCGGGTTACCTGGACCCGGATCGTAAAGCCCCGCTGCCTCTTTCGGTCCAACCAACCGTTTGCCTAGAGGCAGCGGTCCTGGTTCAAGATAGTCAGGCATTTTGTGTTTCCGTTCGGACGTATGACGGCACCGCGTCCAGTCTTAGAACCTTGGTCCCAACAACCGGGATTTCTTTCTTGAGCTTGGGACAGAAAACTTTTTCGGCGCTCTCCCTCGGATCGATGCACTTGGTGCAGGCGTGGATATAGTCAGGGTTCAACCATTTGTCCGGGACCTCCAGCCGACCGGCATACCGCCGCTTGTCGTAAGGCACTTGGTTGTCCTCGATGTATTGCCACACATCGTCGTCAGCCCAGCGCCGCAATGGAAAGACGATGTTCACCCCGCCGCCCTCCGCGGCATCATGCCTGAGTGGCACCGGTCCCTCGTACGGATCGACATCGCTATCCTTGTGCCCAATGAACACGGTAGCCCAGGGCCATTGCATCCCCAGTTGCTTCGGTCGTTCCAGCCATTGCAGGCCGCACACGAAATCGCGCCGACCGATCGGTTCCTCGGTGTTGACCGGCAGATCTATGCCGCTACTCCCGAATGGATAGCGAGCGACGAGTTCGAGCCGCTCCGGTTTGCATTTTACCCCGCAAGCTAGTGGCGGATGATCGTAAGCTTCCAGTCCCCACGAACGAACGGTCGATTCCCCGAACTCGTTCTTGGCAGGAAAATATGGGTGTCGATGCCAGAGGATCGGGACCGGATAGAGATGGGTGCCCAGCTCGGGCACTGGGAGAATTTTCCTGATCAGATGCAATAGCACCATGCTGTCCTTACCAAAACTGCACATCAGCGCATACGGTCCAGGGAAAAACCGAATCAGCGCAGTAGCGTGCGCGATCTTGTCCTCTAGGGTCATGCTCTCTTTGCTTTCCATATTACGGGCACCAAGTCTTTAAAGATGGATTTATAGAGCGCATCGTTCGCCATCGCCTCACGGAACGGAGTGTCATCCCCGCCGGGATAAATCGTTTCCACGTCAGTCCACGCTGTGCGATCGCACGTTTCTTTGAACGATTCGTCGCTTATGAAGTGTGCAAACAGATGCTTCTCGGCCAACTCGTTGTCGCCGCCCGTCCTCGCATAATCGTAAACAAACAGTTTGCCACCGTCGCGCGAGATCCTCGCCGCTTCATTCAAAGCCGGCAAGGTGTCCACATGGCACAACGAGTAATTGAACATCACCAGATCAACCGAGCCCCACGGGATCGAAGTCGCGCACATGTCCTCACAGAGAAGCGTAAACTCTGGGATCATCGGGCAGTGATGAAGTTGATACGTGTTCTGATTGACCAACCAGAAACGAGCTTTCGGGATCGCGCTGGTCATCATCAGAGATACCTCGCCGAACCCGCAACCCATGTCCGCGACTGCGCGCTCACCGTTGAGTGTCATGTAGGCGATTAATTTCAGCAGGTGCCCCAGCTCAGTCGGCGCGAACCGGTTTCCTTGCAGCACGCGTACGCCTTGCGCGAATAACTGCTCGGAGCCGCGCGTAATAATGTCCTCTTGATAAATCATTTGTTTAATAAGCCGCCGCTGCCGAGCTAACGAGAGATAATCCAGTGCCGAGCGCGGTTTGTGTACCGCCCTTATTCTGCGCGTTTGCTGCCGATTGCGCTGCTGTCGATGCCTGTAGCTCTTGACCAGCGAGCCCGTAAATCGGGTTCATTAACGTTGCGAAACTGCCTGTGCGCACCGCCTCGGGATACCCCAGAAGCTGCTCGGTTTGTCCGGCTAATCCCAGTGTTTGACCGGCCATCCCCATCGCTTGCTGTAGCTTCTGCCATCGGTACATGTCCCGGTTCAGAAGTTCAGCGCCGATAGCTTGGTTACCTATGACATTGCCGCGGGCCTGAAACGCGCCGCGAGCTTGTTGCGTGACAAGATTGCGTTCCTCTGGCGTAAGAGCCCCGTGCGCAGCTATGATCTGTGTCAAGTACGGCGCTGCCGCGTTCACAAAGCCTTGTCCGGTTTGCGCTAACCCCGGCGCCATTTGGGATAACTGCCGTATGAGCGGTTCCTGCTGCGTGAACTTCTGAAAAGTCGGGAACACATCATGCCGAAATCCGCTCGTTGCTTCGCCGAGCGTTTGACCAAGACTCGGCACATCAATTGAACTGCTTCCACCGCCCATACTATGTTTCCTTTCTGATTACTTTGTCTGTCGTTTCAAGCAATTTAACAAGATCGTATTCTCTGAGCCGACGATTGTTGCGTCTGCAAAAACGAATCCTGGGGAGTAACACCGGCAACGCCGTCAGTAACGTCCGCAGGTTGCCTACCGCCATGCGGACGAACAGCACATCTCCCTCAACCCGCGCCATCGCGAAGATGTCCGGGCGCGAGATCACGATCCCGTGTTCGAGGTAATCGGCTAGATCGACTTGGAATGGTATCTCTGGTTTCCAGCGCAAATACGCCGCTCGCGCAATTTGAATCGGCGTAATAACTGGAATGTCGAGAGGAATGTTCATGCGACCACTTTCACCGTTTCGCGGACGGGTATCCCTTCCACCGCCACTCCACCGATATTGCAGTTTCCTCTGGTGTTTTCGACGCGGATGGAACACCAGCGCCCGGTTGTGCGTAATTTGAACCTCTCCAACGATTGCTGTGCTGGAGCAAGGAATCCCGATCCGCCAGCGCCTACTACAGCCGGGAGTTCAGTGATGCTACCGACTACGAGCCCTTCAAAATCCTGGCCTACAAACTCACCCAGACCAGCACCGGAATAGTCTTGTAGCTTGGGCGCGGCGGGATCGACTATGGTAGGTCCGCGTCCGTGAACGTAGGATGCCGTGGGGTCCTTGGTAAACGTGGCAATGTGCTTTTCCTCCCCCACGCCATCGGAGATCGCTGTCACGGTAATCTGGGGGTTGACGGTGGTCAGGCCAATAAGCGTCCGATCAAACCGCTTAAAGGCACCAGGATCGCCGGCTACGTAGCCCCGAGTTTCGATGGTGTCTTTAATGGTCAGCGTTTTGCCGTTAATGTTGTCGGTCGTTCCATCGTAGAGCAGATAGATTTTTTTGGCCGCGTAATCTAACCCGAAGAGTCTGCGGGCTTGATTATAACGCGTCACATGAAGCGCATCGATCCGAAAGTCTGCGTCATCCCACCAGTCCGGCGCGCTCTCCCATTGCTGGGTAGCGGCGTTGTAAACCAGGATGGCGTCGTTAGCGCCGCTCTTGCCGTCCAATGGCACGGCAAAGAAACAGTAAACGCCGAGGACCGCGCTGCACGCTACGAAATCCAGCCCCAGCGAATCCCT
>F14TC_100090511_pt1 | contig 13536 bp, 10 predicted proteins | sample KannatnBrdUF14TC_FD_10806 | JGI IMG/M metagenome (IMG submission 10806)
ATTATGCTGTCCCGGGGTTATATGTATACGATAACAGGGTTGTTGAGATATCGAAAAACCTGAAACCTTCCCCAAGGGGTGAGCTTGAGATCACAGACGTGAATATGGAGTACCTCAAAAAAGGAGAACTGAATGTTGAAATAATCAGCCGCGGGGTTGCATGGCTTGATACAGGGACACCCGAGTCCCTTCTCCAGGCTTCAAATTTTTTCGGGGCAATCGAAGACCGGCAGGGACTCAAAGTCGCCTGTCTTGAAGAAATTGCTCTTCATATGAAATTTATAGACCTTAAACACTTTGAAAAAGTGATCTCAAATATGCCCAAATGTGCTTACAGAAATTACCTGGAAAAAATATTTAACGATAGAAACAGGCATTAATGGATATTTTCCAAACCAGTATTAAAGAAATTCTTATAATTACCCCAAAAGTTTTTGAAGACGAACGCGGATATTTCCTGGAGTCATTCAGAAAAAAAGTATTTAGTGAACAGGGCCTTGAACTGGATTTTGTTCAGGATAATATTTCCTGTTCTAAAAAAAACACTATCCGCGGGCTTCATTACCAGACGGGTGAATTTGCCCAGGGTAAATTATGCCAGGTTTTATACGGCAGAGTTATGGATGTTGCTGTTGATATACGTTTCGGGTCTCCTACTTTCGGTAAATATATAACCTCGGAGCTTTCAGATAAAAACCACGAACTTATCTGGATCCCGGCGGGTTTTGCACACGGCTTTTCGGTCTTATCTGATGAAGCAATATTCCATTATAAATGCACCAACTATTATAGCAAAGAGCATGAAAGATCAATTTTATTTTCTGATAAGGATCTTAAAATCGACTGGAATGTAATCAATCCGCTTGTTTCAACAAGAGATCTTGAAGCAAAAGCATTCAGTAATATTGAAAAGGATTTTTTATATACTTAATGCCAAAAAACAGCAAATCAATATTTTTCACCGACGGGGCCAAGGTAAAACAAAGCTCCCTTGTCACCCAATTTGCAGAGCGGCTGGAATTTGACCTCACCAAAGACCGGACAACGGTAACTGACCATGACATTCTGGAAGCTATCTCGCTTGCTGTAAGAGACCGCCTTGTAAGGAATTGGCTGAGAACCCAGCATCAATATAATGAACAAAATATCAAGAAGGTCCATTATTTATCTCTTGAATTCCTAATGGGCAGTCTTCTTGGAAATGCATTGATCAATCTTGGTTTGCATGATGAGTGCAGCAGGCTTCTTGAAAATGCCGGCTACGATCTATCCAGAATAATGCGCGAGGAACCTGATATGGGACTTGGAAACGGCGGTTTGGGACGTTTAGCCGCATGTTACATGGATTCATTATCAACTCTTGAAATGCCGGCATACGGTTACGGTATTTTATATGAGTTTGGGATTTTTGACCAGGAAATTGAAAATGGATGGCAGATAGAAAAACCAGACCACTGGCTAAGATACGGAAATCCATGGAAAATTATGCGACCGGAATTCACTTACAGAGTAAAATTTAACGGTACTGTAACAACATATACTGACGAAACAGGCAGAACACGTTACCAATGGGTGAATACCGATGACGTTCTTGCCATCGCGAATGATGTCCCTGTTCCAGCCTACCAGAACAGGACAGTAAATTCACTTAGGTTATGGCAGGCAAAAGCAACCGATGAGTTCAATTTGAGTTATTTCAACCAGGGGAATTACCTCTCAGCAGTTGAAAATAAAAATCTTTCAGAAACAATTTCGAAGGTACTTTATCCGAACGACTCTATACCACAGGGAAAAATACTGCGGCTTCGCCAGCAGTATTTCTTTGTATCTGCAACACTTCAGGATATTATTTATAATTTCAAGCTTAACAATACCGATTTTTCTAAGCTTCCTGAAAAAGCAGCCATTCAGCTTAATGATACCCATCCTGCGATTGCAATTGCTGATCTGATGAGAATACTTATGGACGAAGAGGGGCTGAAATGGAATGAATCCTGGGATATAACTCAGAAAACCTTTGCATATACAAATCATACCATTGTACCCGAAGCACTTGAAGAATGGTCAGAAAGCTTAATGAGCACACTTCTGCCAAGGCACATGCAGATTATTGAGGAGATCAACCGAAGATTCATTATTGAGGCTAAAGAAAAATACTCACAGGATGAAGAAATAATTTCTAAAATGTCAATAATCAGGAATAATGGCAGCTCGAGAAGTATCAAGATGTCAAATCTCGCGATTATAGGAAGCCATTCAACAAACGGTGTGGCAGAGCTTCATACTTCAATTCTTGAAAAACACATATTCCCTGACCTGTATAAATTCTATCCAAGGAGATTTAATAATAAAACTAATGGAATCTCTATCAGAAGATTTCTGGTTCAGGCAAATCCTGAGCTAACTGAACTGATAACAGAAAAAATAGGTGATAAATGGATAAAGGATTTAAGCCAGCTTAGAAAAATTGTAAAATTTACATCTGATGAAAAATTTAAGAGCAGGTGGAGAGAAATTAAGCTTAAAAACAAATCAAAGCTGATCGATTTTATCGGGAAACATAATTTGCCCGATATCAACCTTAATTCAATATTTGATACTCATGTAAAACGCTTTCATGAATACAAACGGCAGCTTTTGAATATTCTTCATGTAATTTCTATTTATAACCGGGTCAAGCTGAATCCAAATGAACCGTTTATTCCAAGAACTGCAATATTCGGCGGCAAAGCGGCACCTTCATACAGTATGGCAAAGCTGATAATTAAGCTCATCAATTCAGCGGCAGATATAATTAATAATGACAAAGCTATTGGCAATAAGCTTAAAATCATCTTCATAAAGAATTACGGTGTTACCCTCGCAGAGAAGATAATACCCGCCAGCGACCTTTCAGAGCAGATCTCAACAGCAGGTTTTGAAGCTTCCGGCACCGGGAACATGAAATTTGCTCTCAACGGGGCGCTGACCATAGGGACTCTTGACGGGGCAAATGTTGAAATAAACAAAGAAGTTGGGAATGAAAATATTTTTATTTTCGGGCTTACAGCAGATGAGATTATGCAGAAAAGAAAAGAAAATTATAATCCCTCTTTTTATTATGAATCGAACAATGAGCTTAGAATGGTCATCGATATGCTTAAGTCAAATTATTTTAATAATTCAGAACCTGGAATATTTGACCCGATTGTGAGTGAATTATTGTTCAAAGATCATTATTTTGTAATGGCCGATTTTAAAGCCTACTCGGAGGCTCAGAAAAAAGTTAATCTTGAATATATGAATACAGATCTGTGGACTACCAAATCAATAATTAACACTTCATGCATGGAAAGATTTTCAAGTGACCGTGCAGTTAAGGAATATTCAGATGACATATGGCATGTTGAGCCCTTAAAAATTGATTAGCTGTTTGTTATTTTTGTACCAACTAATGGGCTTTGTGAAAATAATATTACTTGTCAAAATTTTATGCCTTACTGTCTTCGCTCAGACAGCCAGAGATAGTGCAGCCGGTAACGAACCTTTGCAAACCGGAGAAAACGGCAGCATTAAATCCTCGGTTGAAAAAATCTCTGCAAACTCGATTATCAGGAATGCTTACTGCTTTAAGGTCTTACAGCTCGGCAGAATTAAAACATATGACATGCATTTATTTTCACGGTCATCTATAAGGCATCATATCATAGATGATCCCGTGCAACTTTTTACCGATTATAAAGGTGATAAATTTAACATATCGGGTGTAAGTGAAACTGAACAGTTTGATTATTACAAACGTTACCCGGGTAAAAAATATTATGATAAAAAAATAATCATAACATCCAGGCGTCAGACGGAAATCCTGAATAAGCTTTATGCTTTCCCCTATTCAATCAACATGTATGAAGATGAGATATACCTGCTAAATGCAGAAATACCCGGCCCGCTTACAGAGGACTGCCTGGATATTTACGATTACAAATTACTAGGTACGGATAGCTCAGGCGGAAGGAAGATTTATGAGGTAGGTATAAAAGAAAAGCTGCGATTTATGCCGGGCTTCAGGGGCAAGCTGAGGATTGAAGACAGCACTTTCGCACTTATTGGTGTAGATCTTAAAACAAATTATGCCACCAACATCCCCCTGGTTAAAGATATACGTATAAGAGAGGAATTTGAGGATTACACTGACAGCGCTAATACAAAATATTATCTCCCTAAGAATTTTTCTTTAGATATAAGCGGCTCATTTATTGGCGTTATTAAGCTTCGATTGCAGACATATTCAGAAACTAAGAATTCTAAATTGAATACAGGACAAAAAGGTGTAAAATATGATGATTTTAATATAGTTGTCAAGCCTGACGCAAATCAAAAACCAAGGCAGTATTGGGAAGAAAACGGATTGATCGAAAATGACACTCTGGTTTCTAAGGAAATGAAAAAAATATATGAGCAAAAACTCAGCGGGGATCCTTTTGTATCATTCACCGGAACCGGCGTCCGTTTCGGGGATAACCTGACATGGAATTATCTCTACAGTTATATGTTCAACAGGATCGAGGGGAGCCATTTAGAATTGAACGTCTCTTACGAAAGAGACCATGGGCGATTTGCTTTTAACCCCGGGATTGTATACGGAACTGCGGATGACAAAACAAAAGGTTTTCTTAGTATTGCTGCCCTGCCAACCAGAAACATAGCTTTAAGGTTATCAGGTGATCTTTATTCAAATTTGATGCCGCTGTTTAAAAAATTAGGCTGGTTTAACTACATTGAAAATACGATAGCGACTTTATTTACTAAGAAAGACAGGGTAGACTGGTATATGGGCACTGGATTCAGGATTGGTGCAGACTACAGACTTTCTAACCAAATTACGCTCAGCCTGGAATTTCAGCAGGAAAAATCCGAATCGGTTTCGAATAACACAAACTACAGCTTTTACAGGACATATAAAGACTACAGCATAAACCCCCAGGTCAATAACGGGATGCTGAGAAAAGTTTCCGCGGGAATAATATTTGATTTCAACCGTTACAGGATGATCGACTGGGGTGACGGAGATGTTGCAAGAAGCCGTATGACGGCCCTGCCCGTACTGGAATTTAAATACGGCTATTCGGGCAGAAAATTTACACAAAGTGATTTTGAGTTTAAGGAATATCTTTTTAAGGTTACGGGCTCTCTTCAGCTTCACAGCATGATTAAAATACTGTATAAATTCGGTGCAAACTTAAAATACGGCACTGTTCCCTACCAGGAACTTGAAACACTTGACCCTAAATTCATCGGTTTCCCAAATGATATATCTTTTATCTGCCCAGATTATTCAGAATTCCTTGGTGACAGGGTAATATTTCTTAATTTTGAAAATGAATTCGGGAAAATTTTCCCTTTTGATATCCCAATATTGAGCAGCATTACGCTGCTTGGCGATATCGGCTTTGGCAAAGTATTGATAACGGATAATAACAGGGATTTTTCTCCGCGCAAAACATTTAAAACAACTGAAGGCACTTATACTGAAGTAGGTTTTGGGTTAACGAGAATACTGGAGCTTGGCACCCTTAGATACGGATGGCGATTGAACAACTTCAAGAAAGGAAGTGATACATTTTTATTTTTTGATATTGGGTTAAGGTTTTGAACATTTCAAATCAAAACCAGAGGAACTGATAAGTTAATGCAAAGATATCGTATCCTGAACCAATATTAGTTGAAACTCCAGTGTGATATTGAAATTTAACGGAATGCTGCCACGTGATCGGGTATGAAAACGTTCCGCCAATTCTCAATTTCCGCTGGTAATCATCCTGCTGAACTCCGTTGATAGAGCTTTGGCCTCCGTTAACATAGTTAGAATTGATCCCGATCCACATCCCGTTTTTAAACATATAGCTTGCATGGCCCTGAAGTGAGTATAATGGACTTTGGCTTAGAGTTTTATCGCTTAAATAATGTTTATTATCAGTAAAGAACCAGAAACCGGTATAAAATTCCAGGTAAAATGCGCCAAAATCCTTTGAAATACCTAGCTCGGGTTTAAATCCCCATCGATTGGCGCCAAGATTAATGAGTTTATCATCGTAATACTGCCCGGTTGGGATAGAAATTATCAGGCTTGCTCCTAAAATGCCGCGCTGCTTATATTTTTGAAATTCTTTTAAAGTAAGTGCGGGGGAGCCTATAAAATTAATCCCGAATCGCAGCCGTGAATCAAGTAAACCGGAGCGTGTACCGCTTGTATCCCTGCCTTTATAGGTTAAATTTCCTGCCATATATGAATAAGGAACAATTAACTGAACTCTTGCTAACTTTTTGAACAAGCTGAAGGTTCTTACATATCCGGCGGCCACTGTATGAATTGAGACTTCGAAATCTTTAATGGGAGATGCGGGATTTGTTGATATTTCTCCTGTTGAGAAAATATATGAAAGTGCTGCGGCATTAAAATCTTTTGGAAGATTGCCGTATATACGAGGCTCAAGTTCCTGTGAATGTAGTTTGTAACATATGAGAGTTACAAATAGAAGTAAATAATATTTTCGGAATTGTCCCCTCAAGTAAATAGTTACTTCATTACTGATTTTGGTACGCCCGGAAGGAGTCGAACCCTCAACCTCTTGATCCGTAGTCAAGCGCTCTATCCAGTTGAGCTACGGGCGCAAAAAAACCAAAATTTTAAACTTGTTCTTGCAAATTTACCCAAATATATTTAGCAATTCAATTCAATAAAACAAACACTTAGAATGAAAAATACATACCAGATATTATACGGAATAAGTATTTTATTATTTATTATGGTAGTTTTGGGCGGATCCATTACAAAACCCGTATTTAATAATTTCTCAGTAAAGACACTTGAAATATCAGGAGTTAAGAGGTCTGCAATTGACTCAATAGACAGCAGAATAGATGATATTTTTTATAACGTAAACCGGTTACAGCTTCAGATTGAAAAGCTAAAAAACTTGTTTTCAGAGAAAGAAATTGATGAATCAAAATACCAGCGCCAGGAAAATAAAGTATTTGCCAGGAATATTTATAATCCTTTGAATGAAATCCTTATAGTTTTTTTCAGAATAGGTTTCTTTTTTATATCGGTAATAATATTTATGGGCGGCGTGATTATTCACCTGATAAACAGAAGCTCTGAGATAAGAAGAAGAGTTGCAAGGCTGGAAGAGGCAATTTATCAATAGGTCAATCTGCAATAAAACAATAACAGACAATGCTCTGGACTTTCAATGGTTTTTTCTCCAGATTTCGACCAGGCTTATGTTTTTTTTATCGTTTTGAGAAATGGTGGTTTTGAACTTAAATTCTTTTTGATCTGAATCCCAGAAAATAACAGGCATATTTTCGCCGCCATATGTTCCGTTTGACGAAAAATAGGCTTCATTCCCCCCAAAAAAACCAAATGAATTAGAATTAATATAATAACACCACGCTTTATCACTATATTTGAAGAATTTCAAGGTTTTTATATCATTAAAATCAAAAGTAATTTCTCCGCATAAAGTATTGTCTTCTTCAAAAAGCCGTTTCTTAACATTCTTAACTCCTGATAAATCATCCTCCGGTTTGCCGCCATTTAAATAGTTCGTGATCAGCTCATTATAGTCTGATTCCATTGTAGAAGATGAATCTTCAGTGCGCATTATATTAATATATTTTATCTTACCTTCACCGCCGGAGTTTCCTTTTATTTTAAAAGAATATTCTTTTGTCTCAACAGTTAGGCATCCAGCTAAATTTAATGCTAATATTCCTGCAAAAATTATAATTAAGGTTTTTCTCAATATTTTAAGTAATTAATTTTTAAAAACTATAATTCAACGATGTTTTCCCCGCCATCTGCATATATCATATTGCCGTTCATCCAGTTTCCGTTTTGTTTTGTTATTGATACTATGATCTCAGCAACATCTTCAGGAGTGGTCAACCGGTCAAACGGGTTCCTTCTGAGAGCATCTTCAACAATAAGATTCGCCCTGGGTATTTTTCTCATAGCGGGAGTGTCGGTCACTCCTGCCTGGATAGGTGAAGCGGATATACCATACTTTGCAAGCTCCATAGCCAGCTGCCTGCAGTGAGATTCCAGAACAGCCTTTGCTGCAGAAACTGCTCCGTAACCATAAATTACTCTGTGACCGCCGGAGGAAGTCATTCCAAAAATTTTGCCTCCCGAAGCCATAAGATCCCTTCTAACAATATCCTGGGTCCAGTAAACAATACTGTTTCCCATTACGTCAATTGTCATCTCAAGTTGTTTTTGAGTAAGATCATCCTCAGGTTTTTCACCTATGTAAGGCTTTAAGGTGCCAAATGCCAATGAATGAAGAAGACAGCGAATAGTGTCTTCCCCTTTTTTGAAGATTTTATTTTCAATTTCATCAAGTATTGATTTTCTTTTTTCAGCATCGGCAGCGTTAACATTAAAAAAATGAGCCTCAACCCCTTTGGATTTAATTTCATCTATAAGCTTTTTAACATCACCCATAGTAGCTGCCCGGTCAAGATGAACTCCTATAATATGCACGCCGTCTTCTGCAAAAGCTCTGGCAGTGGCAGCTCCGAAACCGCTGGATGCGCCGAGAATTAACGCCCATTTTCTCATAAAAACAATAAAATTAAATTATATAATTAACAAATATAGTTTAATAAGAGGTGTTATTCAATCCAAAGGCAATAACGCAATAAAAAAGCCCCCATATTTCTACGGGGGCTGTAATAAAAAAATCCAGCTTGATTTATTTTACCAGCATCATTTTCTTTGTATCTTTGAATCCTTCAGCAGTTAAAGTGTAGAAATAAATGCCGGAAGCTAGAGATGCTGCATTGAAATCTGCAGTATAGTTTCCTGCTTTTAAATCCTGGTTTACAACTGTTCCAACTTCCCTGCCCATGATATCGTATACTACGAGCTTTACTATTCCTGAATTGGGAATAGAAAACTTGATATTTGTTGTAGGATTGAACGGATTGGGATAGTTCTGCTCAAGGCTGTATTGCTTAGGAACCTGGTTTCCGATCGGCTGTATACCTACTAACAGACCTTCCTGGTTAGCATATATATTAGTCGGTCCAAACCCAGCATATGAAAAAGCTGAGAGGTTAGTATTTACATTAGGTGAATAAATCATACATGTCGGAGAAACGCTGGTTGATGCTGCATTACTGTTTCTCTTATATATAGTAGTTCCCAGGAAATTAATAACACCTCTTCTGATATTTATAGAGTCCCCATCGTTGGAAACCCACATTGCTATAATACTGTTAGTGCTGCGTGAGCTTGTATTACACCATGTGAATGATTTGTTGTTACCGTTTCCTGTTCCGCCCAAAGTGAAATCGACGCTCCATACTCCGCCGCCGTTTGTAGTGGGCAGGTAATATGAAACACCGTTCTTTGTAGTTGTAATTATAGCAGAATCGGTTGGATTATTTTGTTTTACAGTTAAAGCAGGTTTCTCATATTTAACACCTGCTCCGCCACTTGTTATAAAATAGGTGTTCGATGATGCAGTTGGAATAAATGGTGTCCTTATAACCCTGATCTCATAATTAGTAGCCGAGAATCTTCTTTCAACAGCTACCCAAACAGAATCATTTGATCCAGGAGAGCCTCCCGGTCTTAATTCTGCACTCGGATAGAAGTCATCCCAACCGGTGCTAATTGTTACACCAGTCCATGTCTGGCCCCAGTTCATGGTTCTGTAATATCTGAAGTTATTTGTAGTTGTTAACGCATTGTTTGACTCAGTTGCCAAAACACCAATAAATGTGCCTGTTGTCCAGAAGTATCCATCGCTCATTGCTGTAGCAAAAGAATATTCCTGTCCTGCTGGAGGTGTAGCGATCAGAGCTGCATACCATGCAGCGCCGTCACGTCTCCAGCTTGCATAACCTATTGTAGCTCCATCGTTATTAGAGGTTGAGCTTGCAGTATAAAAAACAAATACTCTTGCAGAGTCAGGCAAGGTACCCCTAACTTCAACAAGCAAGCTTACTGTTCCAAAATACAGAGTTGCAGACTGCACCCCGTTAGTGTATACCCAAGTTGCCCCGCCATTGGATGATCTGTAAACGTCAATTCTGCCGTTTACTCCTGCAACAGGGGCCCTGTTATATGCAATATACATGTTTCCGTCTTCACCCATTTTCATATCGATCTGCCTGAAATACGGATCCCCAAACTTAACAGCACCTGAATAAACAGTAACATCAGTATTATACCAGTCACTGGTAAATGGAGGCTGAACCTCATTTACAGGCCTGATATCGTCAATGACTTTTGATTTGAATTTGTTTTGATCAGGGGTCATTGCATCCATTTGACTCTGAATCCTGTTGGCTTCAACCGTGTTTCCGGATTCAATTGCAATTTTTAAGTCATGGTCAAGTGAAGCAGGGTAAAATGCATCACTCTCATGGTACGTTTCTTTACCAACTTCCTGAGAGCTTGGTTTATTTTTGCTTACGCTTGAGCCGATATTATCCTGCGAATAAACGTTAGCAAATAACACAAAAACAGACAATAAAGCAATAATTGTGAACTTTTTCATTAGTTCTCCTATGAAATTAATTATTAAATATCCCCCAATATTACAAATTTACATTCTTTTGGGTCTAGAGTCAAGAAAAGTTTTTTATAAATGTTTCCAATTTAACTTATTTTGCCTAAATCTTCCCAAAAAGAAGTATTTATATCATAACATATCAAATTTTCGCCCATTTTTACCAGATTCATGTATACTTCCATAATATCAAAATGTGACTCCGATGGAAAAAAATTGAAGATTTTAGATGAAATAACATGAATTCCGCAGAAGGCCGTTTCCAAATGTTCCCCGGAATAAGGCCTATACAGTTTTTTCTCAGAATTTATATATCTGCCAAGTAATTTATTATAAGAATCTACTATTAGCGGCCTCCCAGTTCTTCTTTTCTTAACTGCCAGAGTTACGAATGAATTATTGAAAATATGGAAGTTATACATTTCTGAAATGCTCATATCAGAGTTTACATCCACATTATATACCAGAAAATCCCCGGAATGATCAAGAAAACTTGCAGCGTTTTTTATAGCACCACCCGTTCCTAAGATTTCCTTTTCATATATCAGACTTATTTTAACTCCGAAGTCGTTTTTTGTAAAATATTCTTCAATTTGCTGATGGAAATGGTGAATATTAATAATAATTTCCTCAATACCGATCTTTTTAAGCTTTGTAATAACATTAGCTACCATAGGCTTTCCGTTAAATTCTACAAGGGCTTTAGGGATTTTATCTGTCAGGGGTTTTAACCTGGATCCAAATCCAGCGGCAAGAATCATAGCTTTAGTAAGTCCATTGCCTATCATTTGCCTGTCCTGTACTCTTCTCTTAGACGAAACACAACATCATAGCATTCATATTCTTTATCCGGTGCATTAAACTTTTGATATTTAGGTGACATGTCTTTATCCGAAAAACCTGCATAACCAATAATAAATTCGGGGTTAAGAGATAAAACGTATTCAAAATTAAATTTTTTATGCCCTGCCTGCAGTCTCTTTGAATCCGTTTGAGCAATATAACTATTATTTAATCCCCACATATCAATAGTATATAAATCTGAATAATACGGGATTTTCCCCGCAGGTCCAACAGCAATTACAGTCTCTGGTGAAACATTCTTTTTCAGCCATTTTCCGAACATAGACCACTGCATTTCATATTGAGCATTATTATCTTTAATGATCAGCTGGTTATATTCCAGGAAGCTAAGAGTTATTACAAAAAGCATGACGCATAATACAAGAGCTGTTACATTTGAAAACTTTAAGGCCTTATTTTCATTTCTAAAATAAGCCTGAATTTTAATTATCACATTGATAAAGCCTATAACACTAAGAATATAAAGCATCGGTAAAATAGGAACAAAAAACCTGTTTGCGATCATCCAGTCCCCGCCCACCAATATGAGATAAACTATATATATCAAGGAAAATAACGTTAAATAAGACATCTTAAATTCCTTGAAAGCTTTTTTAAATGGAATGAATAAAATAAAAATAAAAATATAAAGCCTTGTACCAATGCAAAAAGCCAGGTATTTTGTCCCCAAAACGAGATTCATTTTAAAATCTGTTACTCCTTTTGCATAAAATGTATTAGGTATAAGCTGGCCGTAAAATGAATACTTGAAACCATAATATGCAGCGCAAAAGAGTGAATAAGAAGCAAGTAAAATCAACAGAGTTCTTTTGAAGTTATTAATACTTTTTCTGAACAGAAATAAATGAGCAATAGTAAAAACAAAGATCATATTTCCTTCAGGCCTTGTTAGAGTACTCAGCATTAAAAAAAATATCAAATAAAATAAATGCTTTGAGTCCTCATTTATTTTAAAATAATTATAAATTATTCCGAGAATAAATAAGGTATACATAGGAAATTCCATTCCGCCAATTGCCCAGAATGCTATTGAATCGTCTAATGTCAAAAATAACGGCGGGAGAAATATAAGATATTTTAAATATTTAACCAGATTTCCGTTAAATTGCATACTGATCAAAGCCACCATCAATATATTTACCATTGATATGATCAGTCCGAGTAAACTGGAAAAAATAGATACATCGATAAAACCGATCTTGGTAAAAGGGGCTGTAATAATAGTCCACAAAAAATTAGTGTATCCCTCTACGTATTCTCCCTTATTATAAACCAGTCCGTTTCCGTTCATCAGATTTTTGCCATACCTGTAAGAAATATAGGCATCATCTACATTTTGAAACAAAAAGCTCCAGCTAAGGAAAAAACAGTAACCTACAAAAAAAATTAAAATGAATATGAAATATTTTTTTCTTTGGGACACTAAATTATGAATGTTATAAACACAAATTTAGATTAAAGAAATTTAAATAATATGCAAAATTTTAACATTTTATTAATTATCCGGAATCATTATTTTTACAATTAAGTTATATTTTGTGGCAGGATCTTAGTTGAATATAAGCTGGCGTAAAAATTTATATATAATATGGACCGCTCAGTTAATTGCTATGATAGGAATGAGCATGGTCATCCCATTTTTACCCTTATTTGTTAAAGAATTAGGGGTTACGGAATTATCTGAGGTAAAAAGGTGGAGCGGTCTCGTTGTTTCCGGGGTATTCATTACTGCCTTTATTGCAACGCCTGTTTGGGGATGGCTTGGAGACAGAGTTGGACGCAAAAAGATGGTATTAAGGGCCATTTTCGGGCTGGCAGTATCTCAATTCCTTATAGGACTGTCACAGGATGTTGTACAGCTTTTCATTTTTCGTATGGTTCAGGGAGCTCTAAGCGGTTTTATTGCAGCTGCACTCACTCTTGTATCGGCGAATACCCCAAAAGAAAAATCAGGATATGCTATCGGGTTCCTTTCAAGCTCAACTGCAGCGGGCAACCTTCTGGGTCCGTTCATTGGCGGATTATTAGCTGATACCTTTGGATACAGGAATGTTTTTTTCATCACATCGGCAATGTGCGCAATAAGCGGTATTTTAGTATTTGCATT
>F14TC_100076906_pt1 | contig 13503 bp, 11 predicted proteins | sample KannatnBrdUF14TC_FD_10806 | JGI IMG/M metagenome (IMG submission 10806)
TTGTTTTCCAAAATCATAAAAAATATCAATGGTAAAATAATCAGACCCCCATTTTGAAGTCTTAATTACTTGAGACAAATCAACCGGGATTGTTCTATCACAACGATAGTCATCCCAATGATCTCGCCAATGTGATGTTAACGTATAATGTACTCCAAGCCCCAAACCTTCACGCACATGTTCAAAAATAAAATATGGTGAAAATCCAAGTGTTGCACCAGGATTAATACGTGCTTTACCAATAACCGGACCAAAAATATATGGTTCACTTGCTTGCATAGGCATACGAGCGGTAACAGTACGCGGTATTCGCTTACTAATTTCAAGCAAGAAACCAACTTTAATATCTTCCTTAAGCTCAAACAATGCGTCACCTTTAATATAAACACCACCAAAGCCATTACCACCATACGGAATTGAAGCAGCACTACATAAATTTGTTTTAACCCCTGTTGGTATAAAACCACCAATAGATAAACCGGCATAAATTCTGCGACACTTTAATATATACTCCCACATATTACCGCCACGCAGATACAGATCAATATCACCAATTCCATGCTGTGCAGCATTATTTTTGATAAGACCAATTTCTTCAAATGCCTTGCGTTGTGCTATTTCAATTTCACTAATATCACCAGGCTTTAAATTTTTCACTTTTTGAAAATCAAGACGAAACGTTTGCCGTGAATTTGTCTTTAAAAAAAGCAATTCAGCGCCAATAGTCCAATACGGAGAAAGCGCTTGGCAATAACGCATAAAAAAACCTTGCCCTTGGATACGTCCATCAACATTAAATGGCAACTCTCGTCCAAGCAAATCGGAACGCAAAGGACTTTGGCCAGTAATTGTTAAAATGGATGTAGCAAGCGTATTAAGATCAAAAATTCCAAATATCTCTGGAATACCAACCGTCTTTTCATCACGCGCAAACGCCTGACTTGCTGTTATTGCAACAAAATCAAGCTCAAATGCTGAAGGAAGAGACTCTATAAAAAATTGCTGTGGTACAAATAACGGAATAAACCGATTATCATATATCTCTGCAAGAGCTCCATGAAATAGAGATACAATCATCATTAAAAGAAAAATTTTTTTCGACATTGAACTACCCTGCTCTATACTGTTTGTCGAGTCGCATTAATGCCTGAGCTGATGCTTTGGCCACTATTTTTATTACTCATCAATTGATTACATATCAATCTCTTGTACTATAATATCTCATTTTCCTTTTTTTGAAAGCGTAAGAGTTCCTTTTTATCACGTCACTTCAATCATTCTATTTTTGTTATACTATTGTCTTCTTAATAAACCACCATGTTTTACAGACTTTTTCATAAAACTATTGTTTTAACAAAGTCCATTAATTTATATTAAGAATAAAACATTAGCCTATAAATACAAAAAACACAAAATAGGAATTATAAATTATGCCTATTTTTTAAGGAAAAACTCATGAAAAGCATTAATAAATTTTTTAGCACAATTATTATATCGATTTTTTTATTTAAATCAGTTTTAGGTAGCGATATAGACTTAATCAATGAAGTTCTCCTTTTTTATAGGGATCGACCTACCGTTGAAGCCAAAAATCAATATCCAGAAGGCATAGATAATGATATCGATTATTTGTATTGGCAAGGTTACGATTTATGCGAAAGAGCTTTAAATAGAGATAACCGTTGGAAGCTATTAGATTCTTTTTTTGAAACACTTTCAAACAAAGTAAAGGAATCTATTAATAATGGATACACTATTGATGAATTAATCGATACAAAGTTACAATTTAAATCCGAAACTTATTTTTTATTTCCTACTAAACGGTTAAAAATATTGGTGCTAAAAAATATAGAAGATTTTTTTATAATTAATAATAAAGACAAATTAGGTGGCTTTGCACATGATAAAATTGTACAAAAAATTGATGATTTACAACAATCTATTCCACCTATTCCACAATCTTTTACTGGAGATTCTGAGGATTTCTTCGGACTTATTGAACTACATAAGAAAAAAATTAACACTGAAGAAATAGATAAAGAAATAAATCAAGAATTTGACCATTTTAATAAATGTAATTCTTACAATAATGATGATTGTTTTTTTACAAATTCAGGAATAAGAAAATTTTCTAATGGCTTAATAATAGAGAATGACATTAAAAAAATTATAAAAAAAGAAATTATAACATCTATTATCGCAGAACTATTAGACAAGCAAAACGTATGTGAAAAGAAATTTAAGAATACAACCCTCCAAAACGAATGTGTTGAGAAGTTATATAAAATTAAAGATAATCCATCTACTCCTAATTTTAATTTTCCAAGTGCTCATTTTAAAATGTATGTATTTATGCTGGCCTATTCTTTTTTTTATTCTACTAAATCCAAACCAGACTTTTTTAAAGGAGATGAATTAATTGATCTCCTGAAAGAACAAAACAAGCTAATAAAAACTTCACCTTTGACAGCAGAAAAGGCTCTAACAGTACCAATTTCAGATGTGACAGAAGAATCAAGAGAAAAAATAAAGGAAAAAATTGCAAAATACACCGCAGGGAAACCTTTTATGGCTCTTAGAACTATAAAACAAGCCCAAGATCGCGAATCGCTACGCCGTGAGACTGTTAAAGCACAAGAATATGGACAAACAAGCCTACGCCTTCGCGCAAAGCCTCTTGAGACAACAAAATTACCACAAGAAATGACCGATTCAGAACTTGCGCTATATAATCAAGGGATTAGGGAAAAACAAACACAGAATTATAGCGATTGGGGTAAACCACTACCGAAATGGTTGCAGCCGCCTAAAGCGGAGCCTAAAGGTGTATTGGCAACAATTAAATCTTGGTTTGGCTGGTTATAGCTACACCTTACATAATCTCATTTTCCTTTTTTTAAAAGCATGAAGCTTTCTTAAGTCGCATTATACCATCATATTTTTCTATAATCCTTGTTTATTGCTCAAGCGCTAATTTATAATAGAAATTAATAGACAGTTTTACCCGCAATAAAACACTAGCCAAATGGAATATTTTATGCAATGTATAAAAAATAAGATTTTTAGACTATTGATCGCGCTGTGCGCAATATTGCCATTGCATGGCATGTTCACCAGTAAAACATTTAATAGATTAAAAACCATACAACGACGAAAACTGCTCCACAACTAAGATTTTTTAGGCCATCACAACCAATAAACCAACGATCGCGGGTAAGTACATGGAGTGTTTTATCTCCCTTTTAGATCGAACTCATATTAGTATTTTATCAATTTTCTATTTTAATCGACTTTTTAACTCTTTCCCTAATTCATCTGCTCTGAATTTTCTTCGAATTGTTGAAAATCCATATTCTATAAGTTCATCTGTAGCAATTCCACAATCGCACCCTTCTGCTTGAATTTCATTTTCACAAACACGTTTGTTCTTTTGAACTATAACTTGAAAGCGATTATATGCATGTATTGGATCCGTATAGTTTTCATATTTTTCAAAAGCAAAAGATTGACTGTTAAAAAACATATCTCCCAAATGAAAACCAGCTAAAGTCTGATATACTTCATCTTTAGCTATTCTTTCAGATATAATTTGTAACTCTTTATCAAAATCACGCTTTAAGGATTCAAGTTCATCGCCAGAAACTGTATGTGCTATAGCAAGCTGCTCAAATTGACGTTTCCCAGCCCTAAAACCATCCAAACGTTCTTGTATTCTATAATCATCATTCTCATCATAATTGAGACAACAAAAACGATAGTACAATTTCAAATATCGTGCACACTCTTGTTTTATTTCTTCCTTTTTTGCATAAAAGCTTTCAGGCAAATCAATTGCAATTATCGCTGTAGGAACTAAGATAAATACAATTGACAGCATTCTTAAAGTAAGTAAGAACGAAGATTTTGATAAAATTTTCATACGCATAAGCAATTCCTAATTATTGGGTAAAATTAATTTCTTTCATGGTTTGATTACTGATGAATCAATGTACCACAAAATACAGTTTAACACAAATAGAAAACATATCAATTAGTGTATTTCGAACTTCCTAGCCAAACAAAAAAGCTTTATGAAAAATCTCTAAAAACATGATACACTCAGCCAACACTAGTAAAAAATAAATTTACCCTAATTTTTTGATACACCTTAATAGTAGGCAATCAAAAAGGAATTGCTATGATAAAAAATATATTGATCACGCTCAGCATCATATCACTATCCATGCATACATACGCTATGCAAAAACAACCTAATGAAGTACTAAAATATATTATTACACTTTCATGTCCGCCAGTGGATTTACGTTACAATGAAGAGCCTACAAATAAAAAACAAGATGAAGGAAATCAAATCTATACAACAATAAAATTAAATACATTAGTAACTACAATAATGAACATCCGTTGTGTCAATAAACAATTTAACAACATTATTATTAAAAATATTAATACTTCGCTAAATCTCAACAAAAATAATTGCGATGCCTTTCTCATAAGATCTACGCAAGCAAACATTCCCTATTTCATCAAAACTGCTATAGCTTTTGGCGCTAATCCTAATTTTGTTCATAAACCAGATGGATATACACCTCTTTTATATACAACATTTGATTGTTGCTATCCCGCGTGCAAATTCTTACTTGAACATGGCGCTGATGTAAATTTAAAAATGAAAGAACCCTCAGCGTACGGCTATGGTTATCATCTTCACCGTAACTGGCCAATACATGTGGCAGTTAAAAATTTTAATTATAAACTTGTTACATTATTTATTAACAATAAAGCATTGCTCAATGTACACATCAATGGTGATCAATCATATTCTTTACTTTCAGTCGCAGCTAATAATAACGATCCTCACACTCTTTTAGCGCTATTCAATAATGATCCTTCAAAAAACTGGAAATTAGGACAATGGAAATCAAATCAAATTGACCATGCACATAATATAATATCAAGTAAATTAATAAATAATTATCACGATGCTACTAAGCAAACAACGTGTATGAATTTATTACTACAAGCAAAAGTTGTTACTTGATAAACTTAATACTTCAAGTAACAAAATGAGCGTATAAAATTGTGAAAAATTTCTAAAAAAAGGATACCTCTTGATAAAAAATATATTTATTATAATCAGCATTATATCACTATCCATGCATACATACGCTATGGAAATGGAAGTTGAAACAAATACAACAAAGTCCACTAAACCCTGTTGGTTTCTTACAATACCTCACGAGACCCACGATATTATTGCAAGTTTTTTAATATTTGATGATATTGAATCGGAACAAGAGTTTATTGAACGCACTAAAAAAATAAAAATAGACCACATACCAGAAAGCTACCTTAAACATTTTCTTTTCTCTTTTACATCTTTCAATATATTTTCAGGATATTGCCCCAATAACACAACTATTGCCATTCTAATCAACCAAACATTAATTATTATTGATAAAAAAAATAATCAAAAATTATATACAGAACAGCTTAATACAAAATTTTCTTCTAAAATTGCAATTTCTCATGATGCAAATATATTTGCAACTATAAATCTAGAATGGGATTTTCCTAAAAGTGGCTTTACAGAAGTTATGCATTATAAAAATATCCTATCAATCAAAAATATTATCTCACAAAAAACAAAAATTTATGATATCCCTGACTCTTTATCAGTCCCTTCTCAAGACTCATATCCTGCGATTGCCTTTAATAAACAAGGAACGCATATCATTCTCCATGGTAATGATTATAGTAAGATAACTGATGACTCAATGTACGCATATAAAGATCCCATTCAACATCATATGATTTTCCCACTTACCGTTAATACTCCTGATCAAAGTGCTGATAACAAAAAAACATTAGAAAAATATTTTAAACAACAAATGATATGTAAAAACTTCTCAAAATAAATCACTACAAATAAATAAAGATAGTACATTATTGCAAACTTTGTGAAAAATTTCTAAAAACATGATACACTCAGCCAACACTATTAAAAAAAATTTACCCTAATTTTTTGATACACCTTATTTTGTAGGCAATCAAAAAGGAATTACTATGATAAAAAACATTCAAGCAATTATTTTGGCTGCAGGAAAATCAACACGCTTTAATACAGAAAAAACCAAATTAGCCGCAAATATTTGTGGTCAACCAATGATTTTATTTCCCACAAAACTGCTGCAATCATTAAACATTCCAACAACCGTTGTTGTTGGTTATCAACAAGACATAATACGCGATATTATCTCAGCTGAACATGGCAACACTATTGATTTTGTTGTACAAGAAAATCAACAAGGCACCGGCCACGCACTGAGCATAACCAAAGAAATATGGCAACACGATAACATTCTTGTAATGAATGGCGATGCTCCACTCATTACTCAAGAATTAATCTCCACACTCTATCAAAAACATATAGACACTAACGCTGCAATCAGTTTTATAACTGCGTGCGTACCAGAAATAACAGACCATCCCTATGGAAGAGTTGCAACAACAGCACTGGGGGGCATAGAAATTATTGAGGCTAAAGACTTAAAAGACGAATCTGATGAATATTGCTGCATAAATGCAGGCATCTATCTTATTAAAAAAGACTTTTTATATAACTACATTGCAACACTGACTAATAAGAATGCAAGCAAAGAATTTTATATAACTGATCTGGTCAAAATTGCGAGTAGTAAAAAACTAAAAGTCTCCACTACTGAAGGAGATTTTGAAACAGTTATTGGCATTAATACAATGCCAGAATTATGGACTGTGGAACAAATAAAACGCACAGAATTAGTTAAATACTGGATGGATTGCGGTGTACGGTTTTCTTTTGCTGATTATGTTCATCTTGATATACATGTCACCATTGGCCAAGGATCTTATATTGGTAGTGCTGTTCATCTGCGTGGTAACACAATTATTGGCAAAAATTGCACCATTGCTGAATTTTCTTCATTAGATAATGTAGTTCTTGAAGACAATGTAATTATACATTCACATTCTGTACTAAAAGATAGCATAATCCAATCAGGAGCTGAAGTTGGGCCATTTGCTCACCTACGCTCCAGCACTTCCATTGGTCAAAACAGTATCATTGGTAATTTTGTTGAAGTTAAAAATAGCACCATCGGTGCAAACACAAAAGCAAAACATTTAACGTACATTGGTGATGCAACAATTGGCTCACGCGTTAATATTGGCGCAGGAACAATTACCTGTAATTATGATGGCATAACAAAGCACAAAACAGTGATTAAAAATAATGCATTTATTGGCAGCAACAATACACTCGTTGCACCCATAACTATTGGCAATAATACATTTACTGCCGCAGGATCAACAATCACTGCCGATGTACCAGACAATGCATTCGCCATTGCTCGTAGCCATCAAACAAACAAATATGATTACGCAAAAAAATTAAAAGGCCAACGAACCAATCAAACAAAAGATTCCATAGCAGACAATTTTTCTTTTATTGGTGCCCGCATTATACATCCTGATACTCCAGCTGATGACCTATGATCCGCTTTATACACACCGCAGACATCCATTTTGGCATGGAAAATTACGGTAAAATTGATGCCAAAACAGGGATACATACACGTCTGCTTGATTTTGAAAAAGCACTTAATTTTTGCATTGATCGAGCAATAAAAGAAAACGTTGATTTTTTTCTTTTTGCCGGTGATGCCTATAAAACTCATAATCCTAGCCAAACACAACAGAAAATGCTCTTTAAATGTTTTTTACGGTTATACTCTGCTGGCATTCCCATTGTTATTGTTATTGGCAATCACGATCATCCATTAAGTTTTGGAAAAGCACATGCACTTGATATGCTTGGCGAAATTCCCCTTGAAGGCTTTCATGTTTTTGCAAAACCTGGCACTATCACCTTACAGACTAAAAATGGCCCTATAAATATTGTCGGCGTTCCATGGCCAACCCGTAACACTATCGCAATTGCCAACCATCACCTTGATAAATCAATGACTCAATTGACAGAATATATTTCCAAAGCTGTTGCACATATTATTGCTGATTATGCTAAAAAAATTGACCCCACCATTCCTGCAGTTCTAGCGAGTCATATTACCGTTAATACGGGCATATTTTCTGGATCAGAAAAACGAGCCATTTATGGCAATGATCCTATGCTCATGCCGTCTCAATTAGCTATTGCACCATTCGATTATGTTGCACTTGGGCATTTACATCGCCACCAAAATCTTAATAGCTCAGGGTATCCAGCAGTTGTTTACTCTGGATCAATTGAACGCATTGATTTTGGTGAACGCAAAGAAGAAAAAGGTTTTTGCTTGGTGAGCATTCCAGAAAAAGGAAAAGCAACGTATGAATTTATTCAAGGACCAGCACGACCATTTATCCAAATTGATGTTACGCTTAAATCAGGAATACCTCAAACAGAACAAATTCTTGATGCTATCAACAAACATGATCTTCAGAACGCCATTGTCAAAATTATTTATCAGGTCCCTGCGGGCAAAAAAGATTCGGTTGATTTAAAAATTATTCAACGAGCATGTGAAGATGCTCTTGATCTTATCGGTGTTATTCCTATACACAGCGCACAAGCACGTGAAAAACGCAGCTGCGCCCTGCAAATAAACATGGAGCTTCCTGAGCTTTTAGGTAGCTATTTTGCCACTAAACCCGAACTGCATACTAAACAACAGGATTTGATCGAAAAGGCGCTCGTACTGTGGCAAAATCATCTTGATCAACAAGAAGAACAAATGTAGGCAGAATTCTTTTTTTGTTATGATATACTGAGAGAATAAAAAGAAGAATTTTAACAGATGGATATGAAATGTTAAAAAAATTGCCTATTGGCCTGCAGACAATTTCTAAATTAATTGAAAAAAATTGTGTGTATATTGATAAAACTGCACTAATTTATGATCTTATTACACAAGGCGAATGCTACTTTTTAGCCCGCCCACGACGCTTTGGAAAATCACTGCTTGTTTCCACACTTGCTGAAATATTTGCAGGAAATAAAGAACTTTTTGCTGGCCTTGCTATTGCATCACTTCCTTATGATTGGAAAAAGCATCCTGTTATTGCTATTTCTTTTTCTGATCTTGACTGCACATCTCCTGAAAATTTACAAGAAAGCCTTAAGCGCTGCTTACAGCGCATAGCTAAACAATATCAAATAACCCTAGAAACAGTTAATACGCCGGGAGCAATGCTCCAAGACCTTGTTAAAATGCTTGCCAAAGAAAATACCGTTGCTCTTTTAATTGATGAATGTGACTATGCAATTTTAAAGCATATTCATCAACCAGCAATGGCCAATGAAATGAGTGAGATACTAACAAATTTTTATGCTGTTATTAAGGGACTTGATGCATACCTTACTTTTGTTTTTTTAACAGGAGTAAATAAAACTTCAAAAACATCAATTTTTTCTGGATTGAATAACCTTAATGATATCAGCTTAGATACTAAATATAACACATTGCTTGGATACACAAACGATGAAATTATTACATACTTTGAGCCCTATTTAATAGAAGCTGCTAATGATAATAATTATTCAGCAGAACAAGTATGCAATGATATAACTATGTGGTATGGTGGCTATCAATTTAGCCATCGAATAACTGCCAAAATATATAATCCATTTTCCATACTCTTATTCTTATCAAAAAAAGAATTTTCTAATTATTGGCTTGAAACAGAAACTCCAACTTTTTTAATCAATTTATTAAAAGAAAAAAATTATTCTATTCAAGATTTTGATCAAATAAAGGCAACAAGCAGTGAATTAAGTCAGTTTGAAGTTGATGATATTGATTTAAAAACATTACTTTTTCAAACAGGATACATAACAATAAAGTCATATAACATAGACACCCGTAACTATACACTCGGCTTTCCCAATAAGGAATGCATTGATGCATTTATTATTGCAACAAAAAACGAAAATATTAACATACCCATTATTAACACTGTTCCATTTATCTAAAAAATTATTTATGAATTTGAGCATGAACACAGCAGTTCTTGCATGCTTGTGCATACCAACTACTACAATATCTCACCCTACTCTTTTTTTTAAAAACACTATTTTCACTCTTAATCAAAAGCCACCAAAAACAGTCACTCTTAATGATCTCATTGCCTTAAGTGAAAAAATCAATCAACTCCCCGTTGCAGAAGTATTGAATGCAATTGATATGTTGATAACCGAATTACCACCATTTTTGGAAAAATATGAATTTAATGCAAAAATAACCTGGAAAGCATGGCTCAAAAAATACTGGTGGGTTCCACCAATTTTTGGTGCTTGGTTTGGTTTAAAAATTCTTTTACGCTTGCAAAAGCCTTATATGTATTTTTCCCCCTTTAATATACCAAAACCACCAATAAATTTACCGCCACTTATAACAACCGATCCTGCTTTATTAGAAATACGGCAATCAGAAATAGACCACTGATGAATGATTCAGTAAAAAGAGACGGTAATTTTCCATTAATTCTTCATACTTTGGTCGTCTTAAAATATCAACAATATCACGATATGATTCTTCCAAAGATTTGATTTGTTCTTCTGTTTTTTCAACGAGTTTAAACAATTCAAAACCCCCTTGAACAGCCTGTGGTAAAGAAACCTCACCAACTTTCATTTCATAAATAAACTGCTTACTTTCCGCTATATCAGAATGATTAATAGTAAACGCCTCTCCCCACACAACGCCACTAATCCCTCTGCCTGTTTGCGCAAACTTAACCAAAAGATCATATTGCTCTTCTGGCGATACGCGCTTAGATTGTGGCACAAACATACGCTCTAATGTGTACGTTGCTTCTACCACCGTTGGATGCTCATTATAATAACTCTCTACATCTTTGCGAGGGATAATTAAATTTGAACGAATTTTTACATCAAGCATAGTGTTAACGGTCTGCATTGTTTGTAATTGCTGGCGACCCTCTTCAATCGTGTATCCTGACGAAGTGAATATCTGTTCTAATTCTTTTTCTGATAAGTTATGATCTCGTTGAATTTGTGCAAGATATGCATTGACAGACTCTTCATCCTGAGGAATTTTATGTTTCTTTGCATCAAGAAACACCTCACGCTCAAAAACAATCTCTTCTTTTGTCCGAAATCCACCACCCAAGCTTGGCCTATCTATATCAGACTTTGTAATAATCTCCACATCTTCTTGGCCAAAAATCACTACCTCTATTTGATCTAATAATTCAAGCGTACTTATGTCTACTGTATCGTTATTATGGGCACTAATCATGGATGAGACTATCAACAAAAAAAACATTATGCGCATTTTCATACTTATTTCCACTTCATTAAAAAACTTCATTATACATGAAGTATAGTATAGCGCATTTATTTGTTATCTTGAATATCAACACACATAATCATCATCTTTAAAATAATCTTCATTCACTACAACCTCGTATTCTTTCATTAACGCTGAAAGTATTTTTTCAAGACCTTCACTGCGAATCTTAATTCTAATTTTAGCCTTAAGCCTTTCTTTAACTTCTTCAAATGTATCATTATATACTGTGCCTTTTGATATCTGCTCATCATAAAAAGCCTTTGCTTGAGCGTCAGAAACTTGTGGCCTTCCTCCTGTTAACATATCATAATAGGAGATCTCATCACCTGTTAACTTAATATTATGCTCGGTAGTATATTCATCCACAATTTTATTTCTAATCATATGCTCAAGCATATCACGCAACCAGCGCTTAAGGGGCATATGATAAATTGTTTGAGCATATAAATCATCCGATTCAAGAATTCTATATTTTTCTTCCTCAAGCATATCAGTAGTAATTAATGGCTGACCTTTAAAAGTAACAAGCACTTCACCGGTCATAGCAGGATTTTTTTTCCAATATTTTTCCATATTTATTATCCTTTTTTTAGCTATAAAAAAAGAGAAGCATCACGCTCCCCTTTTTTTATAACACTTTATTTATCTCAATTTACGCAAGGCGTTTTGATACAGGCTCTTGAACTTCCACTGTCTGAGCTAATCCACCACGAGAACCTGCCGCATCTTCTTGCGGCTCTTTTGCTGCGCCATCATTAAAATAATCTTCATTAATCACAACACCATATTCTTGTCTTAATTCATTAATCTTCTTTTCTAAAAGCTCAACTCGCTTCATTTGTTCTAATTGCTGCCTTAGTCTGTCTTTAATTTGATCATATGGCATATATTTCTGTTCTTCTTTTGCAGTAGCTGATACGACCCAGAATTTGTCATTAGCTTCAATTACTTCTACGCTTGGCACGCTTTTAATTGCAACAATTTTATCACGCAATACTTCATCTATACCAACACTTTGAGCATTAACCAATTTAAAATCTTTAATTTTTGCAGTCAACCCATCTTCTTGGGCTACCTTTTTAAAATCTTTTTGCGGCATTTTTGCCTTAGAAACAAATGCTCGTGCTTCTGCCAAACTAGCAAATTCAATACCTTGTGCAGCAACACCACCCTGTGATATCAACACCCCTTGCATTTTATTTTTGTTTGCATCATAAAAAGATTTTACTTCAGAATCACTCACCGAAACTGATATTTTTTCATTAAAGAACTTTGCATTAAGCATACGTTCCATTGTTTTATATATTTCTTTTAATTCTGCCTTGTATGCATCTGTTTGATTAATTTTATTAGAAATAACATATTCATCAGCAATACATTGACCAATAAGCCCTTCTAATAAATTACGATCAAATTCTTTAGGATCCATATGACGTAATGCTTCTACATACTGAGGATTTGATTTAAAAAACTTTTCCTTTTCCATCGCTAAACTATCAGTTGTAATAGCTGGCTTTCCTTTAATAGATACAAGTACATCACCTGTCATTGCAATCGCTTGATCACCATCACCAGACGACCTACTTTCTGCTATTACATCTGCGCTGCTGCCTTTAAACATATCTGTTAACGCACAGCCTGGCAAAAAAGAAAGTGTTGCAAAAACACCACCAATTAAAACGTTTTTATGAAGTTTTTTATTCATAGCTACCCCTTGTATAAAAATATATAGTACAATAATAATGTTTTATCCTACCAAAGAATCGACATTTTTCAATGATAAAAAAAATATCTTTTATTTCTTATAATTACACGTTAGAATATCGACAAAATAAACTTTAAAAAAAAGGAGGCTATTTACTACACTCATCACACTACCTTCATACTCATGATATTATTTATTATAAAAAAGGAATTTTTCATGAAAAAACATCTCTTATTTATTCAATCATTGCTACTGTTGTCATTCATACCTGTATCATTTTTATCAAGCATGCACCAGATTAACTTCAACAATGACTTCGTTGTTTATCATTATGAAAAAACCAATAAGCCAATAGAAGTAATAAATGAAGAACCCATTAGCTTAAGCTTTATAAACAAAAATCAACGTGCAATAAAATCAGACGAAGATTTAGCAAAAGAAACACAC
>F14TC_100032525_pt1 | contig 13319 bp, 8 predicted proteins | sample KannatnBrdUF14TC_FD_10806 | JGI IMG/M metagenome (IMG submission 10806)
CTATGGCGCAGGTTTCTCTGCCGCATCCTTCTTCGCCTGCTCCAACGCGCTCATCAGCTCCATCTCCCGTTGCCGCAATTGGCGTACCGTTTCGGCCAGGCGGGCGGTCTGATTCTCGGCAGTGAGGGCTTTCTGCAACTGGCCGTTGAACTGGCGGATAATCACGCGCAATTCCGTGCTGATGGCCGTGAGTTGCCCCTGCCAACTCCCCGTGGTGGCGCCCAGGGTCTCCGTAGGAATCTGCTGATCCGTGACCAGTTGCCGATACTGGGTCAGGACTTCCTGTTCACACGTCGCAGGGGCAGGCGGCGCTTGGGCATCCAAGTCGTGGGTGACCAGGCCGAGCCCGCCGAGGCAGACGACGAGGGCGAGCAGGGCGCCAAAGACATAGCGCATCAGGTATGCTCCTCTATCCCCGTCGCTCCAGTACTTCCAGCGGGATTTCCCAATGCCCAAGTGCTTGTCCCCCGAACGTCACCTCGCACATGACGACATACTCTCCGAACGGGTCAATAGCGGCCGTGGTATCGAGGACGCCAATAAAGTAGCCAGGGGCGATGCATGCCATCGTGACCGGCCAGGTCTGCCCCGTCACATCGACATGGGCCGTGGTCTGCACGCGAAACGTCACGGTTGCGCCAGCGTCCAGAAACACGGGTAACCCAGTGGCAAGACTGATGGTTGTCGCCTCCCGATAATGGAGCACGCCGGCATTCGTATCATAGGTGATCACAGGCCACTCCTTTCTGTGCGAGCCGATGCGTGGGGAACAGAGGGCGCCTGCCAGTATACCACGAGTGGTCATGGAGATAGGGGGTGTGCTGGTGCTCACACACCAGACACGCCCGCTACCATAGCACGTTTCTCCCTCGTTATCCTCCTCCTTTTCTATGGTCACAACACACCAAAAAACACTATACGCACGTGATTTTGCTCACGTGGAGCTTGTAGCTCGGAAGAATCCGGAAGCAGCTATTTGGGCTGTAATATTACTACCCGAACTATTATCGTAGAGACTCTTTATTCTCTACTTCTGCATGTTCCCATGCAGTCTAGACTATATCTTCATCCTTCCTGAAGGATGCCGGGGTTTCGTGGGTGGCTTATTGTTGGGACTCACCACCTAGTCGTTCGACCGTCTTGCTAACCTTCACAAGAAATGATATAGTCACTGCTATGGAAGCTACTAGGATATATACCGCAGGACTGTTCGATGGAGAAGGGCATATTGGCATATCTAAAGCCTTTGCCAAGCCTCCATATCGCACGCCTAAGTATATTCTCAGGATTACCATCGCAATGACTGATGAGCCTATTATTCAATGGCTTTGTGATACGTTTGGTTTCAACATGAACGTGTATAAACCCAATAATACTCGCAAAAAAACCGCCTGGAATGCTTATCTTCATTCGAGACGTGCCGCAGACTTTCTGAAACTTATACACCCATATGTCATGGTGAAAACCAAACAGATAGCATTGGCTCTTGAATTTCAAGCAAGTATTACAGCTTTTGACGAAACTCGCGGAGGTCGCAGCTATCGCTTCAAGCGATTGCCTGATGACGAAGTCCAACGCAGAGAAACGTACTATCTGCAAATGATTGCTCTCAATAACTGGAGCCATCGCTTTCATTCCATTTCTTGTTAGCCCTAGCAAGCTTGGTACGGGATTGTCCTTCTGTGCTCTGTCGAGCCAGGCATCGGATGTCCCCCGTTTATCCCGGTTTGCATCTAGCGCTTACGCTGCTAGAGGGACAAGTAGTTATAGCTTATCCGGGGCCACTACGAAGTCATGGTAGGTCAGGGGCACCATGACCCCGGGCGTCACCCCGCCACTACTGGGGTCATACAAGATGACCAGTCCCCCCCAGGCATTGCCTGCCCCCACGGAAGGCCAGGTCGGGTCGGCAATAAGGTCTAAATCGATGCGATTATTCGTCATGTCTGGCGCAAAAGCCAGGATGTCAGCCGTCGTCAGGACCTTGCGGACATAGCCGCTATTCACGGCCTCATTCGTTGTGCCCGAGACGATGTCAGCTAACGTGACCTTGTCCCGCAACACGGTATCCGCCTCAAGACCAGGCTGATCCAGGATGGCAATCACGAGGCGCGACGCGGCGGGAACGCCGGTATCGACGTTATTGTACAGCTCCACGACTCTGCCAAGCGCCTGATTAAAAACGAAGTTCACCATATACGAAACCTTTCTAGTTGAGGCTACCAAGGACTATTCTCTTTCTCCAACCGTTGTGCGACGTCCTCCTCTCTGGTATGCAGGGCCGCCAGGGAGCGCTGGAGTACATCAGAGCGCCTCCGTGCCATTCGTCGGCACAGGGGCCTGGCTCGGCATCGCGGTCATGCGGGCTTGCTGCGCGGCCTGGACGGCCCGCGTGTTAAACCGGGCATGCTGCTCAGGATCCAGCACGCACTCATAGGCGGTCGTCACGCGATAGCCCGCCGGATTCTGGGCGTCTGGAGACGGGGCGTCGCCGTGCCGCTCCGCCACATGCGCCCGGTTGCTGGCGCCTGACGGGTCGTCATCAAGCTTCATGTTACAGTGACAGCAGTAGGTGCCCGGCATGTGCAACACGGTATACACCAGATCGACGGGCGCTTCCGTCCCATCGACCCCATGCAGCGTGATTTTGCCCTGCCCCTGGCTGATCCAGCCCTCAGCGATGCCGCCCTCAATGATCCGGCGTGAAAAGTTCTGTTCAGCCTCGGGGCCGGTATTTTGAATACTGATGGCCCGGAAATCGGGAGGATTCAGCAGTTCGCCGCTCGCATCACGCTCGGCGACCCACCCTTCGGGCATATGATACAGTCGTTTCAGTAACATAGATCCTCCTTCGGTGATTAGACTTCCGTGAGCACGTCGCTGTGCTCCATGGTCCACTCACCCCCGATCATCGGCTCGATCGTCCACGAGCCTCCGATCATCGGGGTGATGCTCCACCGGCCAAAAATGCCGGCATAAAAGATGCCTGCTTGTCCCAGCAGGACTCCGGCCAGGTCCGCTTCTGCCACGAACACCAGCAGGCGCTTTTTCGGCGCCCACAAGACGGCGACCGCGTCCTCAGCGGTCGTAATGAGGCCGACCTGGTGCAGTAGTAACGGCCCCATCACCTGACCCGTCTCTGTCGCGGTACTGGTCTGCACCAGGAACGTGCGGCTCCCGTCTGCCGACTTCGCCAGCTCCTCTGTGGTCACGCGGTCCACCAGACGCCGCAGTTGCAGCGTGAGGGTCTGCGCCATGGCAGTCTCTTCCGCCCTCAGCATGACTACGGCCCGTGCGGGGGTCACCAGCACGGCTGACGTCACATCGTCGACGCGGGTGAGCAGGCGGCTCTTGGGGCTCCAGGTCGTGGCCTGTGCCAACTCGATACTCTGCACTTGCTGAAAGTCATGCCCCTGGAACGGGGCCATGACAAGCGACTGGTCGGTCTGCAGCAGTTGCGCAACGAAGCGGGCGAGTGGGCTCCACGCAACGTTCTGCGCGAGCGCCTGTTCCACGGGTTGCAGGAGTACGATAGTCTGCGGATGGGTCACGCCCGTACTCGTCTCGACCACCTGGGCCGGCGTGATGAGCCGCGCCAGCGGTGCCCAGGTCACACCCTGGCTGGTCAGCACCTCCTGCACCTGTGCCGCCAAGCGGGCGAGGGGACTCCAGGTCACGGCTTGCGCCGTCGCGGTCGAAGCCACCTGGATCACGAGCCGTGCCATCGGACGCCAGAACAGCGCTTGACTCGTTTCACCGCTCAGCACCTGGCTGAAGAGCCGAATATGCGGGACGATCAGGTCCTGCGCCGTCTCCACGACGAGCAGCGGGAAGATCAAGCGCGCTTTGGGTGCCCACGTGACCGCAAAGGCGTCCTGGGGGCTGGCAACCTGGGAGACGATGACCGTCTTCGCACTGAGCGGGATGGACATCAGTTGCGCAAGATCGCTCGCCTCGGCACGCAGGACGAGGCGGATGGGAGGCACGGTCAGCGTCTGCGCGGTCTCCAGGTCGAGTCCACTAAACACTAAACGGGCGCGGGGCGCCCACTCGGCATCAAAGACGTCGTACATCTCCTCAACGGTGGACACCAGCACGTTATGGGGCGCCAGGGGGGCGGTGATCCCCTGCGCCAGCTCCAGTGCGGTCGTCCCTACGATGAGGCGTATGGGCGGCACGGTCAGGAGCTGGCTCGTTTCAAGGGTCAACGGGGGAATAACCAGACGCGTTAGGGGCGCCCACGTGATTCCTTGCGCGGCGTCATTCTGGGTCACCTGCCCGACCAGCCGGATGGGTGGAACAAGGAGACCCTGCGCGGTCGCGCTGGTTGTGACCTGAGTGACGAGCCGCGTGAGCGGCGCCCACGCGATCCCCTGTGCCGTTTCCAAGCTCAGCGGTTGCACCACAAAGCGCACCCGGGGGCTCCACTGGACCCCTTGTGCCGTTGCGGACTCCTGCACTTGCAGCACGAGGCGATTGCCAGGCACACTGATCGCCTGCGTCGCAGCCGTCGTGCTCACTTGGCTCACGAAGCGCGCTTTGGGCGCCCACGTGATGATCTGCGCGGTCTCGGTGCTGAGGAGCGTGGTGACGAGGCGCGCGGCGGGAGGCGTGACGTCCTGGGCGGTCTCGGCGCTCGCGACTTGGGTGACGAGGCGCGCCTGGGGACGCCAGAGGACGGTCTGGCTCGTCTCCAGAGCGGCCGTCTGCGCCGCGAGTCGAATCAGGGGCCTGGCTAGGATGGCTTGCGCAGTCGCACTGGTCGCAACCTGAGTGACGAGGCGATTCAGGGGGACGGTGAGGGCCTGGGCCGTCGCACTGTCCGTCACCTGGATGAGGAGACGGATGTGAGGCGCGACCAGGGGCTGACTGGTCTCACCGTCACTGACCTGATTGACCAGACGCTGTTTCGGGGCCCACTGGATGGCCTGACTGGTGAGTGACTCCTGCACCATGGTGACCAGCCGGGCCTTGGGCGCGACCGCGATAGGCTGGGCGGTGCCGTCCTCGGTAATCTGCGTGAGGAGCCTGGTCTGCTGGGCGCCGCCGATGGCCTGGCTCGTCTCAGGACTCGCGAGTTGGGCGAGCAGGCGAACGGGAAGCCACGTGCACCCTTGCGTCGTCTCCGGCGCCTCCACTTGGGGGACCAGGCGCGCTCCCGTGCCGGTCATTTCCTGCGCGGTTTGCGGACTGTGGACTTGGTCGACCAGCCGTGCCAGCGGACTCCAGGTGACCGTCTGCGCCGTCTCTGATGCGGTGACTTGCCCGGCCAGCCGCGTGAGGACGAGGCCAATCGCCGACGACGCGGTCGAGGTTTGCCCCACCTGCACGACCTGGATAGGACGCATGGGGGTGATGGTCTGCGCCGTGCCACTGTCTGTCACCTGCACGACGGGCTGCACGAGCCCTTGGGAGGAGCCATTGAGGACCACCGTGCCACTCTGCGAATCGAGGAACGTCACGATAACGGTATAGTTGGCCGGATTGACGCTCACACTGGCCGGCGTGAGCAGGCGGCGCGGGCTGCTCGTGTCATAGACTTGCACGCCCAGGTTCGCCGTCCCAAAGGTATGGTCGGTGTTGAAGATGTTGACCTGCGTGGCATTGCCGAACGGATATCCGTAATTCTGGCCGATAGTGGGATCATTCGTCCCGATGAGGACCACCTTGCCACTCTGGTTGTCGAGAAAGGTTACCGTGACGAGAAAGGTGGTGGGATCAATCGTCACCTGGTCAGGTTCCAGGAGGAGCGCAGGACTTCCCCCATCATAGACATACACCTGCAGGTCACGCGACGCGAACCGATGTTCCGCCAGAGACACGGTCACCGTCTGCGTGGGCGTCGTAAACGTTTTGACCGCATTGCCCTGGAGGGCAAAGCCGGTTGCCCCATTGATTAGAATGGTGCCACTTTGCTGGTCGAGGAAGTCCACGACAACCTGGAAGCTACTCGGATCGATCGTCACCTGCTCGGGCGTGAGAAGCCGACGCGGGTTCGCATTGTTATACGCCTGCACCAGGAGATTGGGATGGGTCTGCCCATGGGCGCTCGCGTCAATGATGACCTGCGTCGCATTCGTGAACGCCTGGCTATAGAGAAACTGCGCCCCCTTCACCGCCGTGATGGGCTGCGCCGTTTCTGAGGCGGCGACTTGTCCCAGCGTCCCCGTCAAGACCGACACGAGCGCCTGCGCCGTGTCCGTCTCTTGCACCATCGCGGCGGGCGCCAGCGTCTTGCCCGCCGCCCCGCTGAGGACGAGCGTGCCGCTCTGGTTCTGGGCAAACGTCGCTGTGACAGTCAAGGTGGTGGGATCGATCGTGACGCGGGTGGGCACGACCTCCCGAGCGGCCGGACTCGACGTGTCATAGGCCTGCGCCAGGAGATGCCAGGTCCCTAAGGCATGCGTCGCCCCGCTGACCGTCCAGGTGGCACTATTCGTAAACGCGAAGGCCGGCAGCGGCGCCAGGCTCCGCATCGTGGCGCCCGCGATGAGCACGATCCCGGTCTGCGGCTGGGCAAACGTCACGGTGACGCCATACGTGTTATCATCCACCATCACTTGGCTGGGGCGCAGGACCGTCATCGGGGTCCCGGCATCCACAACACTGATGAGCAGATTCGGATGGCCGAACCCATGCGTGGCGGCGGGAATCGTGACGAGTGTCTGGGCCACAAAGCTTTGCGCCAGATGGGCGGTCGGCCCCGCCGTGATGAGGGCACCGCCAATGACGACCGTCCCGCCCTGGTTCTGCCGAAAGGTCACGGTCACGTCAAAGGTCGTCGGGTGGATGGTGATGCTGTCCGGGAGCACGCGCAGCCGGGGGGTCGCCGTATCATAGACCTGGACGAGCAGGTTGTTCGTCGCATAGCCATGGGCGGTGCCCAGCACCGTGACGCTTTGGGTCAGCGCAAACGCCTGGGCAAAATTCGGCTGGGTCAGCGTGGCCGGGCTGATGGGTTGGGCTGTCTCGTTACTCGTCACTTGTGGCACGGCCATCGCGCGGGAGTGCGTCATGCCTGGCTGGGCCGTGTCGGTTTCGGTGACTTGCCCGATGGTCAAGGAGGAGACGGGGGTGGCCCCATGGATGACGATTGTCCCGCTTTGCGCCTGGCGGAAATTAGCCACGACATTAAAGGAAGACGGATCGATGGTGAGGCTGTCCGGCCGGACCCAGGCGGGGGCGGGGACGGCGGCATCATAGACTTGCACCAGGAGATTGGGGCTCAGACGGCCATGGAACGTGCCAGGGACCGTCGCCTGGACGGCATTCACAAAGGATTGCCCGAAATTGAACCCCGCGGACGCTTGGACTTTCCCGCCCACCACCACCATGCCGCTTTCATTCTGCCGAAAGGTGACGGCGATATCGAACGTACTCGTATTCACGGTGATCGTGTCCGGCGTCAATTGGCGGCGGGGCGTCGCGGCATTGTAGGCCTGCACGAGTAAGGCCGCCGTGCCAAGACCATGCGCAGCCCCAGCAATACTCACGAGCTGCGTCGCGGCAAACGCCTGGCTATAGACCGGGGCGACATCGGACGGAATCAGCGCGCCGCCAATGACCACCGTGCCGCTTTGGTTCTGGCGAAACGTGACGGTCACGGCATAGGTGGTCGGATGCACCGTGATCAGGTCCGGCACGACCCACGCGGCGACGGGGCTGGCATTGTCATAGACTTGGACAAGGAGATTTGGCGTGTTAAAGCCATGCTGCGCTTGCGAGATCGTCACACTCTGCGTCGGGCCAAAGGCAATGGCGCTATTGGCCCGTGACCCGGCGGTGGTCAACGCACTCTGGGCGGTCTCTGACTCCGCAGGTTGGCTGATAACCCGAATCAGGGGACTCCATCGGACAGCCTGAGAGTCCTGCGTACTTGACACCTGAGTGACGAGTCGGGTCAGCGGGACGGTGATGGTCTGGGCCGTGGCAGTCTGCGTGACTTGCCCCACCAATCGCGTGAGCGGCGCGACCGCGATCGGCTGGCTGTCGTGGGGGCTGGTCACCTGTGCCACAGGAATGCGGGCCCCTGAGGAGATACTCTGCGCCGTCTCGGTCTGCACGACCTGCGTGACGAGACGGGTCAGCGGGGCAACGGCGATCGGTTGGCTGTCGTGGGGGCTGGTCACCTGGTTCACCAAGCGGGTTTGCCCACTGCCCAGCGCTTGGCTCTCCTCAGGACTCGTCACTTGCCCCACGAGCCGCGCTTTGGGACTCCAGGTCATGCCCTGGCTGGTTTCAGGGCTCGTGACTTGTCCGACAAGCCGCGTCTGGGGAGCCACAGAGAGGGCCTGGCTGTCCTGCGTACTCGTCACTTGCGTGAGGAGCCGCGTCTGCTGGGCGCCGCCGATGGCCTGACTGTCCTGGGTACTGCTGACTTGGCTGACGAGGCGCGCCTTGGGGCTCCACGCCATCGCCTGCGCCGTGTCCTGCTGCGTGACCTGGCCGACCAACCGCGTGAGCGGCGCGACGGTGATCGCTTGCGCGGTCTCGTTCTGGAGGACTTGCCCTGCCAGGCGGGCCTTGGGGCTCCAGGCCACGCCAAAGGCGGTGTCGGTCTCCGTGACCTGGGCCGCAGCGATGGTCCACCCGCCCCCACTCCCCCCGAGGACCACGGCGCCGCTCTGCGTCTGGCCGAAGGTCAGCGTGACATCAAAGGTCGTGGGATGGATCGTCAGCGTGTCGGGCTCGACCTGGACGGCGGGCGTGGCCGCATCATAGACCTGCACGAGCAGCTTATTCGTCCCCAGGCTATGCGACGCCCCGGTGATGGTATGGGGCGAGGGGCCGCTCAGCGTACTCCGGACGGGATAGGGCGGGCCAGGCGTCGTGGCACTGCCGACCAACACGGTCCCACTTTGGCTCTGCTCGAAGGTGACCACGACATCAAACGTGCTCTGATTGACCGTGACCGAGTCCGGCAGGATGAGGCGCGGGGCGGGGGCCGTCGTGTCATAGACCTGCACCAGCACGGCCGTGGTCGCAAAGGTATGGGTGCTGCCCGCGACAGTGACCGTCGTTTGGCCCGTAAACGCCTGACTCACCACGGGCGAGGCCCGGCCACTCACGACCAGATACCCGGTCTGGTTCTGCTCAAAGGTCACGGTGACATCAAAGCTCGACGGATGGACACTGATGGTATCAGGGAGGAGTTGGACACCCGTCAACGTATACGCCTGCACGAGGAGATTGGCCGTCCCCAACGCATGCGTGCCCCCCGCCACGACGGCCGTCTGGGTCGGCCCAAACGGGTAGCGTCCCGGGATGGGTTCTTGCCATTGCAGGAAGACCACCTCGGTATAGGGCGGTTGCGTATCCGTATAGTCCGTGACAGTCGGGGCGGTCGACCCGGACGTAAACCCCGAGGAGCCCGTATTCGGCCAGGTATGCGTATGCGTATCCGTCGGCGCATTCGTGGCGCCCGCCGTGCGGTTCTCGCTGGCGCCGACGCCCCCCGTCACCGTATGGACGTGCGCCGCCACGGCGTGCGTGTGCCCCGTCGCGGTATGGGCATGCGTGAGGGAGCCTGCCGCCGTCCCAATCCCCCCAAGCGTGTTGGCCCCTTTCACAAAGAGGCTGCGCAAATCCGGCGTGCCGAGGGTGCCATCGCACAGGACCCACCCCGCCGGGATGGAGGCGAGGGTGCCAGTCCAGAACGCAATCACGCGATCGGGAAAGTGGAGGGCGCCGCTGATATTCTGCACATACGCCAGCACCCAATGCGGCGGCTCGTTATTGGACGCTTGGGCGGTGTCAGTTTGCCCCGTAATCGCGCCCGTGCCGGAGGCAATGGTCAACGCATGGGTATGCGTGGCCGTCGCCACCGCGGCCTGCGCCCCACTCACCGTTCCGGCCACCAGCGCGACGGCAGTCTGGCTGCTGGTGACATTCGGATGGGTATGGGCAAACGGGGTGCTGTGCGTATGGCTCGCAAGGGCATGCGTGTGCGTCGTCGCCCCGCCCGTGCCTCCCCCATCGCCCGCCGCCGCCGCGCCTTTGAGGAACCGCCCCCGCAGATCCGGCCGTCCAGCGGCGCCATCACACAAGCCCCACGCGCTGGGCGTCCCGGCGGGGTCGGCCCAGAGAGCCAGACTCGAGGCAGGGAAGCCCACGGGGGTCCCATCCGAGCGGATAAAGATCACCGTATAAAAGGCCGGCTCATGGGTGATGCTATCCGTTGAGGGCGTGTCACTGGTCAGCGTCGCCGTGGGATTCGGCGCGTTGGGGTTACTGGCATGGTTATGGGTGGCTTGCGGGTTCGTCGTGCCGGTATCACGGGCACTCGCCCCCACGCTCGCGGTGGTGTCCGGCACGGTATGCGTATGATCAGCGGCATGGACGTGCCCAGTGGTCGTATGGCTATGGGTCAGCGCCCCACCGGTGCCGCCAGGGTTGGTGGCGGCAGGCGCCCCCTTGGGATAGCGGCCATCAAGCGAGGTTTCGCGCGTCCATCCACTGGGAATCGTGCCTGCTGTACCGCTCCACAGTACTATTATTCCTGATGCAACTACAGGCATACGTCCCTCTACGGGCTACAGACGACATTCGACACCCCGTCCTCAGGGAGCCTGACCTGCCAGCAATAGGTGCGGTTGCGGTTCAGGTCACCGATCTCGATCGTGCGCGCCTCCCCCGGCAGGGACGCAACCTGCGCCATGGTGCAGGTTGTGCCACGGGTCACACATTGATCGACCCGAAAGGCCGGCGCCACCGCGGCATAGTCCCAGGCCAACGTACACGCCCTCCGGGCGGGCGGCTCGTCCACTCAGCGCAGCACCCGCAGATGCGTGGGCGCCGCGGTCGCCGTCATCGTCCCGTACGGATTGGGCACGGCCCCGGCGCCCGTCGTTCCATCGATAATCGCCGCCCGCAGCGCCGCGTCGGCGGTCGCGGGCGTATAGGCATACTCTAAGGCGGGGTTAAAGATAGTGCCCGGATTGACCTCCTCGTACGTTTCATCCCCCACGACGGACCATTGCCCCGTGGTATGGCAATTGTCCGCATAGGCGGGCTCTCCCCCATTGCCAAAGCTCGCGGTACATTGCATGCGGGGATAACAGGAGGGGCAGGGACTGAGCGGGGGCAGATTTTGGCCCTCATAGATGTCGTTTTCCGAGAGGATACGCGCATGCATACTGGATTGAATGGCGGAATTGGTATGATCGAAGTAATTGTTAAACGAATGGTTGCGCGCAAAGCGCGTTTTCGGATGGCGAATGGCCGTATGATCGTACCAGTTGTGGTGCAAGGTCACACTGCTATCGACCATCTCCGTGTCGGCGGGGTCCGAGCCGTTGAGGATCATGCCCGAGCCGTCCCCCTGGCTATGAAAATGCGACCAGGAAATCGTCACATTCGTCGAGGCGTTCGAGTTTTCTCCGCCTTTCGAGCCTACCGCGACGGAGACGAGGTTGTTCCCGGTGCCCGCCACCCCCGTGATGGTGAGATGGTCCCACCAGATATTGAACGAACCGCCAATGGCGCGTAAGGGAAACCCAAAGACGTTCGTAATGGTAATATCGTGGATAATCCAATTGTGGATATTACTCAGAAGAAACGCATCGGTACTACTTGAGACAGTGATGGTCTGGCCCCGGCCATCAATCGTTTTGTCATGATGGCCCGAGGAGCCAACGGCGGTCAGGCGCGACGTGAGGTTAATTGTCCCTGAGACACTAAAGATGATCCACTGTGGCCCGGTCTGCAACAAGCAACTTCGCAGGCTGCCCGCGCCAGAATCATTCAGGGTCGAGACGGTGCACAGCGTCCCCCCGGCACCCCCGGTCGCTGCCGCCCCCCACCCCACGCGAAAATTCAGCAGCTGTTCCCGCCAGAGTTCGCCAGCTGGCAGGACCGCCTGGACGCAGGGGGCAGAGCAAAGCACCAGTACCAACACAAGCCACACACGCATCGTCTGCTCCTAATAGATCGTGGCGCGCGACCGGCGGCTCGCCGCGGCAAGTGGGGCCGGCTCCCGGGCAAAGGCGATCAGCGTCTCTGGATACCCGGCGAGACTATCCTCGTATACCTTGCGAATGGCCGCTGCAGCGAGTGGGCGCTTCCACAGCCGCGCATCGTCCAGCCGTCCGGCCAAGAAGAGGCCATCCCCACGGGCCCCAAGCATCAGGGGCGAGGTCGAGGTCGCACAAAACACCCCCGCGCCAAACGTCGTCGTCACCGCAACGGAGCGGCCATCGACAAAGATTTCCGCCCGCACGCCGTCCTCATAGGACGCGGCGACATGATGCCACCGCCCATCATTGATGGCGAGGTTCGGCGTCGTAAAATCGACCCGAAACACCGAGCCCGCACAATCAAACGCGGCCATGCGTACGGACGTCCCCGTCGGATTGCCCGTCGTGAGGTTCCAGCTAAAGTCCGCACCGCCCCCTTTCGCGATGAACATGCGATCCGACACGACGACCGTCGTCTGCACCCAAATAGCCACGGTAAAACTCGTCAGGCCCGTGAGCGGCGCGGCACTCATGACCACGCTGTCGTCGGTGCCATCCATCCGCAGTTCGCCCACGCCGCCCACGCGGGACGTCGCGCCAACGCCACTAGTCGCCGTGGGGACCGCCGCCATCGCGGTCAGGGTGCCCGGCTCCCGCGGATTTGCCAGGTTGCGCAGCGTCGCGAGCCCGCCTGACCGCGCCCCCGTGACCATCCACCACTCGGCCAGCCCCTGATTCAACGGCCGCCCCCACCACACGATGGGGAGCGACGCCCGCTGGGCGTGCACGACGGCCACCCCGAGCACGCCCAGTATCACGAGGAGCAGGAGGCCTAAGCGGACCATCATTGTTGCTCCAAGGGCGTTGGTGTCAGACTACAGAGGCTCACATTCGCCGTCGCTTGCAAGCTCACCCCCAGCAGATTCATATACGCGACCTGCACATATTGCGTCGGAATATTGACCAGCGCTGACCCCGAGATGTCCGCATTGGCCGTCGTTTTGTCACTGATGACCACCAGCGCGGGCTTGAGGTTGAGCAAGCTATTCGTGGAGGCAATCGTCGCATTCGTCGTGCCTAACTCGCCGTCAGGATGCGTCCCATTCGACCACGCGAGGTACACTTCGACGCGGGTCCCCACCGTGCCCGTCGCCCCTTGGCGAAAGGTACAACTCAGGTTGTACCACGGCGAGTGGGGATCGCCGAGGTCCACGCGATCGGACACGTGGCCGTTGTTCGTGGTTTTGGCATTCGTGACCATGACCGCCGTCCCGGCGGAATCCTGGAAGGTGAGCGCGGTCCCCGGATTGACATATTGCAGGGACGCGGGCCATGCGAGCCCGGGCAGGAGCAGCAGCACAAGAA
>F14TC_100155538_pt1 | contig 13309 bp, 13 predicted proteins | sample KannatnBrdUF14TC_FD_10806 | JGI IMG/M metagenome (IMG submission 10806)
AATTCATGCAAAAGACAGGACCGCGTTTCATTGTTCTACCGACGGCTGACGTTTCGAAAACCTTTTCCGACCTGCCGGCGACCTGGAGAATTTACCCGACCTCGGGTTTCAATGTCGCCAAAGGCAAACATGTCGATCTTACGCTTGTCTTGAAGCCCGAATGATGAAGCATTCCTTCCCATGATCACGTTTCTCGACGGCAAACTCGTGGCAGCGCTGCCGACACAGGCGACGGTGGATGTAAACGGCGTCGGCTACGAGGTTTTCATTCCGCTATCGAGTTACGACAAACTTCCCGCGGTCGGCCAACCGATCCGGATCCTCACCCATCTCGCGGTGCGCGAAGATGCGCACGTCCTTTACGGATTCATGACTGCGCCCGAACGCGATCTATTTCGCCTGCTGGTCAATAATGTGAGCGGAATCGGTCCGAAATTGGCACTCGCGGTTTTGAGCGGAATGAGCGTGACCAATTTCAAAACCGCGGTCGTGAACTCCGACATCGCGGCGATTTCGAAGATCAGCGGGCTGGGCAAAAAAACCGCGGAGCGGATCGTGCTCGAGTTGAAGGATAAACTCGGAGTCGCGGCGGCGTGGGAAGCGGCGACTGCGGCGCACGCGCCAACTCCGGAGCAGGAACAAGCAAACGAAGCCGTGCTGGCGTTGATTTCGCTCGGTTACAAACAAGTCGACGCTCACAAAGCGGTCCGCGATCTACAAAGCCAGGCGAAATCGGCCGAAGAGCTGGTGAAGCTTGCCTTGAAGAAGATGGCGGCAGGCCGGTGACTTGAGAGTTCTCAGTTGAGAGTTGAGAGTTCTCGACTCGATGCAAGTTCAGGAGGACAAGCTCTCGGCGATTCGGACTGCTTTTCCCAAAGAGGGCCTGTTCGCGGAAAAGGATTGGCTGCTCTCGCCCGATGCCTTCCCGATTGAAGAGAAATTTCTGAAAGAGCTCGGGCAGCTAGGCCATCGACTTTTTGTTTTTCAGCGCGCTTGCAATCAGCTTTACCAGCTTAGTGTTAAAGGCAAACAGCCGGAATGGGTGGCGCGCTATCTCGACGCCGGCAAACCAAAAGAGCTGATCGAGTTTTCGCGACGCAAAGAAATCCGAAATGATCTGCCACGCGTCATTCGACCAGACCTGATCCTGACCGACGACGGCTACATCATCGCCGAAATTGATTCCGTTCCGGGCGGGATCGGACTGACCGGTTGGCTCAACCAAACGTATTCGAAGTTCGACAACTCGATCGTCGGCGGCGCCGATGGAATGTTGGAAGGATTTGCGACCGTTCTGCCGAACGGCGGCGACGTCGCGATCTCGGAAGAGTCCGCGACGTATCGCCCGGAAATGCAATGGCTCGCCGCGCGAATGAAAGAACGCAGCCTCGATCTGCGCGTGCTCCCGGCAGAAAACTACAAACCGCGCGACGGAGTTGATGTTTATCGATTCTTCGAGCTGTTCGATCTGCCAAACATTCCCAAGATCGACAATCTGCTGTGCGCGAACACCAAAGGTCGGGTCACGATCACGCCGCCGATCAAACCGTTTCTCGAAGAGAAAATGTGGTTTGCGCTTTTTTGGTTGAAGCCGCTCCATGAATTCTGGCGACGCGAGCTGGGCGAAAAATACTTTCTGAAATTGCAGGAAGTCATTCCCTACTCGTGGATGCTCGATCCAACGCCGTTGCCGCAGCACGCGGTCATTCCGCGCTTGGAGATTCACGATTGGCGCGAAGCGGCCAGGCTGAGCCAAAAAGAACGCGATCTTCTGTTGAAAGTAAGCGGATTCTCGCCGCTCGGCTGGGGCAGTCGCGGCATTTCGCTCGGCTCCGATCTCGCCCACGCGGAATGGGAAAAGCGGATCGAGAACGCGCTCGCCACCTTCGATTCGTCGCCGACGATCATGCAGCGGTTTCACAAAGGGCGGTTGCTCGAGCACCTTTACTGGGATGCGGACTCGGGCGAACTAAAAACGATGAAAGGACGCATTCGGCTCTGCCCATATTATTTTGTCGAGCAGGACAAGGTGAAAATGCGCGGCGCGCTCGCGACAATCGTTCCGGCCGACAAAAAGTTTGTCCACGGCATGCGCGACGGAATCCTCGTGCCTTCGCGTGAATTAAATTGATGGAACGACCAACCGCGAAATCGCTTTCATTTCGCAATGTCTATGACGATTCGCGCAGAGCAGAGGCGTATGCGCATCTGGAATTTCCGGGCACCTATTATTTAGCCTACCGCGATTTGCCTGAAATAATCCGCGAGCACGCGATTGGGCGCGAAGCTCTGGATTTCGGTTGCGGCGCCGGACGCTCGACGCGCTTTCTGAAAAACCTCGGCTTCAACGCGGTCGGCATCGACATATCCCGCAGCATGATCGAGCTCGCAAAACATTCCGACCCCGCTGGCGATTATCGGCTGGTCGATGAAGGCGATTTCAGTTCTTTGGCGCCTTCTCGATTCGATCTCATTCTTTCCGCGTTCGCGTTCGACAACATTCCGGACGCCAATAAACGATCCGAACTATTGCGTTCGTTAGGGTCTCTGCTGAATCCGGGAGGACGCATCATCATCGTCGGATCTACATCGGAGATTTACATGCACGAATGGGTCTCGTTTACGACCAAGGATTTCCCGGAAAATCGCCGCGCCAAGAGTGGAGAAGTGGTGCGAATCGTGATGAAAGATGTCGAGGACGCTCGGCCCGTAATGGATGCGGTCTGGTTTCACGGCGATTACATTAAGCTTTTCGCTGCAGCCGAACTGAAACTATTGGCGCAGCACGCGCCACTTGGACGCGCCGACGAACCATTTGCCTGGGTTTCGGAGAAAACCATCGCACCCTGGGTCATCTACGTTCTGGCCAAACGGTGAGTTGCGATCCACTCAATCCGATCGGCATTTGCGGGACCATTGCTCATAGACATGTCGATCTTAGCTTTTCCTCTTCCAATCTGCCGGTATCCATTCGATCTCGTCGTTTTTTCTGCCGCGATACACGATATACCCCTTCAATCGCTCGCCAGTTTCGACGATTTTGAGCAAAGTCGTTCCCAAGGAGAGACTGCTCCGGTCGGAGCTTTCAAGATTTAGGACGACGAATCCATCCGAAACCGATCCGGAACAATCGAAAGTGTGGGAATAGTCATCCTCCGTTCCGGATTTGCTTTTCGTGACGGTGCCGACAAGCCGATGCGCAGACTGTCGTAATTGTGCGTCGAAACGGTATGTCGCCCCTTTTAATTCGAACACATGCTGCCAAGTCCCGGAAAGATCGACTCCGCGGTAAACGAGTCGCTGATACCAAGGAATGATGACTCGTTTGATAAACAATCCGCAGATGACAAGAATCCATGTCGTGACGATTCCAGCTACAACCCCCCACAGCACAGTTCCCGCAGGTGAAGTCGGATCGAAAAATTTTGACACCAAGTGAAATTAGATCAGGTACCGCTAGCAAGATCGAGCTTTCTTGCGGCCTGCGGCTGAACTGCGGTCATTTCAATTCGTAGGTCGTGATCTCGAGGTGGTGGCCGTCGGGATCGCGGAAGTAAATCGAGTGGGAGATTTCGTGGTCTTGAAACTCGAAGTTGATGCCGCGTTCTCTTAATTCCGCCTGAGCGGCCAAAAAATTCTTTCGGTCCGCGCGCATGGCTAGATGGAGCATTCGAATCTCGGCCGGCGTGCCCTTTTTCGATCCATCGCGAACTGGAAAAAGCGCGAGCGCAGTTGTGCCTTTGCCGATAAAAACCGGGATGCCGTCCCACATTCCTTCGAACTTTTTCTCGAAGCCGAGGACGTCGATGTACCATTGCGCAGCTTTCTCGACGTCGCGCACACTCATCGCGACATGGTCGATTCCTTCGAGATCCATAAGATTAGACAGAATGTACAGAATTAACGGAATTGAAATGGATTAAGAGAAGATCGGGTCGTTTTGTGAATTCTGTTCATTCTGTCGAAAAGATCGAAATTGTCTCGCGTTGGCGATCCTGATATGTCGGTGGCGTGAGTCCCCCCACTCGCCGCGCATTTCTCAAAACCGTCGGCGGCGCCGGTCTGTATTGCGCCGCGCCGTATATCGCCCGCGCGGCGGGTCTCGAGAGCGGGGACAGCGTCCAAATCTCGATCCTGCATACCACCGATATTCACGGACATATCTTGCCGACGAGCGATTACGCGGGAAACGCAGACCTTGGCGGTTTCGCCCGATGCGTTACCCAAATCAAGCGTTGGCGGCGCCAAAACCGAAACTCGATATTGATCGACGTCGGGGATGTTTATCAAGGCACAGACGTGAGCCTGCGCACCAACGGCGCGTTGATGATCGATCTCTTCAATCATTTGAAATTCGACGCCTGGATTGTTGGCAATCATGAGTTCGACTGGGGCGTCGAAACATTTACAAACGCGGTCGCGAACTCGCACATGCCCGTGCTGGCGGCGAACATGTCGATCGAGGGAAAAGCGAGCGGCGAGATTTCCGATTCATCGCTCGGAAAAATTCAGCCTTACATCTTGAAGGAAATCGGCGGGATCCGGATCGCAATTGTCGGAATCACCACACCCGGAATGCCGTTTTGGTTTCGGCCGGAGTTTATTCGTGGCTTCGACTTTCAATATTCAGTCGAACCAGTGCGCCGCGCGATCCTGAAAGCGAAGAGCGAAGGCGCAGATGCGATCGTTCTTGCAGGCCACATGGGCTTGAAACCGCGCAGCGGCGGCGACGATTTCGCGAACAATGTCATTGCATTGACGACCGAGTTTCCGGACGCGGCGGCCTTCATTGCAGGTCATACTCACCAATCAATACCGAGCCGGACCACGAACGGCGTGCTGCTGACGCAAGCCGACCACTTTGGAATTCATCTCGGCCGCCTCGATCTCACTTTTGATCGCGCGTCGAGAAAATTGCTCCACCGTGAAGCGCGCTCTGAATTAATGGATAATCGAATTCCGCTCGATCGCGTCACAATCTCGCGCGCGAAGCCGCAGCTCGAGGAATCAGAGCGGGCGCTGGCGGAGCCAATCGGCGCCCTGGCCGAGACGTTGCGAGTCCGCGGCCAACGGGATGGGCCGAGCGAAGTCGAGGCGCTCATTGGCACCGCCATCATAGAGTCCCTTCGCGATCGCGGCGTCGCTCTCGACGGCGCAATGCACGGAGTTTTCGACGAACGAAACAATTTCGCGGCCGGTCCGAAAACCGTGAACGATATCTGGACGTTGATTCCCTTCGAAAACTTTCTCGTCACCGCCGAGCTGGCGCCGGAAGAAATCAAAGCAGTTATGGAAGACGTCTACGCCAGTCGCGAGCCGAGAAGCTTGATCGGCTTCGAGATTCAAACTGGAGCGACCGGCCACGATCGGCGAATCACGTCGATTCAAACCGCGGACGGCCAGCCGCTCGCGCGCGACAAGCGCTACGCAATCGCCTTCAACATGTTTGATTCGCGTAGCGGTGGTCATCGCTTCATGAAGTTGCGCTCTTTCCTCGAAACCCCGGCAACGCGCTGCACATTTCATCCGGTGCAGACTCGCGACGCGCTAATCGACTTTTTCCGGCACCACCAGACCGTCCGCAAGATCGACATCCTCGGCCGCCGAAGCCTTGGTGAAGGAGGCGGCCTCGGACAACGCCCCGCACGGGCCGCCTAGCCTAGCGAGATTTGCGGTTGAAAACTCTCTCGGTTTCGATTGCGTATCTGTCCCATGCGCCTTTTTGGAATATCAGCGCTAATCTTGTTGGGGATTGTCGATCTTGCCTGGTCGCAGGTCGATGTTCCGTCATCAAAGACAGCCACCTTGCCGATGTACCGCCCCGTCCTCCTCGGGACCGGACCGGATTCTCTCATTAATCGGATCGACACCGCGGATCTGGTAAAGCAAGGCCAAAAAGACGCTGCGGTCATGTTCTCATGCTCGGTCAAAAAAGATGGTAGCGTCCTTTCGGTTTCCACTTATCGCGGCACGCCCGACTCCAAATTGCTGGAACAAGAGGTTTTGAAAAAATTATCCATTGCCTCGAACCCGAAGATGATGCCTGCGATCTACAATCACATGCCGGTGGACGCGATTTATTATGGAACAGTCATGTTCAGTATCGTGAACGACAAACCGCGTCTGCGGATTTTTTCGAACCAGGAACGTGCCGAGCTGGCGAAAGAAAGCGATTTCATCACCCCACAACCGTATTGGGGTGGCGATTCCAAATTCGCCGGGTTTCATTATCCAGGCACAGACACTGCGCCGGTGAAGGTGGACGGCGCGGCCGAGCTGGCACTCAAGGTTGATGAAAAAGGAAATTTGCGAGAGCTCAATCTGCTCAGCGAACAACCGCCATTTCTCGGCTTCGGCGATGCCGCCTTCGACGACATGGCCAAGGCGAAATTCATTCCTGCTTTCCGCGAGGGGAAACCCGTCGCGTGTGATGTGAAGATCCCGGTTTATTACAAGGGAACGGCGTTTTAGAGATTCCGGCGCTTGCCGATTGAACGCAGTCATTGTGAAAAACCGAATCATTCGGGCCAATTTTTTTCGGCGCGATCCGATCATCTGCGCGCGCGAGCTCATCGGCGCGCACTTGATCTGGGGAAAATGCGTCGGGAAAATTGTCGAGACCGAAGCTTACCTGGAACACGACGACGAGGCCTGCCATACATTTTCGCGCGCCAGCGCGCGCGCTTTCATCGAACGGCACAAGCCGGGCGCAGCCTATATTTATTTTAGTTACGGAGCGCATTGGATGTTGAATGTTCTGGTGAAAGGCAAGACGAACGGCTTTGTCTTGTTTCGCGCGGTCGAACCGTTACGCGGGATCGAATTGATGAAGAAGCGGCGCAAGATCGATGACGAGCGTGGGCTTTGCTCGGGGCCGGGAAAACTGACGCAAGCGTTCGACATTACCAATCGCCATCACGAGATGAATTTGTGCATGGATCCGTTGCATTGTTTCGCTTACGGGGATGACACTGTTCGGGTTGTCGCTGACGAGCGAATCGGAATCAGCCGCTCGGCGCATCATGCATGGCGATTCACTGAGCGCGGCAGCAAATTCGTTAGCCGACGCGTGAAATTGTAGGGGAACCTGCTAGGTTCCCAACTTCTGAATTGGGGAAGCTGACAGCTTTCCCTACAAACAATGACGGCGAAAAAGACACGCGTGTTGCTTGGCATGAGCGGTGGAGTGGACTCCAGCGTCACGGGCTATTTGTTGCGCGAGCAAGGCTACGACGTCGTCGGCGTGACGATGAAAGTCTGGCCGCAGGACTGCATTTCGCGCGCCGAGGACAAATGTTGCGGCCCGCAAGCGGTCGCGGACGCGCGCAACGTCGCGCACTCGTTAGGCATTCCGCATTACGTGGTCGATGAAGCCGACCAGTTCGAGCGTACGGTGATCGATTATTTCACGAGCGAATATCAGGCCGGGCGAACCCCAAACCCATGCGTGATGTGCAACGAAAAGCTGAAGTTCGGAAATCTGTGGGGCAAAGCCGAAGCACTCAGCTGCGATTACATAGCGACCGGCCATTACGCCATCATCGAGCATCACGAAAGTGCCAGTGCGGCTCGCACCCGCGCAGTTTTGCGCAAAGGAATCGATCCGCGCAAAGACCAATCGTATTTTCTATTCAGCTTGCGACAGCCGCAGCTTCGTCGCGCGCTCACGCCGCTCGGAACGATGACGAAACCCGAGATCCGCAAAATTGCGCAGTCGCTCGGGCTCAAAGTCGCCGACAAGATCGACAGTCAGGAAATTTGTTTCGTGCCGGGCAACGATTACAAAGCTTTTCTTCGCTCGCATCTTGGCGAGAAAGAATTTCATCGCGGCGAGATTTACGACGTTGATGGAAATTTTGTTGCTGAGCATGACGGAATCGAATTGTTTACGATCGGTCAGCGCAAGGGGCTTCCCGGCGGATCGCTCCGGCCGCGTTACGTCGTCGATCTCGATCCAGAAACCAACCGGGTGATTGTCGGGGACGCCGGCGATCTGGTTTGCGACGAATTTGAGATCGATCGCATCAATTGGATCGCGCGCGATCTGCCGAGCCAAGACTTGAACGTGACCGTGAAGATTCGTTACAGCCATCCCGGCACGCGTGCGACCGTGACGCCTTTGGAAAATAATCGCGCGCAGATTCGCTTGCACGAACCGCAGCGCGCGGTCACGCCCGGACAGGCCGCGGTGATCTACAATGACGATGTTGTGGTTGGCGGCGGCTGGATTTGCAGACGTGAATCATTAGTCCCAGCCTGACCGATGACGGACAAGATCCTTCTCGCGCTGAGCACATTTCCGGATCGCGAAACCGCGCAACGAGTTTCCCAACAGATTATCACCGAAAAATTTGCCGCCTGCGCGAACATTTTTCCCGCGATTGAATCCATTTATCGTTGGAAAGACAAAATCGAAACCGGAAACGAAACACTCGTCTTCTTTAAACTCAGCGAAGATCGAAAAGAGATCTTTCAGGAAAAACTGCGCTCGCTTCATCCCTACGAAATTCCCGAAATTGTTTTCGTTCCGGTGTCAGCCGGGCTTCCCGAATATCTGCGCTGGGTTACAGAGAACTGCGGTTAAGTGCGCTGCCGTCTCTTTCCGACAAGATAAATCGCCACACCGATCGCGTTCGCAATTGCGGTGACCGTGATGATTTTCACAGCGAAGCTCAACGGGCTCGGCACGTCGATGATGGGATAAATGGTAAAAAAGATCGCCGAGAGTGAAACCAACGCACCACACGCGGCCGCGATCCGCAACCAGATCGACGCCCCGGAGCGAATCGCGCTCGCTCCGAAAATCGGAATTACGAACATGGTGAAGTAAACGATCCCGTAGAAAACGTTGGCCGCGTTATCGACCAGTTGAAACGCTTCCTGAATTCCGGCGCCGATCTGGCTCGAGATCGCGATGACGAGCGTGGTCGCGCCGACGAAAATGATCGAGTTGATGGGCGTCTTGTAGCGCGGATGCAAACGCGAGAACCAATTCGGCAAGAGCTGGTCCCAACCCGCAACCATTGGCAAGCGCGAGCTGCCAGTCACGTGAACGCTAGTCGAGGCAATCGTTCGCGTCGTCATCAACAGAATTCCAACCGAAGCGATTGCGCCGGCGATCGGGAAAGAATGCAGACCGAGACGCAGCGTTTGCGGCACCGGACCGATGAGATCGATCGGTTTGTCGCCGACGTAGGCCAGCACCGAGCTTGTGCCGAGAATGAACATCAGCGCGATGATTGGCGACGCAATCAGGACAGAGCGGCCAATGTCGCGCGCGGGCGAACGCGTTTCGCCGGCAAGGATTGCGACATACTCGAATCCGCTTAGCGCTCCGGCCGCGAGTTTGCTGAAGATGTTGAAACAATAAAAGATCGACATCGTCGGAAGCGCGAGCGGAAGCGGGTTGTAGCTCTTCAAGTCGCCGCGAGCGAGACCGAGGACCGGCAACAAAATCAAAGCCGCGTAAACAGCGAACATCGCGAATGCGCCGACGTTGTGCAGCCATTTGCCTAACGACAACCCGCGAACGCACGCCCAGCCGAGTCCCACAACAAGCGCGCTGCTGATCAACGAGACGCAAAGTTTGCTGTCCGGCATCCAGGCGAAGCTGGAACCCAGCGCGTAGGAAATGTTCGTGGTCGTAAACATTCCACCGAGCGCGATGACCGTGATCGAGAGCAGCCAAAGGTTCCAGGCGACGATGAATCCCGCGAACTCGTTAAAGCCGAGCTTGGCCCACTGATAAATTCCGCCTTCGAGTGGCATCCGATTGCTCAAATAAATCACCACCGCGGCCTGCGGAATGTAAAAGAGCAAAATCGCCAACAACCAAAAGAAGAGATGCGCCTGTCCGAGCTTGGCCGCGGCGCCGACCCACATCGAACCGACCACAAACAACACCTGCGTCAGAACGAGATCGAAAAGTCCGAGCGGTTTCCTGAGCGACTCGCTGCGCGTCTCAACGTTTTGTTCCGCGCGCTCGAATTCCGTGCTCACAATCTACCGGATTCGATCATAAGTCTCTTTGTAGCCTGCCGTCTCGGTAATAAACCGATCGTTGCTGGCAAAAGTGATCGTGTATTTGCCAGTTCGAATGTGCACTGGCGTGCCTGCACCTTTGTCTACGGGATAGGTGAGAAAGAGCTTGCTACCTTTGATCCACCAACGGCCATGGATCTCTTCTGGCCCGTCGCGCTGCACGCCCCATGATCCGTCGCCATGAAAGATGGTTAATGTGCCCGAACGACTGCTAGACCATTTGCCAAGAATACATTTCGAATAGCGCTGCACGTCCTGCGATGCGGCTAAAGTGAGGCCGACTACCAAGAAAAGGCAGCTAATGATCAACTTGCGCAGCATTGCCTAACGAGAACTAGACGAATGTTCGGAACACAAGGCGAACACTTTAGGTTTCTTCGCCCGTTTTTTTCATCGGCGGCGGGACGTTACGAAATTCCCGGTGGCGAATTTTTCCGCCGGCGTAGGCAATGTAACCGCCGCACCCCAAAGTCACAGCACTCAATAAAATAACGGCGATGACGAGCGGTGTTCCCGAACGCGGCCATTTGCGCGGCGCAATCAGCGCGACCGCGCTCAAGACAGTGAGGCCGTAGAAAAACCAGATCAAATCTTCGGCGCGATCTTGGTGTTCATCGAGCCACGCGTGCCCGGGCTCGTCGCTCATCGACAAGACGCGATCATAAGCTTGTTCGCCGAATTCATAGACTGGCCAGGCGGATGCAGCGCAAATCAAGACAATGATCAGCGCGACGATTTGCGCGGGCCGGCTTTTCAAAAAGAACGCCACGATCAATCCGACGAGTCCCATCGCGAGACCGTAAACCGGCAACGGATTGATCAGAACGTGAATGTATTCCGGCTGACGCAAGTCGCGCAGAATCGCGTCGATCATGAATTTTCAGCGCGGCCGCGCGTCAACTTTTCGGCGCGGGAGTATCGCCGCCCTGCGACATCTGTTTGTCTTCCCACCACGGGATGTACTTTTTCCAGTCGGCCGTCGTGAAATGCCACCACTCGACTCGCAAACCGTAGAAATTGTTATGCGACATCGCCTTCTGTAACAGATTCAAATGCTGTTTCACGATCGGATCCCGCCCCTGGTAATACATCATCGCCTGGGGCGTGAATTCATCGAACTTGGTCGGCATCGCCGCTTCCTGACTCCAATCGTCAACCAAGGTCGCATCGACCGAGACGCCATAGCGATGCATCGAACCGAAACCTTTTTCCGGGTTCGCGACGTAGTCTCCCTTACCGGCATATTTCCAAAGCAGCTCCTGCGCTTCCTGCGGCCGATAAGCATCCCAAATTTTCAGCCGGTAACGATATTGTTTCAGATAAGCCTGCGCGCCGGCGAGCTGTTGCGCCACGCTCGGCAAGACCAATGCGCGCATCCCGGATGGATATAAAGCGTGACCGGTCACGTTTTTCTCGGTCGCGTAACGCAGATCGATGATGATGGTCGGATCGACTTTGGCGATATCGACGAATTCAGGATTCTGGGCGCGAACCGTCGGCAAGATCGACATTGTGGCAGCGACCAGAAGCAAAAGGCGGCGAGACATTGGCGGCAATTATAAGCGCAAACCGCGTCGGCGCGCAATCAGTCGCCTGCGACGGTCGTGGCGGTGTCGGTTTTGGCGATTCGCTGGAGGAGGAGACGCGCGGCCTCGTCCGGAACATTGAAATGCAGCTCGAGGTTGGCCGCCTGACGAGAGACGTCGGGTGGCTGGACGCAGAGCACGTAATTCGAATCCTGAAGCCGCAGCCATTTCTGCGGCTCATTGTGCAAATTGCGCGCGAGCTCGGACGCGCTTTCCGGAGATTTCAATTTCAAAAGCAAACGCGCCTTCACCGGGTTTTGCAATGTGACCGAGAAACCGAGCAATTGTGTTTGCTCCAAAAGCTCGGGCGCAAAAATCGCATGAAACATGCGCGGTAAATTTGCCGGATCGCGCGAGATCAAACGCAGCGCGCTTTCCTGGTCGAGGGCTTGAAACCGATCGAAAAGTTGCCCGGTGATCTTAAGATCGACATCGATTCCGAGACGGACGCGAACGAGCTGGTCCACTTCACTGGAAGTCCCAACCGCAAGCGTGCTCGGCCCGACCTGGGCAAGCGCAAGATCGGGCTTTTCCCAAATTGGCAAACCGCTCTGGTTGCGCCGATGAAATTCCTTGTCGGTTCGCGCCGCGCGAATGATTTGCGAAACGTCGTTGCGATTTTCGACCAGGATAAACTCGCGAACAGTCCCGTCGTCGGAGCTGGTCGTTGCCCGCGTTACGCGAATCGTGTCGCGCGAGATATTGAGCGCAGGCACGCGCGCGGTCGGACCCATCAATCCGTTCCAAAGATTTTGCCAGACATCAGGCTGCTCCTTGCGCCAGCGCTTTGGCAAATCGTCGCGATCGAACTGATCGGTGTTGATTGAGAGAATCGCTTCCGTTTGAGAGGGCAACCACTCGCGTTTGCGCGGCGATTTCGCGACCAGCGGCAGGATAATCGCGAGGAGGACAATGACAGAAACCACGCTGAAATAAAATTGGCGCAGCTCCTGTTTGTCGATGCCTGCCGAAAGACGCGCGAGCTCGTCGTTGTGTTGCTGATGTCGATCTGTCGCCGCGCGATGCTTCTTGACGCCTTCGAGCAAATGCGGCGCGTTCGGCGGCGCGATTCCCTGGGTCGCGAGATGCCGGCCGATATTCAGATAGGCGGGGTTCTTTCGTTCCTCGACGACTTGATGATGCTGCTTGGCTCCGCGAACAGCATCCTGCTGCGTTTTAATATTGTCCGCGAAACCTTTGTCACGCGCTTCGTAATCGCCGCGGACTTTTGCGATGTTCTTCTCAATCGCGGAAAGTTCCTGCTCCGCCGCGACCAGTTTTTCTTTTGCGATCCGCGCGGCATCGCTCGTTCCCATGCGCGCGCGCGCAAGCTCCGCGCGTTCATCCGGCAAACGCGCGCGACGCGCGCTGATATTTGCAGTTTGCGCTTCCAGGTCCGCCGGCGGCGGCGTCAACGCCTGAAGCTCGGACAATTTTTTTAGCAACATCTGATCTGCCGCTTCGTTAACACGAAGACGAGCTTCGACCGCATCCACCGCGTGCTGCGATGAATCCGCGCCGCTCTTTGCGTCGTTACGCCGATGCAGGATCGGTTTCTTCTCCACCTCCAGCTTTCTCATCGCTTCGGCTTGCTCTTTCGCATTCGCCGCGCGCTGCTCTTCGATTTTCTTGATTCCCTCCTCGATCTGCGCAATCCGGAGCGCGACTTCTTTTTGTTCCTG
>F14TC_100017046_pt1 | contig 13219 bp, 13 predicted proteins | sample KannatnBrdUF14TC_FD_10806 | JGI IMG/M metagenome (IMG submission 10806)
CGTGCCCTCTGGTGCTTTCGTGTTCTTTTCGTGCGCGAAGTCCTTCGTGCCTTGCCTGTCTGGCGCCAGCACTGAAATGTCTTCGTTCGAAAAGCGTGCCTGCACGAGCGCGTCGACGGCCCGTTCGGCCTGCGAGACGCTCGGATAGATGCCGAATACGGCAGTCTTCTTGTCTTCCATGTACAACTCCTTGTTCGTGATTGGCGCGGTGTGTTCTCTGCGCTGGGCCTTACCCGAGAGTGCGGTCACTTCTTGGGACTTTTGGGCGTGGTGCCTGGCGCGACGGTGATTTCGTTGCTCACGTGATCGGGGCCGGCGATGTCGGTTGCCTTGGCCGCGACCGTTTGCTNCTCTTCTTCGGAGCGAACGGGCCCCTTGAGCGTGACCTGTCCGCCGACCGAGACGACTTTCACGTTGTGCGCATACGTCGAGAGTGACTTATCGTCCACTAGGGACTGCCGGATCCGTTTGACGATATCCCGATCGCTGGCGGTCTCCTTTTGTTGATCGGCCGTGATCGCGCCTTTCGACCGGTCGCCTTTATTCGCCCCTGTGTTGTCAGGCGCGGTTTGTGCGATGGCGGTGATGGCGATCAGACTGCACGCGCTGCCCACCAGCAGCGTATGAATAATTCGCGTCAGACGACCTTGGTGCATGATGATCATTTCTCCGGGTTCGCTCACGGAGTGGACACGCAACAGAATTCGCGAATCCCTCCGAGTGCAGATCGAATAACGAGCGTACCGGTTCGAGCGGTGTGACGCTGTTCCCTTTGACACACGTGGGTGGCAGCTGATCAGCGTCGCAGCACGACGCTGAGCCGGTGCCGACTGTCCAGGAAGAGTCGCAGAACAGAAGAGCGGATGGCGGAGACGTTGGTCCTAAGCTCGTGGCACAACGGATGGCGGCGCGTGCTCGCGGCGCCGGCGACGTGGCCGCGTCCCGTTCCTCGATCGTGCTACCGCGGCTCTCGGTATCGGCATTACTTTCTCCTCTCGAGCACTACTTGCTCGAAAGAGTCTTCCGCGCTGTCGAACAGGAACAGGTTGTATGACCAGCGGACATCAGACTCGGACTCGTTGACTGCCGCTGAAGACAAGTTGTGATGGGCCATCCCAAACAGGTGGCGCAGCGTTTCATCGGCCGCCGTTCGGATAATCGCCTTGCGCGTTCCATCGATTGTGCCGCCGTCCCTGGACCACTGCACCACGCTCACGAAGGCATAGCGGGCGTCGGTATGCGGGACGATGTAGCCTTTCCACGTGCCATCGAAGCGTTCGAGGGTGACAATCTTCACCGTTGTGATGGGTGCTGCTGCTCTCGCGTGCTCCCGTGTCGCCTTTACCCGCTTCGGGCTCGCCAGTAAGGCCATCGCTTCGGTCAAGGTCAAATGTGTCTCGGGTGTCGCATTTGCCGCCAGCTTGTCCCAGTTCTCGTAGAGCCGGATATAACGCTGCGCCTGGCGCGGGCTCACATCGCACTGTTCGTCCAGCCATGAGAGCCACGACCGGTGAGGAAGACTGCCTTTGACCCGTGCGAGTAGTTCGCCGCATCGCCTCGCATGGTCTACTGCTTCTTGGACACTCGCTGCGGCGGCTGCGTGCGAGGCGTTGATCTCGATCGCGATGAGCGGGCTGATACCCAGTGTCACTGTGGCGCCGCGTATCGGCGCACACCTCCTGCGTTGGATGAAGGTGCAAACGCCCGGCCGTTGCCCTGCCGCGTAGTCGTGTGCAGACGTGGGTTGCTCGTGGCCTGCGCATGTCGGATTTCTGGCGAGTTGCGGTCACAACTCGCCGCCGCAGATACGACTTGACGGCGGGATCGACGACGGCGCCTTTACAGCTCGGCCACCTCATTGACTGCAGCGCAAACGCTCAACGATACTTTGCGCTCCACGAGACACTCGACGTCTCAGCGGCGTGTACGCGACCAACTCAACACAAACAGTGGGAGGTCAACCAACCATGAAAAGGACGATCGCTGTCGTTAGTGGAATCTGCTTGCTCGCGGCTTCGACAGTGCTCTTCGCACAGAACAACCTGATTCAGGTAAGTCTGACTGGATTTCAGGAGGACCCGTTAACGTTATCGACGACTGGCTCCGGCGAATTCCGAGCGAAATTCGACGAGCATCATCAGGAAATCGAGTACGAGTTGAGTTACGCCAATTTGGAGGGCAACGTGCAGCAGGCCCACATCCATATCGGGCAGCGCCACCAATCCGGCGGTATCTCCGTTTTCCTCTGCACCAATCTTGGCAATGGACCGGCGGGCACACAGCTTTGTCCCGCGGCACCCGCCACGATCTCCGGCGTTCTCCGACCAGCAGACGTGATCGGGCCAACAGGACAGGGAGTCACAGCCGGTGAATTCGATGAATTGATCGACGCGTTCGCGGCTGGTGTGACCTATGTCAATGTCCACACCACCAAATACCCTGGTGGGGAGATCCGTGCCCAACTCGTCAACGGCAACCACTAGAACGCACGGTTGAACGGACGACTGGAAGGCCAAGACCCACACATGCAGCGTCCCGCGCAAGGTGACGCTGCACTCGAATACGCTGTGCGCCTCCCGTCACATACGAGGAGGCGCGTCCAGGGCCTTACCGCTGAGAGTGATTCTCGCGACCCGACTTCGTCACCTGAAGTGATACGTCCGCATCGTACCAGCTGGCCCCGATGCCGTCCCGCGCACGTTCCCGCAGCATCGTCGTTTTACAAAGTTCCAACCTCAGCAGGACGTCCTCGTCGAGATCCTCGGTGTAAAGGTTCGCCGCGAGCAAATTTACCCCGAGCAGGCGCAGCGTCTGATCGAGCTGCACCAGCAATCGAATCTTTGATGCGTGCAACTGGCGCATCTCCGACTCCCCCAGGCTTCGCGAATTCTCTGAAGCCTCTATCACGTCGCATACCTTCCTCATCTTTACTTGCTACCCCCGCGTAGAAATCTGCAGTGCCGTTGTGTATATCGGCGAGTAACCCAGCTTCGTCTACCGTGTTACTACGTACCCCATCACCAAGTCTGCACGCTGATTTCGCGGTTGAATCATGGCGCCTTGTTGGGAGCCGCGCACTCGATCCGCATCGAGGCGATGTGTCCACTCAGGTCGGTCGGGAATGTGGCGTAATCGCTATCGGGCATCAGTCGCAGGCTGGCGCCCTCGAAATTCTCGCGCGCGTACACGACGGCGCGAGCCACCACGCCGGTCTTCGTGCTCCGGATGCGATCCGCCCAGATGCGGGCGCCCGGCAGATCCCGCAGGTTGCTGTAATTCCGCGGACCGTTGATGTAGTCCGTCACGCCTTTAAAACCTGGAAGGTCCCACACCTGCACGAAACATCCCTCCGGGCTCGGCATCGTCGTTTCACCTTGACGCGTGGGTTTCCCCGCGCACCCGCTCGCACACAGCACGCTGCACGCGATAACTGTCCACACGAAACGCATATCGCCATGGTACTGCCTCGGTGTTAACGTTTCGACGGCGAGGAGCGGCGATGGTACGAGCGGGAATCTTCATCGGGGTCGACCAGGCGGGAGATCTCCAGAAGCTCAGCGATGCGGCGACCGGCGCGAAGAGGATGCACGAGTGGGCGCTGGAGCAAGGCCTGCCCGACAAGACTCACGCAAAACTACTGACCGACGCCGGTGGCAAGAAGGTGAGGCCCGATGACATCACCGATGCCGTGTACGAGCTCTGCAACGGCGCCGGAGTCGATCAGTTGCTCGTCTACTTCGCCGGCCATGGCATCAATCTTCAGCGCGGCGATCGCTGGTTGCTGAGCGAGGCACCCGTCAAGCCGTACGCGGCGGTCAACGTCATGGGCAGTGTCGAGCTCGCCCGCACGTGCGGCATCCCGCACGTCGTTGTCATCTCTGATGCGTGTCGCGTCGCCCCGCAAGGCATTCAGAACCAGAACATCGAAGGGGTCGAAATCTTTCCGAACACGGGCGGCGGAGAGAAGACCAGGCCGGTTGACCAGTTCTTCGCCTGCTACCTCGGACGAACCGCGGCGGAAGTGAAGGACGCTGCATCCGAGAGCGCCACCTACTCGGCGCTCTACACGGATGCGTTGCTCGACGCCCTCCTCGGCACGAGGTCGGACATCCTGGCGCCGGGCGGAACCGGCGACACGGCGAAGTACATCAAGATCTGGGCGCTGAAGGACTATCTCGATGCCGAAGTGCCGCGACGCGTCAAGGCGCTCAGGCTCGAGAAGAAGGTCAACCAGAATCCGGACGCGATTATTACGTCGCGCGATGGCTGGCTGGCGCGAATCGAAGCCGAGGTCGCGGCAACTCGCGGCGGACGCGCGGTGCGAAGTCCGGCTCCGGTGCCGGGACCGACTCTCGGCTCGATGTCGCGCGATGTGACCGCATCGGCCTCGCAAGGCAAACCAGACGATGTGACGAAGACGCTTCAGGAGGCCATTGCGGCCGGTCTGCCCGGCGCCGAGTGGTTTGCCGGCGCTGTGCAGCACGTCGCGCGGCCATTCGGGCCGGAGCACTTCGAATCGCAATGCGGAATCAAGGTGCGTGGAGCGCGCATCACGAGCTTTCTCGCGCCCTTCGCAAACGGTCAGCTGCTCGGGAGTGACGGCAACCTTCTGCGCATCGAGACGATCGACGGCGCGGGCGCCAGCGTGCTCCTTCGGTTCGACAACGGAACGGCCTGCGTGATCCCCGTCATTCAGGGGTTCCTGGCGGCCTTGACCGTGGACGGCGAGTTGGCCGACGTGGCGTACGAGCCGTCGGACAACACCTGGAGGTGGGACCTGTACAAACAGCGCGCGTCCGACGTTCGTTCACTTCGTGCGGTCGCCGCCACGGCCTCGCGGCACGGCCGCTTCCGGCTGGATTCGAACGACTCGGCGCGAGTGGGACAGCAGATGCAGTACGCGAAGGGCATCGATCCGACGCTCGCGGTGTACGCGGCCTACGCGTATCATGACGCGCAGCTTGGCGATCGGATACGGGAGATGTCGGGCTATCTGAAGAGCGACGTTGGCGTCACCTTCTTCGATCTCGAGTTGCTTGGCCGGAGGCTGGTCGGAACCTCGATCGACCGGAGCCAGATGGTCGTACCGTTCCTGCCGCTGCTCTCCCAGGGCTGGTCGCTCTTGCGCGCCCACCGCGTGAAGCTTCATCCGGCCCTCGACGGCATCGAGCACGACATGCGCAATTCGCTCTGGACGCTCTTCGACGAACGCGCGATTCCGAAACTCGAGCGCGCGATAACGTCGAAAGATGTGCGATGAATCGGCAGCTCGTCTTCGTACACGGGCGTGCGCAGCAGCACAAGGACGCCTCCGCACTCAAGGCGGAGTGGCTCGACGCGCTGCACGACGGTCTCGCGAAAAATGGATTGCGCCTGCCGATCGCGGAGAGTGACATTCGCTTTCCTTACTACGGCGACACCCTCTACGACCTCGTCGACGGCAAGTCGGCAGACGATGCCGCCGCCGTCATCGTGCGTGGCGAAGCGGGCGATGCCGAAGAGGAAGAGTTCACACGCGCCGTCATGCGGGAGATTCAGGCAAGAAGCGGCATCGACGACGCACAGCTCGCGGCAATCGCCGGGCAGGACGTCGTCGAAAAAGGACCGCTGAACTGGGATTGGTTTCAAGCCTTCCTGGGCGCAGTCGACCGCTACGTCCCCTACGGAAGCGGCAGCAGCATCGCGCTCTTCACGCACGACGTCTATCAGTATCTGAAGAACTCGAACATTCGCGACACGATCGACACTGGAGTCAGCGCGGCGATGACGCGGGACGTTGCAACAGTCGTTGTGGCGCACTCGTTGGGAACTGTCGTCGCGTACAACCTCCTGAGGCAGAAGGGCCATCTCTGTGGATGGAACTGCGTGCTCCTGGTCACTCTCGGGTCCCCGCTTGCCATCACCGAGATCCGCAAGACCGTGAAGGGGCTCGCCGCACCCGTGCGCTGTCCCGGCTGCGTCAAGCGGTGGTTCAACGCCATGGACGATCGCGACGTCGTCGCACTCTATCCCCTCGACACGACGCGGTTTCCTCTGGATCCAGCGATGCCGGGTATCGAAAACAAGCGTGATGTGCAGAACAAAACGACCAATCGCCATGGAATCGCTGGCTATCTCGATGACAAGGAGGTCGCGCGTCGCATCTACGACGGGCTCACGGCCGCTTTCGACTAACTGACTGCGACGAGGGCGCGCGCAGTCCACTTGGAGTGCCGCTATGGATCCATCAATGCAGAAAATGCTCGAGCAGTTGTTGACATCGGCCGACGTACCGGCCGAAGTACGCGGCGCCGTCGCGGCCGCCATCAACGACCCCGCGAAACTCGATGAAGCGCTGGCACAGTTGAAGGCGCTCGGCGCCGATCAGATGGGAAGCGGCGCGCCGATGGACATCGCCGAGTACTACAAGCCTGGTTCGGCCAGGTACGCCCAGCGCTGGCCGATCGCCGCTCCTCTGCCAGTGCGATTCGAGGGGCTGGATCGGAAGACACAGTTCTTTGTGTTGTTCCAGGAATGGACGCGCCGCGAGCTCGAAGGGATGATGCTCCTCAACTCAGGCGACGTCACCGGCGCGGAGGCGGTCTTTCATGAGTGCCTCGAACGCGCGAAACAGATCGAAGTGCCTGAACTGGAGGCGCGCAGTTACGAAGGCTTCATGCGCGTCGCGCAGAGGCAGGGCGATCGTAATGCCGAGGGCGTGTGGCTTCGAAAGGCGGCCGAAGCTCGCCGGAAGTGACATGGAAGCGTGGGAAGCCCGTCACGCCCGCATCGAGGCGATGCTCAGACTGGACGAAGGAGACCTGCCGGCGGCGCGCGTCGGGTTGGACCGGATCATCAGCGAGCTGGCGCCATCCACTCCCCAGCTCAAGTCGGAGGTGATGCAGGCGCTCATCGATCGGGCCACTGTTGCCCGCTTCGAGAATAACTGGGATTCTGCGCTGAACGATCTCGATCTTGCAGCCGAGCACGCCGGGAGGCTTCTCCCATTTGTCGCGAAGCCGGTTCTTACGCAGGTTCACTTACTCAGAGCAAAGATCTTCTCGACCAGTTTCGCGACGACGTTCGACCTCGCGAAGGCGCAGTCGGCGCTCGAGCAGCTCGCCGCGATCTGGCCGGGACACTGGATGGTCGAGGAGCTCGAGTCTCACATCGCCTTTCAACGGGGCGAGTGGGATCGCGCCGCGGTCAAGGCGATGCGGGCCGCGTCGCTGCTCGAAACCGAAGGGTGGCCTCGCGCCGTCGCCGCCTGCCGCCGCCGCGCCGGTGACGCGCTGCTCGAGCTCGGACGGCTGGACGAGGCCGAAGATCAGTTGTCGTCAGCGTTCGGCTTCTTCGCCGAGCACGGGCCGCCGGATCTTCTGAGCGAGACACGTCTCACCCAGGCGCGTCTGAAATCCCGCCAGCTTCACCATGACGATGCGTGGGAGTTGGCGCAGCAAGCGCTCGATGAAGTCGAGTCTCGAGTGCGCCGCTTCGTCGACGTTCGCGAACAACAGCGGTTCCTGCTCGACAAACTGCGCTTCTACGATCAGGCGTTCGACATCGGCCTGGCGCGCGGAACGGAGGCCGGCTGTCTGCGGGCGTGGACCGTCGCCGAACGATCCAAGAGCTTCTATCTCGCACAGCTGCTGGCGAACGCCGACGTTCCGCTCTTCGACGGCGTCGACCGCGGGCTCGTGCAGGCACTCGAGGCACTCGAACGCGATCTGGACGCGTGCGAACGCAAACTCGGGACGCTGGACGCGTCGCAGCGAGGCGGTCCGGTAGAGTCTCAATTGGAGACGCGGCTCCGCGAGATCTCCGACGAGCGCAGCGCGAAGCTTCAGTCGATCATGAAGACGAATCCGCGCTGGGCAAGTCTCCGCAACCCGCGCGCATTCGATGCCGTCGATTTGCTCCGCGACCTCCCCCGTGATGTCAGCCCCGTCAGCTTCTTCTGGCGCGACTCCCCCACGGGAGCCACTCTGCACGTCTTCGCGAGGAACCCATCAGGACGCGCTCTTCACGCCGATGTCGAGTGGAGCGCGCCGCAACTCGAAGAACTCGTGCAGCACGCGGGACGGCTGCACGGCCAGGTCGACGAATACTCGGACCTGTTTCCGGAGGCGATCACCGATCGCGTTCTGCCACCGGAGATCCGAAACGGGCTGCCGGCAGACGCCTGCCTGTTGATCAGCGCGCACGGACGCCTGAAGGGGCTTCCGCTGCACGCGCTGCCGCTCGATGAGGAGACACTCATCGCGCGCTGGCCTGTTCAGTACGTCCCGAGCCTGGGACTCCCGTCACCGGCGCACGCGAGCACAATGTCGACCGCTGTTCTCTTGATGGGATCGTCTCTCAATGGCTTCGGTGATCTGCCGCTGAAAGATGTTGAATCCGAGCTGAGCGACCTCGAGCAGATCTGGAAGTCAGCACAACGGCGCGTGATCGCGCGACTCGTTCCCGCCGATGCCACGCCCGCCGACGCTGGATGGCCGACGCAGAAATGGTCCGAGTTCGCTGTGCTTCACTTTGCCTGTCATGGCCGGTTCGATGAGGAACGACCACTCGATGGAGCGCTGCGGCTCGGGAGCGACTCCGTCCGCGGCAGTGAGTTGTTCGGCGCGAAACTGAACGCCAGGGTCGTCGCGTTGAGCGCATGCGCGCTGGGCCAGAGAGCCCAGCGCGTCGGCACCACTGAAATCGTCAGCGAAGAATGGATCGGCCTCTATCTCCCGCTTTTCTACGCGGGCGCGCGATCGCTGGTGGTCAGCCTGTGGGACGCCAACTCACAGGTCGCCCGCCAGTTCATGGTGGCGTTTCATCAGTCGCTCGCGCAGGGCGAAAAACCTCACACCGCGTTTCGGAGCGCGATGCTGCGTGTGCGGCTCAAGCTGCCGGCGCGCTGGGCGAATTGGTGCCTCGTGGGGCTTCCGTCCGACGCCATCCAGCCGACAGGCCGTACGCAATCGCTCACCGGTTGAGATCGATGAGGTTTTCGCCAGCTGTCCGGTTCATCTCTGATGCCACCGGGCCTGGCTCGTTCGGGCCACCAAGACCCGTAAAAGTCCCTTGTTGTGCCAGGATCATGTTGAGAAGTTGCGGCGTCCGCGCGTCTCCCCCACCGAACATTTTGATCACGAAGTAGATTACAGTGCCCCAGAAAGCGATGTTAAACAGCACGCCGGCGATCATGAGCACGGGATACCAGAGCAAAAGGTCGTCCATCTGAATCTCCTTGCACCTTCGTTACTCCCATTAACGGGCTCGATCGCAATGCCGAACATCGCTGCTGACGAGAACGCGTGAACCTGATCCTTGTCGACGAACGCGAACGCGTCGACGGCCATTCGGTCACCCTTTCTGACGCCCGCGCCGCTCACCTGCTGAACGTGCTTCGCGTCGTTCCGGGCCAAAGCGTGCGAGTCGGCGTGCTCAATGGCCCGCAGGGAGTCGCAACGGTTGAGTCGGTTCGCAATGGTCGGGTGACCTTGGGTTGCGTGTTCGAAAACGAGGCCCCTGCACGGCCCCGGGTCGATGTGCTGCTCGCCCTGCCCCGTCCCAAGGTGATGCGGCGCCTGTGGGCGCAGCTCTCCGCGCTAGGTGTCGGACAGATCATCCTGACCAATGCGGAGCGGGTCGAACGGCATTACTTCGACACCCACGTGCTGACCGAGCCGCTCTATCGCTCATTGCTCATCGAAGGGCTCCAGCAGGCACGCGACACGAGGCTGCCGGCGGTTTCGATCCATCGGCAGTTCAGGATCCTGGTGGAGGATCATCTGGACGGCCTCTTCGGTGAAGGTATCCGTGTCGTCGCCGATCCAAGCGGCTCGACGTCGATCGGCGCTGCGCTGGCTGACCATCGCAACAGGCGCGTGCTCATCGCGATCGGCCCTGAAGGAGGTTGGAACACGTTCGAGTTGTCGCTCCTCGAGGCACACGGCTTCCATCGGGTCGGCCTCGGACCTCGGACGCTGCGCGTCGATACGGCGTGCACGGCGCTCCTCGCCGTCGCGCACGCAGCGTTGACCGGTCAGTGCCGCTTTTGAGAAGAGGCGATCGTTTCTCTGTCGTGAATGAGCGCGTCGGTGATCCATCCCCCGATCGCCCCCCAGAATGCGCCACCGACGGTGCCGACAATCGCACCCTGGCCGCATTCGATTCCCGAGCGTGGACATGCTGGCGAATCAAGTGACCTTCCCAATCCGAATCCCGCCAGCGCGCCCACTCCGGCACCAATCAGCACGCCGTTCCACACGGAATCTCGATGAGGCCGTCCGGTTCTTGTCGCTGATGCCGTCGCCGTGAATTGAGCCGTTTCCGCGCGAGCGACCTCTTTCTCAAGGACATCATGCAGTTTGAATTCACCGATCAAACCGGCAGCCTGGCCGTGCTCGGGCGGTTCGCTCGCTGACTGTGCCCTGGCAATGGTCGAGAAACACAGCATCGCCGCGACTCCAGCCACCATCGTTCGAATCATCACTTCCACCTCCTGCCTTTCTCCATGCCACGGTAGACGACGATGGGAGCCTGCGTCTTGAGGCGATCGCTGAAAAACACTGAAAGCGCGCGTCGCGCAGCGGCCGCCGTCCGCTCTGCGGACGGCGTCGTCCCATTGACGAACAGCGTTCGTTCCGACTGTACGGTTTATGGCCAGAAATCTTCGCGAAGACACGGCATACTGCGGCATGGTCCTTGATTTGGCGTGCAACCAGACATGTCACGAGGCAGGCATCTGATGCTCGAAACCATCTGGCAGGACATCCGGCACGGCGCACGGATGCTGGCGAAGAATCCGGGATTCTCTCTCACGGCAATCCTGTCGATTGCCATCGGCGTGGGCGCCAATGCCGCCATGTTCAGCGTCGCGGACGGCTTGATCTTTCGCCCGTTGCCGATTCCCGATGCGAGCGGGTTGATGGACGTCATCGGTACGACGCCCACAGGCGAAGACCGCAACATCGAGCTGTCGTATCCCGATTACGCCGATCTCCGCGATCGCGCGCAGAGCTTCGAAGGGCTGGCGGCGCTCGACGGCATGATTGCCGGCCTCAGTCTGCGGCGTGACGAGCCAGCGCAGGGGACGTTCGGCCAGGCGGTCAGCGCAAATTTCTTCGACCTCCTCCACGTTCGGCCGGCGCTCGGGCGTTGGTTCGTTGCGGATGAAGATCGCGTCGGGCGCGATGCCGTCGTCGTGCTTGCGTATGAGACATGGCGCGAGCAGTTCGGCGCCGATTCCGCGATCGTTGGCCGCGAGGCCCGCCTCAGTGGCCAGGCATTCACCGTCGTCGGTGTTGCACCAGAGGGCTTCACGGGTGCCGACCACTTCGTGACGCCGGCGTTCTACGTACCACTCACCATGGTGGCGACGCTCGACGCCGACGCTGCACCCGCAATCCTCGAGCAGCGCGATCAACGCAGGTTTCGAGTGGTCGGCAGGCTGAAATCTGATGCCTCACTCGAACAGGCACGCCTGGAGGTTGAACGGATCGCCGGCGCGTTGCAACAGGAACATCCGGCGACAAACGAACGCCGCGGCTTCCTGATCAGGCGCGAAATGGACTCCCGATTCGCGGAGTACGCGCCGGTCGCTGCGCTCAGCGTCATCCTGATCGGCCTGGCGATTACGGTCCTGCTGGTCGCCTGCGCCAACGTCGCCGGGCTGCTCACGAGTCGCGCGCCGGTGCGGGCGCGCGAGCTTGCGTTGAGGCTGGCTATCGGTGGCAGCCGCGGTCGGTTGATGCGTCAATTGATCACCGAGAGCACGTTGATCGCGGCGATGGGCGCATTGGCCGGTCTGGCCGTCGGCTACGGCGGAATCCGTTCGTTCCAGCAGTTTCAGATCGTGAGCGATGCCCGCATACGAATGACCTACGAATTGGATCAGCGGGCGCTGCTGGTCGGACTCGTTGCGGCCGTCATCAGTGCCTTGCTCGCGAGCGTGGTCCCGGCATGGCGCAGCACACGATCCCGCGATCTGACCACCGCTCTTCGAAACACCGCCTCGCCCGCTTCTCGAGTCGCGCGGCTTTGGGGCCGCCACGGGCTCGTGGCCTCGCAGATTGCGCTCACCCTCGTTCTGCTCACCGTCGCACTCTCCTTCTATCGCGCATTCGAGGCCGAGTACGGACGCGGACCCGGATTTCGCACGGATCACATTCTGCTCACCAATCTCGATCCCAGCTTCGCGCGGTACGATCAGCGCCAGAGCGACACGTTCTATCGACTCTTGAAGGAACGCGCAGCGGCGATTCCAGGTGTCACGTCGGTCGCGCTGACATCGTTTGTGCCACTCAGCCAGGACGGTGGCGGATCACTGGGAATCGTCCCCGAAGGTGTCGTTCTGCCGCCGGGAGTCGAGCGCCTCACCGTTGCGGCTGCGCGCGTGGATGACGCCTACTTCGATACCCTCGGCATCGCGCTCGTCAGCGGCCGGGGCTTCCGCCCGACCGACACGCTGGACGCACCGCTCGTGGCGATCGTCAATCGTGGTATGGCGCGCCGGTACTGGCCGGGCGAGGATCCTCTCGGGAAGCGAATTCGTATCACGAGCCAGAATGAAGCCTTCGCCGAGGTCGTTGGCGTGGCCGAAGACATCAAGTTCCGCTTGTTCACGCCGGTATCGACGCCCTTCTTGTATGTGCCCCGGCTCCAGCACCCATCGACTCGAGGCACGCTCGTCGTGAGGACGGCACCTGAATCCGCGGCGATGGCCGAACGAATGCGCAGCGCGCTCATGGATACCGATCGTGATGTGCCCATCCTTTCGATGAGGACGATGGAAGCGTTCTATTACGCCAACGCGAGAAACCTGAACACCGTGGTTGTCCGGACGATTGCGTTGATGGGAATCATGGGCCTCGTGCTGGCACTCATCGGCCTGTACGGCCTGATGGCGTACGCCGTCAGCCGGCGGACGCGCGAAATCGGAATTCGGATGGCGATAGGCGCGCTGCCCGCCTCGGTCCTGCAGATGATCCTGCGTCAGGGTTCGCTGCCGTCGTTTCTCGGTATCGCCGCCGGCGTGGCCGCCAGCGCCGGAGCTGGTCGTCTCATTCAAGGAGCCTTTCCCGGTACCGGCGGCGATGCGATCACCTATCTCACGATTGTTCCCGTTGTGCTGATGGTCGTCGCTCTCGCGGCGTACATTCCGGCGCGACGCGCCGCTCGTATCGATCCACTGGTCGCTTTGCGCCACGATTAATTGCGTAGAGGCGGGTCTTTTAGACCCGCCTTC
>F14TC_100081417_pt1 | contig 13171 bp, 10 predicted proteins | sample KannatnBrdUF14TC_FD_10806 | JGI IMG/M metagenome (IMG submission 10806)
TCTGTTTTGTCCTGACCAAATGAATGTATCTGTTCTCCGGTGATAGCATTGAGAATAATTATATTGTTTTCACCTGCGCCTGTAACAACAAGTATCATGCTGTTGTCTGGGCTAAACTGCAAACCATCAGATGGGATGTAGCCCGTTAAGTTTGCTGGAATGTTAAAGGTAAAAATAGTTTCTTTTTTGGTAACATCCCATGCTGATAAAACATTATTATGATCTACTACAAGCATTTTTGTGCCATTAGAATTGAGCACTAATGCTTGAGCATTACTATTATCAAATGTTGTTATTGATTTTCCTGTATTACCATCCCAAATAAAAATGGTATTCGTGTTAAAATTGAAAGCTATAATTCTTGTTCCATCAGCGCTGTAGCTTTCAAAATAAGTTTGCTCTGTAGAGCCTTCAAGTTGTGTTATTATTGTACCGGTATTAAGATTATATAGTTGTAGTCCTTGTGAGGAACTCACGGTCATTGTGTTTCCATTGGGATTGATTTTTTCACAGCAGGCATCTAGTATGTTTTTGTTTATTATAATGTTACCTGTGTTGCTATGTGCAATGCAGAGATATATTTTTTTTTCATCATTTGGAATATTTACATCAGTGATTGGTTCTATTGGTGATGCAGCAATAATAATTTTTTCTCCATCAAAGTTAAACTCTGCGTCCGAAATAAGAGATTCAGGTATATCAAAGCTTTTAATCTGTTTTCCCGTTGTGCTATTCCATAAAATGACCGTCTCCTGCATTGAGTTGTTTTCATTATTTAGGGTTGGTTTTGAGCTTGTGGAAAGAACTTTACTTCCATCAGGGCTTATAACAACATGCTTAACATTTCCATCAGGGACAGTAATAGTTTTTAATTTTTGTCCCGTTTCGCCATTCCAGATGATGAGGTTATCCTGTGTTCCGCTTGAACCTGTTGCGAGTCTTTTTCCATCTTTGCTAAAATCGCAGCATGTTATTGGGTTTATATGTCCTACAAGGGTTGTTTTGGTTAATCTGCCTTCTTTACTTATTTCATTTTTTAAATATTGAGCAATTGGACTAATTATTTGAGGAATCATCAGGTACTTTTGCATATCCATTGGAAGAAAATATGAAGCAAGAAGAGCCGATAATTCGTTTGCTTTTACTGTTCCTGCAACTGAAATAAGAGTTCGTAATTGACCAGGATTAACTGTTTTAACGGTAAGGCTTTTTTTATATTCAGATTCAAGGCTTTGGTAGTAATCGTCAAAAGTTCCTGATGCTATTGTATCCAATGCGGCTGAAAGTAGGTCTAGTTGTGGTTTAGATATCATTGATGCTTTGATTGGATTTTTAGTTGAATTTTTGCCTAATTGGGCATTTAAGAGGGATTTGAGCTCTTGCATTTGATCGATTTTCCATGAAGCAAGAGCGGTTTGTTCATTATCATTTGTTTCTATCCATACTGGTAGTTGTATGTTTGGCGATTCTATGATTTGTGGCGATAGCTTTTTTGCTGCGAGGCGTTTTGCCATTAACTTTTTTATAGCAGGGGAAAATTTTGTCTGAGAAGTAAGGCCCATTGGTGTTATTTGTGTTAAAAACAGAAGACAGCATAGGCTAATAATTTTTTTAAGACAGCGTATTGATTCGACTATTTGTATTTTCATGCTACATAAGCCTTTAATTTTAAACTGTATTATTTGCATGCTTAAAGTATAAAATAAATTCAAATACAATGTAAATAGATTTATTGTTTTTCATCCCAAATGCTGACGATTGAAAGTAGTTGTAGATTAGTAAATGTATCTCGTATTTTTCCTTGTCTATCTTTTCTTTTTATTGTTTTTTTATCAAAGTAAGCATTGCATAAGTCTTTATATGTTTCTATTCCTTCAAAAACTTCATTGATTGGTATTTCATGTAGTTTTCCATAGCCATGTGAGTATGAACGAGCTTCTATGAGAAGATTATTTTTTATATCAGAAACGACCATTACATGTCCTCGTACTAAAATAAGATCACCTTCTATGAGTTGTTCTTCTGCCTTTAGTGGTTTGAGGCATTGGGCAATGGTTGTTGTATTTTTACAAAAATAGGGCAGACCACATATTTGGGCAGCACGTAAAATAACTCCCGAGCAATCAAAGCCATTTTTTGGTACGTTCTCATTTTTATTATATTGATAGAAGGAATAATCGCTGTTGTTGGTTGTTTGAGTTACTTCTTTAAAAGATCCCTGTATTGGATGAGTAAAACTGGTTCCCCCCCAGACATATGGAATCCATCCATTTTTTGTGCGGGTCCATTGCTTAAGGAGATTAACGTAATCGGTAATGCGTTCATTGTTTGTCTTTGTCTGGTTTGTTAGTATGCATTTTTTACGCGGTATGCTTATGTGATGCTCTTGCATTGTTTTATAATCAATGGCATACACTGTTATTGACGAATTTTGTTTTTTTTTAGTTATTGGAGCGCAGATAAATCGTGTTCCAACAGAAAAATTTGTTTTTAGAGTAGCGCAATAGTATGGTTCTTGTAATGTTGCAGTATTTATATTATTGGATGTCATGTTGTTTTTATTAGTGAATGCTATTGGTTCTGGAATGTGATCCAGTGGAATGTTGTTATTGATATCATCGAGTAAGGTGATATTTTTTTTTAATGTCCAATAATCTGTTTGCGGCGTTGGAGATGATGGTGTCATGTAGAAAGCATGAGTAGTACGTATGAATGCTTCATCGTCATTGGTCTTGATGAGCTCAACTATATCATTATAAAGCAATTGATGCAGTCTTGGGCATGCAAAGGAAGAATTTGCTTGCGCCCCGCACAGAGGTATACGCGTATATGCTGTTTCTATGTTCTCATTAGGCCGTATCGTTGTTATTGGGCTTCCAAGTAAATCAGCTATTGGTACAGTAATGACTGCTTTTTGTAAAGAATGACATGTTAAATGTATGAGGGAGATAAATAAAATTTTTAGAGAGAGCTTCATGGCGGTTAATAATTTTTTTTCCCACCGTTCGTCCTGACCCTTCGATACTTTTTTGAAGCAAAAAAACTCAGGGTGAGCGGAAGATATAATAGGCAACAGTTTTTTTTCCCACCGCTCGTCCTGAGTGCCACGCAGTGGTGTATCGAAGGATGCGACGGAAGAAGGATAAAATAACATAGTTTTTTTTAGGTTACATCCTTCGATACATTTTTGAGGACAAAAACACTCAGGACGAGCGGTATGAGGGTAATAATGTAAGAATAATTGAAAAAAAAATATATATTTCATAGTTTTCCTTTTACGGTATTTATTAGTTGAGTATATAAAAATCGCGATATTTTTAGCCATTATTGATTAATATTGTTTTTTATTGCATTTAGAAATATTGCTAGTTAAATTGTTTAAATGTTATTGTTAATATGAAAAAATAAAAATTGATATGTAATAAAGGAATATAGATATGATTAAGTTATTACTTTTTTTAATTCTGTGGAGTACCGTATTACGCGGCGATACAGGTAATGATTCGTCAAACGATTGGACATGGGTTTATAGAAAAAAATTTGTTGAACATGATCGTAATGCGAATGAAAAAAAAAAGAATTTAATTTTTATGAAGGAAAATGTTTCTCCTTTTACACAGCTTGTCTTTTCATGGAATACGTTTCGGCCAACCGAAGGTTTTTTTTCTTTTTATGTACAGGTGCGTGATGGAACAACAAAGCAGTGGGGAATATGGCATCACATGGCTGATTGGGGTAAAGATACTCAGCGATCTTTTTTAAGTAAAAGTGATGGTTTTTCTTCCCATATTTATGTACGGCTTGAAACGGATGATAAAAAGGGCGCAGATGCATTTCGAATAAGAATTGAGCCACACCATTCAGCATGTTTGGGATTAGTACATGGTTTTTCTGTGGCGTTGTCTAATTTTAATCTTTTTAAGGCTGAGTCGTATTCTGCGGTAAGTAAAGAATTAGTATCGGTATGTTGTGCTGACGTTCCAACAATTGCACAACTTGCACTGGATCATGCAGATAAGGGACGTATATGTTCTCCGGTATCATGTAGTATGGTGGTGCATTATTTAATGCGGCAGTACAAAGATCCTCTTGAATTTATGGCAGGGGCCTTTGATTCTGGTCTTGGAGTGTATGGTAGTTGGCCATGTAATGTGGCGCATGCATTTGAATGTTGTGGTGGTAAGGTTAATTTTTTTGTCAGACGTATGAATTCTTTTAGTGATATGCATCAGCAGTTGATACAAGGATTACCGGTAATAGTGAGTGTTCGCGGTACATTGCCTGGAGCTCTTAAACCATTTCCGCATGGGCATTTAATGGTTATTGTTGGGTGGGATAAAGATACGCGAGAGGTACTGTGTCATGATCCTGCGTGTGAAAGTTCTGAGAAAGTGTTTAAGCGGTATCCATTGGAGGATTTTTTGCGCGCATGGGAATGTTCACATCGGTTGGCCTATGTTGCTGAGCCAATCAAGTGTGCTGGTGAAAAGTGATAGCAAAAAATTTTAGCGCGAATATCTTTGTGTATTAATAGTTATTTTTCATATATTAAAAAATGTTATTGACTATTTGATATTGTAAATGTTAGGCTTTTTTCAGAAAAGGGGAGTAAGTAATGGAGTAAAAAAATAAAAGGGGGCGAGATGAGCACAATAATAGAGCGCTTTTTGATACCACTTTTTGTTGTAGTGAGTGTGTTGTATGCATATAATTCGTTTGGTAGTAATGGTATTGAAATGAATAAAGTATATCATCACACAACAGATAATCCAATGCATCTTGAACGAGCACATTTAGCTTTTTATTTTTCATGTGATCCGCAGGTGCAAGAAATAAAAAATAAAAAATCTGATATATGTACGCCATGTGCTTTTTTTTTTCCTCATGCAATAATTAAAAGAGGTGAATGTGAAACAATGGTTAAGCGCGTTAATGAATATAATAATGGATATACAATTGCTATTGAGCATGTATTAAAACCAGTGCGTGGAATTCAGCTTGTTTTTAATGTTGATAGAGATAAGTTTGCAATCAGTTATGAGCGGTTTGATTCTATTGGATTGCACAAAGGGATTGTATTTAGATTGTATGATAAAAATGTTCTTGGGCGACTTGAGCAAGTGCAGCAACAACCTGTATTGCGTACATTATGGCATACGAATGGCAGGCCACGCATTGCGATTGATCCTGGGCATGGTGGCGTTGATAGTGGTGCAATAGGATGTGCTGGGGTTCGGGAAAAAGATATTTGCTTGGCAATTAGTTCAATGGTGAGTGATTTGTTACAATCTCAAGGATATGATGTGTTATTAACAAGAAATAATGATTGCACAATGCTATTAGATGAACGCACTGCGTATGCAAATAATAATAATGCTGATCTTTTTGTATCAATTCATGCAAATTATGCGAATAATACACGAGTGTGTGGGATTGAAACCTTTTGTTTGCATCCACAATTGTTTAGCAATGGTTATTGTGGTGTATTTGGTGTTGAAAAAAATTATATATTAGATCGTTTTAATCAGCGAGCTGCAGTATCAAATGAACTTGCACAGTGTGTGCAGCGTAATGTATGTGATACGATTGCTCACTATCATGATGTGCCAATTGATCGTAAGGTTAAATTTTCTGTAGCACAAGTTTTATTGGGTGCTTTGTGTCCGTCAGTACTTGTTGAAGTTGGATTTGTCTCTCATGATAAAGAAGCGACATTGTTAGGACTTAAATCATATCAAAACGACGTTGCGCGTGGCATTTGTAATGGAATTTTAGCAGCAATAGCCTCCTAGTCGTTATTTGTTGAAAACCTTCTTTTTTTTATTGTTGCTTATGTAAAAAGGTGGTACTATACAGATCATGTTAGGGCATTTTTCTATTGTTATAATCATGGTTAGGTAACATATCTGGTGATGCATTTTATTTGGGAAGATTTTTTAAAAATTGTTCGAGAAGAATTGGGAAGTCGTGTTGTTGAAACATGGTTTAAAGCTGTTTCAATGACGCGATGGGATTCTATGGAAAAGGTGGTATATTTACAAACTCCTAATGCATTTGTTTGTAATTGGCTGGAAAAGAACTATCGTTCTATTTTTCAGATTCATCTTGGGCGATTATTAAATGTTGTTGATCCTAAAATTGTTTTTCTTACAATTACGCAGAAAAAAAATGATGAGAGTCTTGTGCATAATCATGAAGTACAGGTGTTAGAAAATGGCTCTAAAGTACCACAAGTAAAAGCATTTAAACCAGCGCGTATAATTCCTTATAATTCAAAAAATGAATTAATAGCATCAAAATTACTTGCTCGTTATGGACATATTAATAAGAATTATATATTTAATAATTTTGTTGTAGGCCCAAGTAATTCGTTGGCATATGCAGCAGCATGTGCTGTTGCACAAAAGCCAGGAGATTTGTATAATCCATTATTTATTTATGGTGGATCTGGCCTTGGTAAAACACATTTGTTACATGCTATTGGCAATGTGATTCAGGAAAATAATAAAAAAGCTCTTGTTTTATATCAGACAGCGGATCGATTTGTTAGTGAATTTATTAATGCCATTCGGTTTGATAAAATAGATCGTTTTCAAAAAAAATATCAGTTGGTTGATGTGTTACTTATTGATGATATTCAATTTATTTCTAATAAAGAAACAACTCAGGAAGCTTTTTTTCATATATTTAATTCATTATATGATGCCCGTAAACAAATTGTATTTTCAAGTGATATGTTTCCTCAAAATATTAATGGTATTGCAGAGCGGCTACGTTCACGTTTGGCATCTGGTATGATTGCAGATATTCATCAACCATGCATAGAAGTTAAAACTGCTATTTTAAAAAGAAAAGCTGAGGCAAGTGGAGAAACGTTGACTGATGAGGTAGCGCATTTTTTGGCTTGCCATGTGACATCCAATATTAGAGAATTGGAGGGAGCATTGATACGTGTGCTTGCGTTTGCACATTTAACAAAGCAACGCATTACCTTAGATTTGGTGCAAAATATTTTTATGCATAATGAATGTACAACAAAAGAAATGGTTGATTTTAAGGTTGTTGTTAAAGCAATAACTAAACATTTTAATTATTCATTGGAAGAGCTGAGGTCGGAAAATAGAAATAAAGAGCTTGTATTTGCTCGTCAAGTTACCATGTATATTATGAAAAAAAATACCGATCGATCATTACGTGATATTGGTACTTATCTTGGTGGTCGTAATCATACAACAGTAAAGCATGCACTTTCTAAAATAGAACAACTTATTATTGATGATGCAAAATTACAACGAAAAGTTGGTGTTATAGAAAAAGAATTTGCGCGATAAATTTTTATGTTACCATTTTACCCTTCGATACTTTTTACAAGAGTAAAAAACTTCCCACTTCGCCAAGGCTTCGTAGGACACGGCAGGGCGAACGGGGGAGAAATTAGTTTTAGATTTTAGTTACCATTTTATTGCGCAAGGGGAGATACTGTTTTGTGCCATGCGTCGATCATGTTTTGTTTGTAAAAATGCATCCTGGAAGTATTTTGCTGATAAATAAATGTAATATTCAAGGTGATTATTAAAGAATGGTTCTTCTTTTAATCCAACAATTGAAGGAAAATGTTCTGTATCTACAATGCTAATGGTATAAATGTCAGTTTCTTTGTTGTGTTTAATGGCAAAGTTATCAGCATGAGGATCAACAAAAAGGTGAAGGTCCATACACAATTCCATTATTAGTTCACTTTTCTTTTGTGATGAAAGTAGTGGTGCATCCTCTGTGGTATCAAGAGCATCTGCAATAACTGCATAAACGCCTGGAATTAAGGTGGAGAGTTCTTGTTTTTCTCCTATATTATATCCTTTAATTTCAATCCAACGAGGTTTTTTTGGTAACCAATACCATTTACGTGGTGTAATAATAGTATCGCGCCAGCGGTCGTAATTTTTGATTTGTTCATTGACTAGTTCAAGATTTCTTATGCGTGTTAATCCTGCAATATGACGATTCATGCCGCCAGACATATAAAAGAAAAATTGATTTTCAAAGCCTTTGCAATGGGGGTCAATAAAACTTTCTGGTGTTTCGATGAAAAGCTTTAAAACAAAAGGATAGTTTTTAAATTTTAAGATTAATAAGCCACACCGTTGCCGATGATTAAAGTTTGCATCCTTTAAAATATAGAAATCAGTATACTCTTTTTTATGTTTTTTGATTTCTCTCAGGAGGTTTTCAATAAGTTTGTTGAACGTTGTGCATTCAAATAGTGTATTGGGATCATTTTTGGCGCTAATTGTTCCTGTTGGAAGAATTTTTTTATAAAAATAGTTTAAAAAAGGGGTAAATATAGGATATTCTTGAAATGTCCAATCGATACGAGTAAGTCTTTTTTTTGATTTTTCCCAACCAATAGTTATTTTTGGAGCATTTTTATCCTGTTTTCTGAAATGGCTGCGAGCTGTATTGTTATGTGGCAAAAAAGTTAAAAACGCGAAAATAAGTATAATTACTTTTTTCATGCTTATATATCCAACGTATTATATTTTATATTTTCATTAATTTTCTTTATTTTATCATATATTGAAAAAAAATGCTTCTCTATTATTATTAATTTGTTAAATATGCATAATAGGCATTATTTTTATGGAATGAGTTATTTTTTTTGTCATGAATATTATGGTGAAAAATGTAAATATTGATTTGAAAAAAACAGGTATGATACAATTGGTAGCGGATATTTAAGAGAATTTGCAGTTACCTATAAGGTGGGGTATGTTGATATAAATTCGAAAAAAGAGTAGTAGGCGATGATGTACAAGGAGTAGTTATGAAGCCAGAGATGATGTACCGACATGCGCAGATTGCAGATAGGCTGAGGCGTTTGCCGAGGAAAATGTTGCAGCTTCACGGTCGAGACAATGTCACCGATTTTGTTTTACATGAACTTTGTAGCAAGGATTGTTTTAATATACCAAAGGCTGCATATTTTATTGATAATCCAGCTTTTAATTGTCTCAAGGGAGTAGTTGGGATATCGGGGGTTGAATTACATAATTCTGATAATATTTGGGATAAGCCTGAAGAATTTATTGAGAAAATGGCTCAATCTCCTTTTAATCAGAAGGTACGGTCATTTACCTATAATAGTCGTAAAAAATGTGAAGAGCCTGAAGCGGCGATGGCAAAAACTATAGCCCAAGAGCTTGGCCTTGTTGATTATGGTTATTATTCTTGGGATATGAAGCATGATAATCATGGTTTTTTAGTATGTGAAAAAAATGTTGCTCCAAATTGTGATCATGCTGCAGATGATGTGATTGTTGATGGATTATGTCTTTTAAGTTTTTGTCCTATTTACTGAAAGATATTATTTTTTTAATTTTCTTCAAAGGCAGCTAGTCCCGGTAAAATAGCGCAACTGAGATATGCTAATGCCGCGCCACCTCCGCTAGAGAGATGGGTTATTGATGAAGCTGATCCGCTTTGTAAGGCAGCATCTACTGAGTCACCACCAGCTATTACAGTAGTCGCTGTTGAATGTGCCATTGCCCTCATAATGCTGTAAGTGCTTTGGCGTGTTTGTTGTCTATCATCAAATCCCATTGCGCCGTTAAAGAATATAGTTTTTGCGTGATTTATTGTGTCAGTGAATAATTGAATGGTTTTTGGGCCAATAGAGATTCCAATTGCATTGTTGGGAAAATTAATTGCTGGTATAACCGAAAGTGGTCCGTTGATAGTATCTGTTGCCACTTGATAATCAAGAGGAAAAAGAAGACGTATGCCTTGATTATTTGTTTGGGTGATAATTTCTGTACATAATGTGTTCATGGTATTGTTGGCAAGGGATTGGCCTATTGGTTGACCCAATGCCTGCAAGAATGAAAAGCATAAAGCCGGACAGAGCATAATTGTATCAACAGTTTTTAATAATCCAAGAACAAGAGGAATTTTGTCTTTTATTTTTTCACCACCAAGAATTGCGACAAATGGATGCTGTGGATTTTCTTTTAATGAACTGAGGGTGCGTAGCTCTTTTTCTATTAAAAAGCCAATGCTTCGCCTATTTTGTGGAAATTCATATGGCAATAAAGTGACCGAGGAATCACTGCGGTGAACAGTTCCAAATGCATCATTAACATAATAATCTGCACTGCGAGCGAGTTGCTTTGCAAAAAAAGGATCTCCGTCTGTTTCTCCGGGAAAAAAACGGAGATTTTCAATTAAAATAATTTGTTTTGGGATAATTTTATAGTGTGCAATAGTGGTAATGTCATGTACAAATAATAGTGTATATCCTCGTTTTTCAAACCATGGTATAAGTATTTGTGTAGAAAGGGCAGGTTCTTGGTGTTGTGGCCGACCAATGTGTGTTGCTAAAACAATACTGCCGTTGTGTTGAATAATATAATCAAGTGTAGGGAGTATAGTGTTGAGGCGAAAATCATTAACAATGCTTCCATTTTTTAATGGTATATTAAGATCTGCGCGTACAAATACACGTTTGCCGTCAAGATTCCATTTTTTTATTTGAGAATGTATCATATTTATCCTTCAAAGCGTAACACTTGCGAGATATTGATTAAACGAATTCTTCTGGTTGGAATCCATATTGCAATTACACTAAATAATATAACAACGCAAAAAACAATGGCTAAAATTTGCCATGTCATAGCAATGGGAAGTTGCGTAACATAATAGGTATCGGGTAGCGTGATAAAGGGATAATGTTGTAATAGTAAACTTGTTAATAGCGCTGCAACAAGTCCGCATAATGACGCAACGCAACTAATAGAAAGCCCTATAATAAAAAAAATTGAACTAATTGCAGAGTTAGGCATGCCAATTGCTTTTAAGAGTGCGATATTAGCCCGTTTTTGTGTAATATGCATAAAAAGTAATGAGATAATATTCATGCTTGCTACCAGTAATATGAGAGCAATGATAAAAAATGAAACATATTTTTCAAGCTTGAGTGTTGCTACTAATGCAGGATATAAGCTTTTCCAAGAATAAACATCGAGACCGATGCGATTATGTAATTTTTCTATAATATTCTTTTCATTTGATCCTGGCATAAGAGAAATATTAATGTGTTCGATTGTAATATTGGGAAATAGTTTTTCAAAAAATGGTAATGAGCAGTATGCAATACCATTGTCAAATTCGTCAATTCCTGTATCAAAGATGCCGCTTATTAATGCTGTGTGCGACTCAAGAGTTATTTTACGCCCACGAATTTGATCTTCTTGTATATACAGAAGTTCAATAGAATCACCAATGGCAATGTTATTATTTAATGCTAACTGTTTTCCAATAACTATGGTATCGCCAATAAATAGTTGAGAAAATGGTATAGCTGTTTGTGAAGGGCTTATTATTTTTTCTGCAATTGAGCTTGTGTTTTTTTCAGCATCAGGATCAATTCCTCTTATTATTACAACAGAAGGAGTGTCGTTTTGTATGTGTTGTGAGCGTAGTAATATATGATGTGTTACAAGAGGAGAAAAGGCTTTAATATCAGGAAATTCATTGGTTAGCACATGGCCGAGTGTTTCTATGTCAATGTTATTTCCATATGATTGAATAATGAGATTGGCATGGATACCTTGCATTTTTTCATGTATGGTCACTTCAAAGCCATTCATAATCGCGGTAATGAGTGCTAATGAAAATGAGCCTATAAAAATACCACTCAAGCACACCAATGTCATGGTAGAAATACTTTTTTGATATACATGCGCAATGAGTATGCGTTGAGCTAAAAAAAATGGGGTAATGTTCATTGGTGCTACCTTTGCTCTTGTAAAGAATTACTCTTTTATTTAGGATGTGTATTAACATTAAAGGTTACAATTAAAAAAGGGAATATGAAAGTGGTAGTCATTAATATTTATTCAAGGGGTATTATAGCGGTTGTCTTATTATTGTTGCCTGGTTGTGGAAGAATTATTGATTGGGGAAGTAAAACATTTACTCAGTCACCAGCGATAGAATCAAATATTGCAGCAGCTCAAAAATATATTCGCTCTGTTACAACGTATGATCAATTAACTACGCGTGCACGATTTGATGTTTTGTGGTTATCAGATGAAGTAAGAAGAAATTATACTCATTTATTTACATCAAAATTTGGAAAGACTGAAGAACAGAAAAAAACTGTTTTACGAAGACAGATTGAAGAGAATAATCACTTCATATCATTTTATGTGTTGAGTTTGCATGAATATCCACTGGGTGATTTTAATAGTGAGTGGACACTGTTTTTACATATTGATGGTAAAAATTATTCACCGATTGAGATAAAAACGGTTGAGCTTTCACCGGAGTATATGTATATATTTGGTAAAAAAAATAATAGGTTTAAAGTTCCTTATAGTGTCAAATTTGATGCAAAAGATATTAATGATCAACCATTGATTACTGAAATAACAGAAAAAATAACACTGTATTGTCGATCCATTAGCGCTGAAGTTGCATTTGTGTGGGATATAAATCAGGATAAATAATGAAAATTGCTATTGGCGCTGATCATCGTGGATTTGCTCATAAAGAATTTATTAAAAAAAATCTTTTATCTATTGAATGGATAGATGTTGGTACACATGATACTGATCGTACTGATTATCCATTATATGCTACTCACGTGGCAAAGTTGATGACGCATAATCACGTGGATTATGGTATTTTATTATGTGCTTCAGGGGGAGGAATGGCTATTGCCGCAAATCGACATGCGCATATTTTTGCTGTTGTTGCCTGGAATGTTGAAATTGCACGGCAGTGCAAAGCTGAAGATAATGCTAATGTTTTGGTATTACCATCTGATTTTGTTACGCATGAAGATGTTGTTGTTATGATAGAGGCATGGCTTACTACAGAGTTTAAAGGTGGGCGCTATGCGCAACGCATTGCCATGATTGATTAATTAACGTGAGTTCGATGTAAATAATTAATATAAATTTAGAGTTAACTAATAATGACTATATCCATCTGGTCGACACATCCATCCCGCTCGTCCTGAGTGTTTTTGTCTTGCAAAAATGTATCGAAGGATGCGACGAAAGAAAAACAAAATAATATAATTTCTTTTCCGTTGCATCCTTCGATACACCACTACGTGGCACTCAGGACGAGCGGAGTAGATATAGCAATCTAATGATTATAATTATTAATT
>F14TC_100142143_pt1 | contig 13083 bp, 9 predicted proteins | sample KannatnBrdUF14TC_FD_10806 | JGI IMG/M metagenome (IMG submission 10806)
TGGTCTTATTGAGCTTGTTAATGCGCTCTATGAAAAAACAAAACAGGCAATAAGTAATAATTGTGAAGTTGTTGATTTAAAAAAAATCGAAGATTCATACCAGGTGACCTATATAAGAGATGACCACTTTGAAACTGCGTCATTTGATAATGTAATTTTATGCGTTCCGGCATATCTTTCTTCAAGATTTATAAAATCGTTTAATAAAAGCCTTTCGGCAGAGCTTTCAGAAATTTATTATCCGCCCGTCACAGTGATAACTACAGGATTTAAAAACGAACAGTTTAAATTTAAACCCGATGGTTTTGGATTTCTGGTTCCTGAAAAGGAAAAAAGAAAAATACTTGGCTCACTTTGGAATTCCGCAATATTCCCTGGGCGCGCACCTGAAGGCTTCAGCCTGCTTACAAATTTTATTGGCGGTTCCCGCCAGCCTGTGCTTGCCATATTAAGTGATGATGAGCTGCTCAAAATCGTAATGGATGAGCTCAAATCAACTATGGGAATAACGGGCAAACCTGAATTTGCAAAAATTATCAGGTGGAGACAAGCAATTCCACAATATGCAAAGAACCATGCGACCTTAACTGATAAGCTAGATTCTTTCCAAAATACCAACCCCGGTCTTTATATCTGTACTAATTATTATAAGGGTATTTCTGTATGCGATTGTATTAAAAATGCATACTCTACAGCAGATAAAATTCAACACAGGCTTAAGAACTCTGTTACTTTAGCTGAGGAAGCTGCTTATGAATAAAAAAATTATGCAGCCCGGATTTCCGCATAGCCGCCTAAGAAGATTAAGGCAAAACCCGGCTATAAGAAATATGTTAAGCGAAACATCACTCTCAGTAAAAGATTTTATCTACCCGATTTTTGCGGTCAGCGGAAAAGGCATAAGAAAAGAAATACCATCAATGCCGGGTATTTTCCAGCTTTCAACTGAAAATGCAGTGAAGGAATGCGAAGAGGCTTATAAGCTTGGCATCCCATCTGTGATATTGTTTGGTATACCCGATTTAAAAGATGAAACCGGCTCGGGTGCATATGATAAGCATGGAGTCATTCAAAACACAATAAGAAGTATTAAAAAAGAAGTTCCGGAATTAATTATAACAACTGATGTATGCCTTTGTGAATATACCACTCACGGGCATTGCGGTGTAATTGAAAATGGCGAGGTTAATAATGATAAAACTCTTGAATTACTGGTAAAAGAAGCATGATCCCATGCTGAAGCAGGTGTTGATATTATCGCTCCAAGCGACATGATGGATGGTAGGATTGGAGCAATAAGAAAAGCACTTGATTCAGCTGGGTTTGAAAATATTCCAATTATGGCTTATTCCGCCAAGTATTCATCCGCTTTTTACGGGCCTTTCCGGGAAGCGGCAGAATCTGCGCCTCAATTCGGTGACCGCAAATCTTACCAAATGGATTACCGCAATAGTGATGAGGCAATGAGGGAAATCGCGCTTGATATACAGGAAGGCGCAGATATAATCATGGTTAAACCTGCATTATCATACCTTGATATTATAAGGACTGCAAAAGATAATTTTAATATTCCGATTGCTGCGTATAATGTAAGCGGTGAATACAGCGCTATAAAGGCAGCTGCATTAAACGGATGGGTAGATGGAGATAAAGCAATTCTGGAAGTGATTTATTCATTTAAACGTGCCGGGGCAAATTTAATTATTACTTATTTTGCTAAGGAAGCTGCAAAATTATTAACCCCTTAACATGAAATTTACAAAGAGCGAAAAATTATTTAAAGAAGCTTTGAATTTAATGCCGGGGGGAGTTAATTCCCCTGTCAGGGCTTTTCGCTCAGTTAATATGAATCCCTTGTATATAAAAAAAGCAAAAGGCTCCTATATTTATGATGAGAATGGAAATAAATTTATTGATTATGTTGGCTCATGGGGGCCGATGATACTAGGTCATGCTCACAACACCGTAATAAAAAAATTAATTGAAACTACGAAAAACGGAACAAGTTTCGGCGCATGCTGCCAGCATGAAATTGAGCTTGCAAAACTTATAAAGAAATTTATCCCTTCAATTGATATGGTACGCATGGTTAATTCAGGTACAGAAGCTACTATGAGCGCTGTCCGATTGGCTAGAGCATACACGGGTAAGGATAAAATTATAAAGTTTGAGGGATGTTATCACGGGCATAGCGACTCATTTTTAATAAAAGCCGGTTCAGGAATAGCAACATTAGGACTGCCTGACAGCCCTGGAGTCACTTCAGGAACTGCACATGAAACTTTGACAGCAATATACAATGATATCAATTCAGTTTACCAATTAGTTGAAGAAAACAAAGATAGTATTGCTGCTATAATTATCGAACCAATAGCCGGAAATATGGGCACAGTTCCCGCCAGGCCGGAATTTAACTCTTCATTAAGGGAACTTTGTACCAATGAAAAAATAGTTTTGATATTCGACGAAGTTATGACTGGATTCAGAGTTGCAAAAGGCGGCGCCCAGGAAATATATGGAGTTAAACCGGACTTAACAACTCTTGGCAAAATTATTGGTGGAGGCCTGCCTGTCGGTGCTTACGGGGGGAAAAAAGAGCTTATGAATCTTATCGCTCCTGCCGGCCCTGTATACCAGGCCGGAACTCTATCAGGGAATCCTCTGGCTATGACGGCCGGATACGAAACGTTGAAAATAATTGATAAGGATAAAAATTTTTATAAAAAGCTTAACAAAAGTTGTGAATATCTATATGAAGGAATTAGAAGTACTATTTTAGATCTTGGTTTGAACTATACATTTAATACAGCGGGCTCAATGTTTACTTTATTTTTTGCCGGCGAGCCTGTTAATGATTATAATTCTGCTAAAAAATCCGATACAGCAAAATTTTCAAAATATCATCAATCCGTTTTAACTGAAGGAGTTTATCTGCCTCCCTCACAGTTCGAAGCTTGTTTTGTGTCTTCAGCACATACAAAATCTGATTTTAACAGGACCATTAAATCTATAGATAAAACCCTTCGCAGCATAAGCTGATGACTATTTTGTAACAACCATTTTCCGAACCATGGAAAAATCATCTGTTTTTAATTCATAGAAATATACGCCCGAGCTTAATTCATCTGCATTGAATGTTATAGAATAGCTTCCTGCACCTAATTCTTTATCAATTAATCTGTTCATCTCCTTGCCAAGCATATCATATATTACAAGCTTTACATGTTGTATTTCGGGAAGTTCAAATTTAATATTTGTTTCAGGGTTAAACGGATTCGGAAAGTTTTGATATAAATTATATTTCAGGGGAATTAAGCCTGAAATTTGTGTAATGCCAACAATCTCGTTTAATGCACGTTTCCATACACCTTTATCGTTTGTACCGGCAAATAAATAAGTTGAATTTGAACCAAGTGCCTCAACGGATGTATTTGATGCAAGCCCCTGGTTAATTGCCATCCAGTTAGTTCCATTATTCGATGAATAATAAACCTGCTGGGTATTTGTCATTGAACCGGCAAATAATCCACTAGTGCTGAATGGTAAAATTGCAAAGCCGGGTATATCAGTACCTATATTAATACTATTCCAGTTAATTCCATTGTTGGTTGAGCGGCTTACTCCGCTTAAAAGGTCACCTAAATATACATTAGATGTTCTTGATGCCAAAGTATTGGGATAAGTATTTCCGGACTGCAGTATTAAGCTCCAGCTTTGTCCATTATTGGTTGACCTGTATATTCCGCTTGTATTAAAAAAACCTGTCACAACTATTGCATATGCAAACCCTCCGGCAGCAGTAATATCTTCAATATCTTCATCAAAAACTGTCGTAAAATTCCAGCTCGACCCGTTATTGGAAGATAAAAATATGCCCATGCTCGATCCGAGCAAAACATTAGTTCCGGCAACAGCAAGGTCAAACATCATTGTTGAATCAGGCAATCCGCTGTTAGATTGTATCCACATTGCACCTGAATTAGTCGAGCGGTATACTCCATTTGAGCTTGTAGCCAATATTAGAACATTGTTTATCAGTACAATATCATTAACTGTCTCACCTTTTAGCATACCATTATTATCGTTCGTGAGTGGAGTCCATACCGTTCCATTATCCGATGTTTTAAATATTCCATTACCTGACGTCCCGGCATATATATCATTATTAATGCTGATCAAAGCTCTAACCCCGCCTCCCGGAGGAAGTCCGGCGTTACTTGTTGACCAGTTAACACCTGAATTGGTTGAAACAAGAAAGCCTTTATATTTACTCCCTGCAGCAAGCGAAGTGCCAGTATTTATTATTGAACTCACATCTGAATTTTCGATATCCCCGTTTGCAAACGACCAGTTTAAACCGAAGTTAGTTGATTTCATTACGCCGGCTCTTCCAAATGGACTAAAGCTTATAGCTGCGAACACTGTAGTTCCTGAAAATGCAAAAGAAGATATATATGAACCAGAGCTCATTTGAAGAATGTCAATCCTGTTCCCCCAGTTATTCCCGCCGTTGGTTGAGCGAATCAATCCCTGAAAACCACCGGCGTACATGTTGTTTCCATTGGCACCGAGACTGAAAATATTGAAATATTGTCCTCCGTTAGTAAATCCCCATGTTTGCCCCTGGTCGGTGGAAATATATAAGAAGTTACTTCCTGAAGCAAAAATATTTCCATTTGTATTAACAACCATTGCGCCTACAATTTCATCAGTTATATTTGTCGGGTTCCAGGTCTGGCCGTTATTTGTTGAGCGGTAAATTCCTGTTCCCGCATCACCGGCGATCAAAAAAGAATTTGCTGCATATAAAGATAATATATACTTATTTTCAATTCCGGTGTTTGCAGGCGACCATGTATTCCCATTATCAGATGAACGGAATACCCCGCCGCTAATACCGTCAAATTCCAGTCCTGCAAATATGTATGAGGTATTAGACGAAAGGGAAATAACCGACTTATTTGAAATTCCGGTATTGGCTGCTACCCATGTAGCCCCGTCATTTGATGACCTATAAACTCCTTTCCCAACTGTTCCGGCGTATAAATAGATACCACTTTTATACAAAATATTAATTCCGGCACTTCCCGGCCCGGAAGTTTGAACCCATTGCGCAAAGACGGGTAAGCATAATATAAAAGGTAAAACAATAATCAATAAAACTTTTTTCATATTTATTATTCTTAATTACTCTATGAACTATTACAATATATGTTTAGGTTGCAAAAAATAAAGGACTTTTCAACCCCCATATGACATTTTGATAATAGCATTTCTAATGAAATTTTATTTAAATTTTACTATTTTTAGAATTAATTCAATTTTATTAGTGATAAATTGATAGCCGAAGAATCAATATTCAGGCTTATTAAAAGCCTAAATAAAAATGAAAAAGGGTTTTTTGTTAAGTATTCAAAAAGACATAAGTCTCAGAATAATCTTTCGCTGGATATGTTTTATTATTACGACAGGGGAAGAAAAATCCGTTATCACAAAAAAATAACACAAAATCATTTTTCAGCCGCAAAAAAATATCTTTACGATAACATATTAAATTCTCTGAACCAATATTATGCTAATAACTTACCAACTAAACTGATAGCTAATAAATTATGCAGCATTAATTTTTTATTCAACAAAGCTTTATATGCTGAAAGTTATAAGGAGCTTAAAAAATTAAAATCTTTTTGCCTAAAGGAAGAATATTTCGAATTTATATTTGACATTATTAAAATTGAAAGATATTTAATTCTGAAATTAAATTTTGAAATTAAAAATACCCTGCCTGCATTATACGAGCAGGAACAATTTGTAATAAAAAAACTGCAAAATATTAGTGAGTTCAGAAAACTATACGTTGAAATTTCAATTTTACTAAGAGAAAAAGGTTTGGTCAGGAATGAAAAGGAAAGAAAAAAGTTTTTTAAAATTATTTCTAATCCATTACTTAATAACATAAAACACGCGTTAACAATAGAATCAAAAATATTATTTTACAGCATTCAAACAATCTATTACCTTGCCATTGCAGATGATTATAAAACAAATCAGTCAGCTTTAAAAATGATTGACTTCTTTAAATCGTCATCAATTAATATCAACCGTTATATTAAGGACTACATATTTGCATATATTACACTAATAATCTCATATTATGACTTAGGAGATTATCAAAATACAATGACGGCTATAAAAGAAATACGAGAACTAAAGACTGGCCTTGTTGACGAAAAAAGAGGCATACTTATTAATACATATAATATCGAACTGAGTATTTATATCGTAACCGGCAGGTTTGACGAAGGCTGCAGCAAAATAAATTCTATTGTAAGTTCATTAAATAAACACCGCTCAGATAAACCAACGGTTGCTGAAATTATTTTATATTTTTATTCAAGCTATATATTATTTGGGGCCGGACGATTTGAGGAATCACTCGGATGGATTAATAAAATACTGAACAGAGATCTTTTGATACGATCTGATATTTACTCAATGGCCCGTATCTTAAACCTCATTATCCATTATGAACTGAATAACCGTGAACTGCTGGTATATATAATTAAAAGTACATACCGTTATTTGTATAAACGGAACAAAATTCATAAAACTGAAGCGGCAATACTGGGCTTTCTAAAAAAATTAACAAAGGTATTTGATGAAGAAAACCTTATTGAAAATTTTGCTATTCTTCACAGAAAATTAACAAGCTTAAAGAATGACCCGTATGAAAAAATAGCCTTAGGATATTTTGATATAATATCCTGGCTTGAAAGCAAAATTTACAAGCGAAACTTTTCTGATATAATCAGAGAAACGTATTCGGCAAAATAAAGCTACAGCTTAAAATCTACTCCTATTTCAATTACGTTAAAATTAAAATTACCTAAACCAAGCCTGACTGCTCCTGCAACCTTTTGACTGAAAAAGTACCTCATACCAAGCTGTGCCCAAAGCCATGCACCGCTGCTATAGCTTGCATCATAAAATGTGCCGCTCTTGTTGTGATAGGTTGAATTAATATAATTATAACCCAGCACCAAACCAACGAATGGAACAAATTTACCGTCACCTATTCGGTTAAAATTGAGATTTGATTGAAAACCTAAAGTAGTGTAGTTATAATCATAATAATCATCATGCGGATAGTAATAATTATAACTTGTGTATCTGAAGACACCGCCAATGCTTATAGTTCCTGCTTCTCCGAGCTGGCTAATCTGATATTCATAATTAAGGCCAAGCGTTGGCGCATTAGGCTTTGCCCAGAATCCCAATGAAGGACCTAACAAATGGTCACCTTCTTTTAATTGTGAAAATATAGTAATTGTGCTAAAGGTTATCAGAAATAAGTATTTTAACATTTCTCTCCCCTCTTATTAAAGTTAATATAATAAAATCTTCAATAATTGCAGGTAACGTTATTCCATTATATTGCAATAAATTGAGATTCTATAATAATTAAGGTAAAAAAATGTTCTAAAAGTTGCAAAAAAAAGCCCGAAGATCTCCCCGGGCTGTAAAATAAACAAGGAAACACTAACTTTATGTAAAAATAATGTATGCCCCCGCAGATACCTCATAAAATTGCCCGACAGAGATAATATCATCTACCTGTTTGCAAAAATCCCCTTTCTTTAAATGAAACATATCAACGGAAGCTTTACAGGCATAAATATTACAACCGGCATCGTGAATAGATAGAAATTTATTTCATTAAAATCATTTTTTTGGTTTGAGTGAATCCTTTTGTTTCTATTTTATAAAAATAAATTCCACTTGGATAGTTCGAAGCATCCCAATTTACACTATAACTTCCCGCTTGTAATTCCTGATTAACAAGCTTTTCGACTTCACGTCCTAAAACATCATAAATTAAAAGTTTTGTATCCCCTTTAAAAGCAATATCAAACTTAATATTCGTTGCAGGATTAAACGGGTTTGGATAATTTTGTTCAAGCGCAAAAGCTTCGGGGATTTGGTTCGAAACGGGCGTTATACCCACCAACTGCGAATATTTAACCGTGCCATAGTCACGATTTGATGTGCTTGCTGAAACATATCCCGTCACGTACACATTTCCGGAACCATCAAGCGCTATGGATTCGGCAATGTCATTATAGTTTCCTGGTCCGTTAAATCTTGCTAACCATTGCTGGTTTCCCGCAGGATTGTATTTTATAGTTGTATAGTCATAGTACGATGCACTTCCCCAGCTATATCCTGTAATATACACGTTGCCAGAGCCATCAAGCACAAGTGCGTAGGAATAATCATTAAGCCCATTTCCCGGCCCGAAATATCTTTGCTCCCACTGCTGAGCTCCCGTGGAATTGTATTTAACCGTTGCATAATCAAAATTCGTTCCGCCATAACTTCCTCCGGTCACATAAACGTTACCCGAGCCGTCAACACCTAGTGCAAAGGCAATATCATCAGCGTTTGCCGAACTATTGTATCTTGAAACCCACTGTTGAGCTCCCGAGGAATTGTATTTTATCGTAGCGTAGTCCCAATATGTTCCGCTTCCAACACTAAATCCTGTAATATATACATTGCCAGAGACGTCAACCTTAATATCATAAGTCTGGTCAATATCATTTCCCGGCCCGTTATACCTTGACACCCACAGAGAATCGCCCGATGAATTATACTTTATTGTGGCATAATCTAAATTCGTTCCGATTCCTTTACTTTCTCCGGTTACGTAAACATTGCCAGAGCCATCAATGGTTAGACAAGAGCCATAATCAGCATCATTGGCTGGGCCATTATATCTAGCCACCCACTGTTGAAGGCCGGATGAATTATATTTTATTGTTGCATAATCAGAACTGGTTCCACTTCCAACGCTTTCTCCGGTTACATATACATTTCCCAAGACGTCAACAGCGAGTGCACGGGAAAGCTCAACACCGTTTCCCGGCCCGTTATATCTTGCAACCCACACAGTATCACCCGATGTATTGTATTTTACTGTAGCAAAGTCATAATTTGTTCCGTTTCCTATACTATATCCGGTCACGTATACATTCCCCGAGCCATCAACAACAAGTGTTGTGGCATAATCAACGTCGTTTCCCGGCCCATTATATCTTGCTGCCCATTGCTGAACTCCTGTTGAATTATATTTTACTGTCGCATAGTCAGAACCTGTTCCGCTTCCAATGCTCCGTCCAGTTACATATACATTGCCAGATCCGTCAACTGCAACACACATAGCCCAATCTTCACCATTTCCCGGCCCATTATAACTTGAGGCCCAATTCTGTATAACCTGTGCGTATGCCGTGCCTGATAGCAGGCAGGCAATTAGTAATGAGCAATTAGCAATTAATAATAAGAATAAAAGTTTCTTCATTTTATTAAGACTGCCTTTCTTGTTTCAGTGAATTCTCCGCTGGTCAGTTTGTAATAATAAATTCCGCTTGGATAATCAGAAGTATTCCAATCAACAGAATACGTGCCGGCACTTAGCTGCTCATTGACTATAGTTAGCAATTCCCTGCCGAGTATATCATAAACAATTAGCTTTGTATATGAGTTCTTTGGTAATGCAAATTTTATTTTTGTTGATGGATTAAAAGGGTTTGGATAGTTATTGTAAAGTTTAAACTCTTTTGGTATCTCATTGCTGAATAGTTTAATGCCTATGAATCCTGTGCGGAAATTCCACACTGCGGACCATGGCCCCGTGCCTCCCGCGTTCTTCGCATTGACCCTCCAGAAGTACTGTGTGTTATTTGTCAATCCGCTTACTAATCTCAGGGAATCTGTTATTGTAGAATCATTAACAATTAATATACTAAATAGAGAATCGGTTGAAAGCTGGACTCTGTATGTAACTGCAGTTGCAACGCGGTACCAGACAAGATTAAGCGATAACCCCTGCCCCGTCGAATTGTTAGGAGGGCTGAAAAGAATTGGGGCTGCAGGAGGCGGCACCACGAAAGTGCAAATGCTTGTTACTGTCCCTCCAGTGTTGGTTGTTGGGGTAGGCGAAAAAACTATTGGTGTTGGAGTTGTAACTGTCGAAGTTGGGCTGGTAATAGTTCCGACGGTGCTTGAAACAGGAGAAGGTGCGTTAGTATTTCCGCATGTATTGCCGCTGCTATCAAGCTTTACAATGAACATATCAGTACCTACTGTTCCAAAATTCGCGGTTTGACCAGCCACAATAGAACCGCCGTCGGTAGTTCGAATGATGAATCTGCCATAGTCATTGCCTGTTCCGCCAATAGTTTTACTCCATTGAAGCGTTCCGCTGCTATTTAGCTTAACAACGAACATATCATTTACGCCTGCGCCAAAAGAGGTGGTAAAGCCAGCTGCAGTATATCCGCCGTCTGTGGTTTGTGTGATGGAATAAGCAAACTCAATAAGTGTTCCTCCTACAGTTCTGCTCCACTGAAGTGTGCCGCTGCTATCAAGCTTCACTATGTAAAAATCCTGGTCCCCCGCCCCACCAGAATTGGTTTGACCAGCCATGGCAAAGCCGCCATCGGTAGTTTTTATGAATAAACGGGAGCGGTCAAAACCTGTTCCGCCTATTGTTTTGCTCCACTGAAGTGTGCCGGAGCTGTTAAGCTTCACAATGTACATGTCAGAATTTCCTGCCCCATAAGAGTCGGTCTCACCCCCCAAAGCATAGCCGCCATCCGCAGCTTGTACGAGGGCAAAAGCATAGTCACCACCTGCTCCGCCAATGGTTTTGCTCCATTGAAGAGTTCCACTGCTGTCAAGTTTAGCAATGAAAAAATCATAGCTGCCTGCTCCATAAGAATCAATTTGAGCACCAACAGCATAACCGCCGTCCGTAGTTCTCACGATATAATATCCAAAATCACCACCTGTTCCGCCGATAGTTTTTGTCCATTGGAGAGTACCGGTACTGTTAAGTTTAACAATAATCAAATCATAATCGCCAGCTCCATAAGAAGTGGTATATCCTATTGCAGCGTAACCGCCGTCTGCAGTTTGTACTATGGATAAGGCACGATCGTCACCTGTTCCGCCAATAGTTCTGCTCCACTGGAGCGTACCGCTTCCGTCATACTTTACAATGTACATATCGTTTCCGCCTGCTCCAAAAGAATTTCCCCAGCCTGCCACTGCATATCCGCCGTCTGTGGTTTGTATGATGGAATAGGCAACGTCAGCACCTGTTCCGCCGATAGCCCGCTCGAATTGGGACTGGGCAAATAAGTTGAAAGTTAATAGTTGAAAGTTAATAGTTATGAGAATAAATAGAATTCTTTTAAGCATTTTATTTTCTCCTATTATTAGTTCAAATAATCCCACACCGGGGAGGAAATATCTGATTAAATGTATTTTTTTACCTATAATATACAATTTGAATTATCCGCATGTCAAAGAAAAAATATAGGATTTATCCACCTGTTCACACCTTCTAAATTTCTTTTTTGTTTGATTTTAGATTAGAATAGCAGTATTTTGCTGAAATTTATCCACCGGAAATAGTATGAAAAATACAAGTATTATCAGGTTACTTCAAACCTTATCAAGAAGGGAACTTCATGAGCTAAAGAAATTTGTTGGCTCCGCCTTTCATAACAATAAAAAAAATGTGCTTAGGTTTTTCGAACTTATAAGCAGGTATTATCCAGATTTTGATGAAAGAGAAGTAAATGCCGAATCTTTATTTCGGCTACTGTATCCAAAAAGAAAATATAAGCCCGATGTAATAATACGTCTCAGCTCGCGGCTCTATATCTTAGCAAAAGAATTTCTGGTTATAAAAAGCTTGAAAGAAGATATTGGAGAATCAAAGCTGCGCCTCTTAAAATGTCTTCTAGACCGGGAATCGGATAAATTGTTCCAAAAAGAATTAGAGTCTGCCAAAAAGCATTTTCGCGGCGACAAATGTGATATTGACTACTTTGAAAGAAGATGGAGACTTGAACAAATACAAATTCAGTACGCTGACGAGAAGGATTTCGAAGATATCCATTGGCACATAAAACAGACAGGAGACCTTTCTGTATATAATTTCCTGGTAAAGTTTTTCGAAGCACATCACAACAAAAGAGCAGCGTTAACCAAATTAGCTTTTAATTCTGTTTACGATAATTCCGCTTTTAATTTTTTCAGTGAAAACTTCGATTTTGAGAATTTTGCAAGTAAGCTAAGTATTGAAGAAAGCCACTTATTGCTTTATTATTACAACTATTTATTATATAACTATCCTCAAAAGAAAAAATATTATTATTCAAAATTAAAAGAATATGCCTTAAAGGATATTGAAAAGCTGACCGATGATGAGATTAAAGCAAGATTTTCCTACCTGATAAATTATTGCGTTCATAAGATACGTGAAGGTGATGAAGATTTCAGAAAAGAAAACTTCGAAATATATAAACATCTTTTTGAATGGATTCCATCTGAAATGGGGGATCCAACCAGCTTCAGAAACTTTGTGACCGATGGACTTCGGTTAAGAGAATCCGATTATATTGAAAGATTTATATCCGATAACGGGTGGCGGCTTCCGGAATTTTGCAGGGATGATTTAATAAATTATCATTTGTCAGAGCTCAGCTTCACAAAAAAGGATTTCAGCAAATCTTTGGATTACCTGAAGGAGATAAAATATACTTACTATCCGCTCAAAGGCTATACACGGCAATTATATTCCAAGATTTATTATGAGACAGATAAGTTTGATTCCTTATTTTCACTAATAGATACTGACAAACATTATATCAGAAATAATAAGAATCTTCCATCCCGTGCTAAACGTGCCAGTTTTTTTAAGTATCTCGAAAAGCTTGCAAGTATAAAATCGGGCGAAAGTACTGAGACTATTGCAGATTTGCTGAGAACAATGGTAAACGAAAAACCTCCACTGCATCCCTGGCTCATAGAGAAGGCCGAAGAACTTAAAAGGGAATACGCCCCAACATGTGAGGAGATTACTTTACAGGAATCTTACCCCTAGCCCACCATCAGCTTTTATTAAAAACATGAGGATAACGAAAAATTGGTTATCCTCATTAATTTATAGTTATAGAAGTGGAGCTAAGGAGGATCGAACTCCTGACCTTCTGAATGCCATTCAGACGC
>F14TC_100108033_pt1 | contig 13042 bp, 8 predicted proteins | sample KannatnBrdUF14TC_FD_10806 | JGI IMG/M metagenome (IMG submission 10806)
GAATCCTGGAATACATTTGCGGTTTTGTTCATGAACTGCATAGTTATTGTACCGCCCACAGGAGTGGAAGTCATTTCGGAACGGAACTTTGCCTTATCGGTATATAACTTTACCGAGGGAACAGATATCCAGTAATACGTTGTATCAGCGGGATTTCTTAACGTATCCACTGAAGGCCTTGTTTTCAATGCAAAATCCGGCAGATAAGCGCCCATGCATCTGAAATTGCCGAAACGGAAATCTGTCCAGGTGTGCATTGCTGTCAGTGAATTCGAAGCCACGGAATTATAATCACCTTCGTATTTCGGAGTTCCGCCGCCGCCGCATGTTAGGCAGTCAATTTTAAATTTTCCTGTTGATAAATTCTGGTTAACTGCAAAAGATACCCCGCCGTTAGTAGAATATGTGGCATATATCTCAGAGCTGTCGCTGGTAGGCACATTGCGGGTATCCATCCAGTTAATATGCACGGCGCCTGTTTGCTTATCACACCATACACATGAATGCCACTGGTAATTATTCTGCGAGTTAGCATCGTCATTTACCGTGACCTCGCTTGACCAGTTTACTCCAAAATCTGTAGAGTACCTGCAGTAGATATCGGATTTATTTCCGCATCCTACGGGATTATTTGAAGCATAAACTAAATATAATCTTCCCCTGTAGGGTCCGTAGCTGTTATCTGCAGCTATGAACGGGTAGGGCCTGGTTCGCATATTCTGAACGGAATTTCTTCCGCCAACATTTTCACCGACACAATTAGCAAAATTCTGGGATGACATCATGTTGAATGTCACTCCGCCGTCTGTTGACCTGAAGAATGTATATGTAGGTGCAAATGCACTGCCTGCATTTGTAACTGCGTAAACACTTCCGCCCTGAATGCTTCCGTTCGGGCCAACACAAGGCATTGCGCCCGGCAGCTGGTGAGGGGAAAGACTGGCTGTAACGTTAAAGGTTGCCCCTCCGTCAGTGCTCCTGGCAGAATTGCATGATGCGCCGTTTGTCATTGTGCTGTATAAATAATTGCTGTATGGTCCTGCGGTCTGGTCTGCACAAAACCAGTTTTTATCGTTCCCTGAATTTGCTGCTACTACTCCTGCCCAGTTAAATCCTCCGTCAGTTGATCTTGCTACCTTTGTGCCGGTTATGGTTGTACCTGAGCCTGTCATATTTTCGTGGTATAACCTTCCAAGGCTGTCATATGCGCTTGCCGGGTCACCAAACATAGTTCCGCCCCACAGAGGGTAGTTGAATGTCCAGGTTAAACCGCCGTCTGAGGTTACAAACGGAATTGTGCCTAAAGCACCTGAACCGTTATTGGCGGCAAATACATTCAAAGGGTTTGCCGGATTCATGCTCATATGTACTTCGGCAAGTGCATTACCTATATCTATGTTATCATACCCTTCTGAGCTGGTTTGAACCATCATTTCATGCGGCCCGGGCTGTATGATGTTCTCACCATATAAATTCAGGGGCATTCTGTCATATACCGGGCTATCCCAGTTTGGATCATATTTGTTTGAATTCTGACCCTGGAACAGCAAAATGCCTGCTGCGATCAAAGTAGTTAAAACAGAAAATTTCGTAAAATTTTTCATTTGCGGATGGTTTAGTTATAGAATTTTGAAAATCTATTTTTAAAATATATATATATTTTGTAAATAAAAAAAGCCGTCTGTGATAGACGGCTTAGTTTAAAAATTTAGTGTTTTATTTTACTAATATCATCTTCCTGATATTGGTATATTCGGCAGTTTCAAGCTTATAGAAATAAACTCCGCTTGCATTATTAGAGGCGTCGAAATCAATGATATATTTGCCCGCATTGAATTCTTTATTCAGTATCACGGCAACTTCTTTTCCTGTTATATCAAAAACTTTTAGCTTTACGTGTCCTGATTTTGCGATATCGAACCTGATATTTGTTTTTGGGTTGAACGGGTTCGGGAAATTCTGATACAAATAGAATTCACGCGGAATTTCGCTGTTTATGTTATGGATCCCAATTGTTGGATCTGCATAAAATGTGAAAGTCCGTTTATGAATTGGGGTGCCACCGGGACCTTTACCAGTGACTGTGACTGTGTACTGGCCTGTAGTAACACCTCCGGAAGTCACCACTCTGATCCTGAGAGAGTCCGGATAGCTTGTTAGTGAATCCTGTAAAACATTAGAAGTTTTATTCAGTAAAGTTAAAGTAATTGTCCCAGCGGCAGGTGCAGGTGAAAGTGTGTCCGTGAACTTTACGCTATAACTATAAAGTTTTACACTTGGAACTGATACCCAGAAATACGCTGTATCAGCAAAACTGTTCAGGGTATCTGTTGCCGGCTGAACCTTCATTGCATAATCAGGAAAGTAAGCCAGGAAACTGCCAAAGTTGCCCTGCCTGAAATCAGTCCATCCCAAAACCGAAATATTGCCAGCAGAGCCGATGCTGTTATAATCTCCCTGGTAAGCAGGTGTTCCGCCTCCGCCGCAGGAGGGGCAGTTGATCCTGTATTTAGCTGTTGAAATGTTCTGGTTTACAGCCCATGTTATGCCCCCGTCGGTTGAAAGCGATGCAAACATCTCAGCGCTATCGGCCGTGGGGGTATTCCTGGTATCCATCCACTGGCAATACAGCCTGCCTGTTTGTTTATCGCACCATGCCGCGGGATGAAAATGAGCATTTGCAGTCGGCGAAGCATCGTCATTTATCTGAACTGAACCGGAAAAAGTTGCACCGCCGTCAGCTGAGAATCTTACATATATCGAGGGTTTATTGCCGTCTCCGGGCGGATTGTTAGCACAATAGACAATATAAAGCTTGCCTCTGTTCGGGCCAAAGCTGTTATCTGCATATACAAACGGATATGGCCTTAAGCGCATATTCTGGTATGAGTTTCTGTTACCGACAATTGTACCAACAACATTAACCCATCCGCTTTGAGTTGACTGGGTTGTGAATGATGTGCCGCCGTCTGTTGAGCGGTAAACCGTGTAAGTAGGTGCCTGGAAAGCGCCGGTTGAGGTTACTACATAAACAGCGCCGCCTGAAATTCCTGTCGGTCCGGCTCCAACAGCCATCATAAAGCCCGGAAGAGTATTGGACATGAAAGCTGTAGTTGTGAAGCTTGCTCCGCCATCTGTGCTTCTTGCAAAGTTTCCCGGTGTCTCGCCGCAGTAAATATAATTAGCAAAAGGGCCGGCTGTCTGGTCCGCTGCCATTGTTTCCCTGTCATTACCGGTACAGCCGGATACAGCAGCAAGCCAGTTTTGACCATTTGTAGTAGATTTCATTACCCAGGTTCCTGATAAAGAGCTGTTTAGGGTTATGTAGAATAAATTGCCGAGGCTGTCGTATGCAGTCCACGGGTCCCCTGCGGTGTTGGGAGCCGGGGGGGTTACAAATGAATAATTAGACCCGTCATTTGTCCAGTGCCCGCTGTTAATATTCCACGCTGCAAAAATGGAAGGAGGTCTGTTTGGATTAACGGATAAATGTACTTCGGCAAAATCCACGCCTATATTGAAGTTGTCATAGCCGTCTGAACCGGTTATGATTGCTAAAGGGTGAGGCTGAGGCGGAATTGAAACATAAGCCATTCTTGTTTTGTATGGTACCCTGTCAAAATTCGAGTCCTCATTGGCCGGAAGCCTTACATCCTGAGCCTGGAATAAGAATGTCCCGATTGAAATAATTCCCGTTAAAGCTATGAACCTGGTAAATTTTTTCATTTGTGATTGATTAAGTTTGCAAAATATTATTAAAATATAGTTATAATTCATAAATAAAAAAAGCCGTCTGTTTTTAGCAGACGGCTTAGTTTAAAAAATTAGAGGTTTATTTTACAAATATCATTTTCCTTATACTGGTGTAATCTGCTGTTTCAAGTTTATAGAAATAAACACCGCTTGATAAGTTTGTTCCGTCGAAATCAGCAGAATAAGAGCCTGCACGGTAACTGCCATTTATAAGCTCAGCTGCTTTTTTACCCGTTATATCATATACACTCAGCTTAACAAGCCCATCTTTAGGGAGGTCAAACTTTATGTTCGTTGTTGGGTTGAACGGGTTTGGATAATTTTGGTATAAATAAAATGCCTCAGGCACAAGGTCATGGTTATTATGCTGCCCTATAAAGCCAACATTTACAATGAAAGTTCTTTTATGTATCGGGGGACCGTCTGAGCCTCCGATTCTTCCTGTACCTGTAACTGTGACAGTATAAATTCCATTTGGGACTCCGCCTGCAGTTTTAACCCTCATGCGCAATGAATCGGGGTAAGTTGTCAAAGTATCCATGGCAGTACTGTTTGTTCTGTTCAGTAGAGATACTGTAATGGTTCCGCTTCCGGGCGGGGGAGTAACTGCAGTCGTAAATCGGACCTTATCTGCATATAATTTTACGCTTGGTATGCTCACATAAGTAAATACACTGTCATTGCTTCCGTTCATGCCTGCTGAAGCCGGTATAACCTTCATTGCAAAATCCGGGAAATAAGCAGCCATATTAATGTAGCTGCAGTTTCTCATATCGCTCCACATAGCCAGTGAAGAAAATTTATAAGAAGAAATTGCATCATAATCTCCCCTGTAGCAGTTCTGGTTTGCACCGCATGCAGGACATGGATAAGTCCAGTTCACCGTAGTTAATTTTTGGTTGGTTACAAAGCTCTGGCCGCCGTTAGTTGAATATGAAGCGTATACATCAACGCCGTATGTTGCCGGGGCATTTCTTGTATCATACCATTTGACATATAATCTTCCGTTTGATTTATCGCACCATACTGCCGGGTACCACTGGTCGCTTATGGTGGAATTAGCATCATCGTTCACAGTTACAGATGCAGACCAAGTAGCTCCGCCGTCTGTAGAGTATTGACATTTTATATCAGGCTTATTACCGTTGCCCGCCGGAACATTTGAGGAATAAACACAGTAAAATCTTCCCCTGAAAGGTCCGTAACTATTGTCACATGCTATCATCGGGTAAGGACGGGTTCTTGCATTATTAATAACAAGCCTGCTTGCAGAATTCAAAGTTCCAACATACCCCGGCAGAATAGATGCAGTGCTCATAGAAACCATTGTAGCTCCGCCGTCTGTTGAACGGAAAAAATTGAAGCTTGAGGGAGCGGGGTTAGTACCTGTAATAGTTACAAAATAAACACTGCCTCCCTGAACCTGGCCGTTAGGGCTGGGGCCGATGCAGATCATATTTCCGGGAGTTGTGTTCGGAGTGTTTGCCAGTGTTGTTTGCCAGGTTACACCTCCATTTGTGCTTCTTCCGAAATTTGCATTGGGACTCCAGGCAGCTGCGTAGATATATCCTGAATATGGACCGTTAGTGTAATCTACAGCTATTGTATTTCTATCGCCGCCTGATACGGCTAATGAGAATGGGCCAAATGTCTGTCCGTTATTTGTTGATTTAGCTACAAAGTTGCCGGCGCCCAACACACTGTAATATAAATTACCTGTACTGTCATAACCGGTCCATGGATCACAGCAGGTACCGCCGGGCAAAGAAATAGTAGCGGTTGGGCTCCAGTCTGAGCCGTTGTTGGTATAATACTGGTTAACAGGACTTCCGTTTACCCCGAAGAAAAACTGGAAAGGATTATTAAAGTTTTGAGTAAGATTCATTTCAGAACCGTTAACACTTATATCGAAATTATCATACCCGTTAGGATCGGTAATGAGATTTAATGATGGTGGAGGAAGAGTTTGATTATCTGCATGCCAGTTTGCGGGTGTTCTATCGGTAAGATCATTTCCGAACCTGTCTACTGACTGCGCCTGAAAAAGAAGTAAGCCTGCTGAAACGAGGGTACAAAGCAGTAAGATTTTTGTAAAATTTTTCATTTGTGGTGGTTTTAGTTCAAAAAAAGTTAATTATTCTAAAATATGGATATTTTATAAATAAAAAAAGCCGTCTGTTTTTAGCAGGCGGCTTTGGGTTGATATACATTACATATCGCTACCCGTTTTTTAAATGCTCATTTTTAGTTATTTAACCAATACCATCTTCTTCATGTCTGTGAAATCAGCCGTTTCTAGTTTGTAAATATACACCCCGCTTGATAAAGTGCTGCCATCAAAGTCAATACTGTGGCTGCCAGCTGTTAATAATTCATCAATTAATGTTACTACCTCTTTACCGGAAAGTTCATATATTACCAATTTTACATAGTCATCTTTTGGCAAATCGAACTTTATATTAGTTACAGGATTAAAAGGATTAGGATAATTCTGCTGAAGTGAATAATATTTTCGTATTTGCGATTTATTATTTATTCCTTTTTTTAGTGTTATGATGTTATCTTTATCACAATAACAAGCTGTATCCAAAATATTATAACATTCATAAGGTAACGTAAGTCCGTTTTTTGTGTAATTCTCAGGTTTAAACTGATTTATACAACCACCATACTGGCAGTCTATTCCCACATCTTCAAGAAAATATCTTTGCGAGCAATAAGTAAAATCATGAATTATTTGCCCATTTACATCAGTATATTCTGTAAATTCGTCCATGTATAGACCATCGGTCCAAAAATGTACTTCAAAGCCATATCCAAGCGGTGTAGAACATTTATCGCCATCACTAGTAAAAGATATTGTAACATAACAGCAATAAGAGTTCATACACTTCCAAAAAACTGCAAGAACAAAAATAAATTTTAAAATTATTTGAAAAGTTTTGTGTCTCATGGTAAATCTCCTTTGGAGTTGGGAATAGATTTCATGGTTAGCTTTTTTCCCAACAATTAAAAAGCTAAAAAATTATTTCAAAAATATTAAATCCTTAAAAAAAATAAATTAAATTGGTTTAATAATGAATGGGTATCAACGGTAATATATAGTTTCCGTGGTAAGTACGTTTACTCTGTAAATTTGACTTATACAATATAAGTAAGTTTTTCTAAAATAGCAAATTTCTTTGTTTGTTTTTATCAAGATAAAAAAAGCCGTCTGCTTTTAGCAGACGGCTTAAATAAAAATTATTGAAGTTATTTCAAAAGTATCATTTTTTTGATGCTTACATTATCAGCGGTTTCAATTTTGTAGAAATAAACACCGCTTGCATATTTTGAAGCATCGAAATCTGCGCTGTATGAGCCTGCCTGGAATACTGAGTTCACAAGCTCCTGAACTACTTTACCCGTTATATCGTAAACATTGATCTTCACAAAACTGTTTTTTGGAAGGTCAAAACGGATCTTTGTTGACGGGTTGAACGGATTAGGATAGTTCTGATATAAATAGAATTTATTGGGTATCTCGTTATTATTTTGAGTTATTCCAATAAATCCAACGTTAACGATATATGTTCTTTTATGAACAGGAGGCTGGTTTGTGCCGCCGGTTCTGCCTGTTCCTGTTACAGTAACTGTATAGAATCCGTTTGGTACTCCGCCTGCTGTTTTTACTCTCATTCTTAATGAATCAGGGTAAGTTGTCAATGTATCCTGAAGTGTCCCGTTTGTCCTGTTAAGCAATGAAACTGTTATTGTTCCTGCACCCGGGGGAGGGGTAACTGCAGTAGTAAATCTTACTTTATCAGTATAAAGCTTGACACTGGGAATGCTTACGTTTGTGAATACGCTGTCATTTGATCCGTTCATACCTGCAGTTGAGGGAATTATCCTCATTGCAAAATCAGGGAAATAAGCAAAGTAGCTGCCAAATGTGCCTGCCCGGAAATCAGTCCATCCCATTAATGAAATAGTACCGACCGAACCGATGCTGTTGTAGTCACCCTGGTATGCAGGTATTCCTCCGCCGCCGCATGTCGGGCAGTTTATCCTGTATTTTGCAGTTGAGATCTTCTGGTTTACTTGCCATGTTACACCGCCGTTGGTTGAAAGTGATGCAAACATCTCGGCGCTATCGGCAGTTGGAGTATTTCTGGTATCCATCCACTGGCAGTATAGCCTCCCTGTTTGTTTATCGCACCATGCAGCAGGATGGAATTGCGCATTTGCTATTCCGCCGTCATCATTAATTGTTACGGGGCTTGAAAATGTAACGCCGCCGTCAGTGGAATATCTAACATATACATCCGGTTTGTTGCCATCACCGGGTGGATTATTAGCGCAATAGAAAATATAAAACCTTCCCCTGTTAGGTCCAAAGCTGTTATCTGCATAAACAAACGGGTACGGCCTTAAGCGCATATTCTGGTATGAATTTCTGTTACCGACAATTGTTCCGACAACATTAACCCAACCGCTTTGGGTTGACTGGGTTGTAAATGACGCGCCGCCGTCTGTTGACCTGTAAACAGTGTATGTAGGAGCCTGGAAGGCACCATTCGATGTTACAACATATACGGCTCCTCCTGAAATTCCGGTTGGTCCCGCTCCAACAGCCATCATAAATCCCGGTAAGCCGTTAGACAAAGAGGCTGTATTTGTGAAGCTTGCACCGCCGTTAGTGCTTCTTGCAAAATTTCCGGGAGTTTCTCCGCAATAAATATAATTAGTAAAGGGACCGTTTGTTTGATCCGCTGCCATTGTTTCCCTGTCATTTCCCGTGCATCCGGAAACAGCTGCTCCCCATGTTTGTCCATTATTGGTAGATTTCAATACCCATGTACCAGATACTGAGCTGTTGAGGGTAATGTAATAAAGATTGCCAAGGCTGTCATATGCAGTCCACGGGTCGCCTGCTGTATTAGGAAAAGGAGGTGAAACGAAGCTCCATGTATTGCCGTCACTTGACCAGTGTCCGTTATTAATATTATAAGCTCCGAATGAACCGAAGTTATTTGTTGGGTTTACTGACATATGAACTTCCGCAAAATCTACACCCAGATCAAAATTATCATAACCGTCAGAGCCGGTTACCACCATTAGTGGCTGCGGAGCTGGAGGGTTAACTACATATGCAAGCCTTGTTTTCCATGGTACCCTGTCGTAATTTGAATCTTCATCCGTAGGGAAACCATCCTGGGCTTGAAATAAAAAAATGCCGGTTGCAAATAAACCTGTTAATGCAAGCAGCTTAGTAAATTTTTTCATTTGTGTATGTTTAAAATTATTAAATGCGGTTAGTTAAATTATTATAAATATAAAGTTAAAAGTAAAAATAAGCAATAGTTTTCGCCTTGTTCACCTAACGGATATGAGTGAGCTGGGTATCAAAAGCCATTTTATTTCACAAGAAGCATTTTTTTTGTTGAAATTTTTATTCCGTCAGCATATAAACTGTAAAAATAGATACCGCTTGATAAGCCTGAGGCATTATATTCGGATTTATATTCCCCCTGCCTAAGGTTTTCGTTTACAATGACTGCCGTTTCGTTGCCAAGTATATCATATATTTTAATTTGAATGTCTGCCGTTTTTGCAACTGTAAACTTGATCTGGGTTGCGGGGTTAAACGGATTTGGATAATTCTGCGAAATTGAAAAATCATTTGCAACTGTACTGATGTTTATTATTCCTATAGGGATATAGACTCTTACGTTGCGGTTCTCGCTCCAGTTCCACTGGTCGCCGTCTGAAGAAAGATCATTATTTGTGCTGTTAGCAGTTGCAAATAATGTATCCATCAGCGGGATCAGAGGGGCGGTGTAAGAAAATGACCAGAAAACAGTGTCATTCACAAATGATTTCGGCTGGGTATGCGTTAATTCTCCGTCCTGTTTTCTTACTGTCATATCACCGTTTAAAACTCTAAGTGAGGCTGTATCCGATGCTGATGCAACGTTAAAGCCGCCCTTTACAGCAGGGCCGTGAGCCATTTTAATTCTGAATATAACCGTTTGGCCGGCAGCCACACTATCCGGGCCTTCAAAAAAAACTGAAACATTAGTGCTGGGTCCGGAACCGTGGCAAATGCATCCTAAAGCAACACCGCCTTTTTTGGTTGTGCCAACATACCCCGTAGGGAACATTACAAATGCCAGAGTATATAATACAACAGTAAAAACAACTGAGAATAAAACTATAAATTTAGCCAGATTTAATTTCTTATACATAAAAATTTTACTAAAAAATAAACCCCGATTATAAAATTTAACCGGGGTTATAAATATAAAATTATGATTTTTATTTTACGAGGATCATTTTCTTTGAATCAATTTTTACTCCGTCTACAACAAGAGTGTAGAAGTAGATCCCGGTAGCAAGATTTGATGCATTGAAATCAGCTGAATATCTTCCCGGTTCCATATTGCCGCTTACTACGGTTGCAGTTTCATGTCCGGTCACGTCATATACTTTTATCGATATATTTGATGCCTTTGCAATATCGTAGCTGATAACAGTTGTTGGGTTGAATGGGTTGGGATAATTCTGCGCCAGGCTGAAAGTTGAAGGAATTTCAGAAGTGATCTGATGAGTTCCAACAACTGGAATTACTGAATAGGTAACGTTTAATTTATGAATTCCGCCGCCATGCTGGAATATTAATGTAGCTTTATCAAGAAATACTACACCGGCTGCTGGTGAACTGCCGACGTTTAAACCCGAAGTAAATGTTGCCCCGCCGTCCAAAGTTATATAGCTGTTGCTTCCGTACTGGTCATATGCTGCTGCTGTGGGATCGTCTTTTGCGATATCGCTTGCCCATAAGCTGCCGCCCTGGTTTAAATTTGTGAAACCGCTTCCCATATTTGTGCTTTTCCAGTAGCTGCCTGAGCTCCATGTGGTATGGTATACAACATTTAAATCAAGTGATGTATTCGCAAGCATTGGGATTTCAGAGCCGCTGACAGTATTGATCAATGTCCAGTTCAATCCGCCGTCCACTGATTTCCATACTTTACCTGAGCCTGAGCCGGTTGTCCCATCGCCGATAATTATTGTATTCGGATTTTCAAATTGAACAACTATATCACACGGACTTCTGAATACACCTGATTCGGGCCCGGTTAATGTTGTCCAGTTTGCGCCCCAGTCCGTTGATTTTCTGAGAGGAAGGTTATCAGGAGCTAAATAAATAGTATTCGGATTGTTAGGGTCAACCTCTAATGGCATGCCGTATGAGGTTAAGTTAATTGGGTTGAAGATATCTGTCCATGTAGTGCCGTAATTTGTGCTTCTGATCAGTCTTCCACCGCTTGAACCTTTGGAAGCGATCATTAAGTTCGTATCCAAAGCATTAACATAAAGCGAGTGAGCTGAACTTCCCGGAACGCTTCCGTTTAATAATGTCCACGTTTCACCCTTATCAAGGCTTCTGTATAAAGCACTTCCTGCTAAAATGAAAATTCCGTTTTTATTTTGGGGGTGCAGGCAGATCGGATTACCGATATTACCTGAAGTTGACTGCTTTAGAGTATAGCTGTAATTAACAGTAACGCTCGACTGGAACTGCCATGTTGCGCCGCCGTTTGCAGTTCTTAATATTGCATTATTAGTTGAAGCAACCGCCCATCCTTTATTAGCATCGAAGAAATAAATATCGCTTAAAGGGGCCATCATAGGGTTAGCCTGGTATGTTCTGGTTACTCCGCCATCGCTTGATTTATTTATAAATCCGCCGCCGCCGCAGGTATAAAATGTGCTCGAGCTTATCATGCTCACGCTTCTTACATCAGATTTTGTTACAATTTTGTAATCGATCGTTGACCATGTGGTACCGTTGTATTTTAATATAACACCGTCAACTGCGGTGCAGATAATTGTGCTTCCGTTAACATCAATTGATGTAAGGTTCTTTGATGAAGATGTTGAATAGCTTTGCCAGTTTGTTCCGCCGTTAACAGTGTAAATAACTTTTCCGTTATCACCGCAGGCATAACCGTTTGTTGAGCTTGTAAATTTAACTCCTGTCAGATTGTCTGATGAAGGAGCTGTCTGTGTGGTCCAGTTCAGGCCGCCATTAACAGTTTTTACGATCCTACCGCCGTCTCCAACAGCCCATCCGGTAGATTCATCTGTAAAATAAACAGAATTTAAATTATTCCCTCCGATACCGTAGTAGGTAAAGCTGTTTCCGCCGTTAACACTTACATGAACAGAACCGGCATCACCGACTATCCATACTTTCTGGTTAATTGCATAAACTGAGTTAAAGTTGTAACCTCCTCCTATCGGATAAGCGCCGAAAGTTGTTCCTGCATCATATGACATAAAAACATTTCCCAGATCACCTACTGCAATAACTGCAATCCCGTCTTTTGAGAATACGGCGTTAAGACCGCCTTGTGAAAGAGAGCTGGCTGTAATAATTAATAGCCCGATAAAAACTGTTAGTAGTTTCTTCATTTTATTTTGCTAATTGTTAATATTAAAAATTGATTAGTTAACCTCAAAAATAACGATTTTTTTTCACTATTTCAAATTTTTAATTGTGAAATATTTTTAAATAAATAGCTTTTATATTATTTTTAAAACTATAAATTGCAGTAGTTTACGTTGAATCAGCAAAAAAACTGAATGGATTTAGAGATCATACAGAGATATTGTTTATCTTTCCCCGGAGCGACTGAGCAGGTCCAGTGGGAGGAGAGCCTGTTATTTAAGGTTGGAGGAAAGATTTTTGTTATTTATAATTTTGGATTGGTCACAAATAACAGGATCTCATTAAAATGCACGGAAGAAAAATTTCAGGAAATGATAGAATTGGAGAACATAATTCCAGCCCCTTACCTTGCAAGGAATAAATGGATAACATTGCAGGATGGCTGCCGGCTTAAGATAAGCGAGATAAAAGAACTGATTAAGGAATCATATAAACTGGTATTTGCGAAGCTTCCTAAAAAGACACGTGAAGCTATAAAGTAAAACGCGAATGGTTTCCTTTAGTCAGTTATTAATCTGATTTCATTCTGAGATTTGAGCAATATATTAGAATTTATTTAATACTAAAAATTAGGTAAATTTGTAAAGTTTTGCAGCAAACGATGCTCCCGTGGTGTAATGGATAGCACGTCAGGTTCCGGTCCTGATGGTGAGGGTTCGAGTCCTTCCGGGAGTACAAAGAAACAGTTACGGATTACAATTGCCAGAATATAAAATTCCTTTGCAGAAGAAGAACTGAATGATAAGTCTATTGGATAAAGAATTTATATACGAAAAAGCTGTAAAAACAAAG
>F14TC_100150475_pt1 | contig 13042 bp, 21 predicted proteins | sample KannatnBrdUF14TC_FD_10806 | JGI IMG/M metagenome (IMG submission 10806)
CCCGTTTCTTTTCTTGCCACCATGCAAGCCTCGCTGTCCCCATCTCGACATGCTGCACGTCTTGTTCTATCCCAAGAACCTCCTCCCAACCTGCGAGGATGGCGCCTATCATTTCTGATGATACTCCTGAAAAAGGGACGAGTAAGCGGCGAGGAGCATAGGCAGCGGGTGGCAAGAGCAAGGTCGCGAGCCACTGGCATAAGGCTATCGGCTTTACGCAAGGAAAACCATTGCGCCCTGGAAGTCCCTCATCCCGTTCACTCCGTGACGCCTTCCCTGTGTAGAAGACCGGGTCTGCGTGCGCCAGCTGCTCGGCCACGTCCAGCGCCCAGTCAGTCGTGTACATGAAGCGGGAGGCGGGGCCGGTGTCGCCACCGTTCACACTGGCAAACGACTCCATCTGCAGCGAAGTCGCGTCATGAGCATAGGCACTGCCACCAAACTTCAGACCTCCTCCCGCACGGGCGCCGGTAGTACGCTCCCCCGCCTGCCGGTCGAAAGCGGCGACAGGGCACTCAGGCGCACAGTCATAGGTCTGGACGGTCTCGGTGCCATCGGGGGCGGTGTTGCGTGATTTATATGGCTCTGCCTTGTAGCTTCCATATACAAGGTCGGTTTTTTCGTAGACGTTCCCCTCACAGTGAGGGCGTCCATTGCCAGGAATCTTCTGCGTTCCTCGCGGCTTGCACTCTGGCAGATGGACGAGGGCGAGGTTGGGGGGCCAGCGTTTTCCACCGGGATTACCGAGAACATCCGCAATAGGGATGCCCACACGGGATTCCTCTATCCACAATGCCCCAGCTCCAGTTGCCGTAATAGAGTCAACTGGTCTTCCGTGGTATGGTTTCTGCCATACTATGACTGGCTCTAATGAGGGCTTTAGTGCCTGCCCACCATAGCGATGGCCTGCCCAGGTTTTAGCGAGGTCGGTGGCCGGGGCGAAGAGAGGTTGCCCCGCTGGGCGCACGTAGGTATCGTCGGCATAGGTGAGTCCTTGTCGGTCATGGTCAGCGCGTGGCTTTCTCCCAGCATAGGGGCCTTCTCCCACGTACGCCCGATCTACCCCGGCCGCCTGGTCCACCGCTGTGTCAATCCTCGTTGCCTTGGGCCAGCCCTGCCCCGTAGCCCATCCCAACATGAAGATACTGGGGTGGATCACCATGCCCGCATCCTCAATCGCACATGCCAGCCGATGCCAGCCCCGCGAGGAGCCGAATGTCATACCGAACGCGCCAGGCAGCAGGTGCTGGGCGAGCGCGCGCCAGGTGTCAGGACGAAACGCAATATCGCCGCCATCCCAGCTCTTGCCCATAAAGCCAGTGCCAGTGCCAGATACGCGCAATCCTTTTCCCCCAGGCAAGCCCCGACCGAGCTTGATCCCCTTGTCCTGTAAGTGATACGGCGCATCACACAACAGCGCATGGAATGGTGGTCCGTCGTACGTCTCCGCCCAATGCAGCACATCGTCACAGACCAGTTGGGGCATCGCCATCTATCGCTCCTTCCTAGGCGTAATCTTCACGGTGACAAAATCCCACCATAAGCGTATCATGAAGCCGCCGGCATCCAACGGCACAGGCACGCAGGACCGCGCGCAGCAGGACGGCTGCGTGTGACGAGGGGGCGTGCCACGTCGAGGCAACGGGAGGGGGAGAGACCTCACGAGACACCAGCGAGCGTGGTCGGAGGACAGGCCGGCTCCTCATAGAGCCCGACAATATAGTCAATCGAGCAGCCGAGCGCTCGGGCCAGGCCCTTGAGGACATCGGCGCCAGGATTTTTCGTCTGGCCGCGTTCAATCCGTGAGAGCAGGCCTTGAGAGATACGCGCCCGCGCGGCCAACTCTTCCTGGCTCATCTTGCGTTCTTTCCGCAGGAACTCGACCCGCATTCCCAGCGTCCCTAGTGTCATGGTAATACCCCTTAGCGTCTCAAGTATCATTTTCGTTATTGGATATCTTAAGAAATACTTGACATATTGTACCATTTTTTATTACAATATGCATGGCACAAATTCGCACATGCTTTACATTATGCATGAGTATAGCACTCTTTATCAGAAAGGAATAGCGCATGACTCCCCACGCCCATGTCTGGTCCACCCCCGCCTGGTGCGCCGCGCAGCTCGGGGCCACCCCGCGCGGGCAGGGGTATCGCGGGGCCTGCCCCGTCCATGACGGCGATAATCCCGACGCGTTGCACGTCTGGCAGAAGCTCGACCCCCGCGGGAATCCGGTTACGATGATCACGTGTCATACCCGGCACTGCGACATCCGCACGATCTGTGCCTACCTGGGGATTGAGCTGGCGAACCTCTACAGTATCCGCCCCGAGTATTATCCGGCGATGAAGCATTTCCCTCCGGCCCGCAGTCCTCGCCTCGCACGACTCAGGCACATGGAGGAGATCCCGCTAGAAGAGCTGGAGGCCATGCCCGAAGACCTCACACCCGAGGAGCAGGCGCGCCTCATGCACGAGCCCACCCCTGACGCCATCGCGCAGCTGCTGCTCGAAGAGCTGATCGTGGGTGACCCCGCCTTTATCCAGGAGTGTGCTCCCGCACGACAGAAGATGTGGGAGCTCGTACAGGCAAGCCCCAAGGCGAAGGCGCGCCTCACCCAGGCGTTACGACACACCCATCTCATCCCATCAGAGTTTTGGGCTGAGCTTGCACGGCAGATGGGAGAGGGGAATGATGGAGATCACGCCTAAACACTACGAATTGCTCGATTTGTTGGAGAAAGGGGCGAGTCAGGATACGTGGCATGATCCCGGCAATCTCTCGGAGATGTACGGGCTGCTGGAGGACAAGATTTATCGGTCGCGTTTGCTCACGGCGGCCCGCAAGGCGGGGATTGCACGCGACGATTTTCTGGCCGCGATTGCGGACGCGAGAAAGCGCCGGCATGGCCCGGTGCAGGGGGCGTTGGAACCGCCCGAGACGTTGACGGCCCTCTTAGCGGCCGATATCCCCGTCCCGATCCAGCTCTTCGACGGCTTGATGCATGAAGGCATGCTGCTCTTCGGGGGCAAGAGCAAGCGGGGCAAGTCCTGGCTCATGTTTGATGTGGCCCTGAGCTTGGCGGTGGGACGGTCCGCCTTTCGGCACTTTGGCTGCAAGCAGAAGATGCCCGTGCTGTTTCTGGCCTTGGAAGACGGACGGGCCCGGCTGCAAGGCCGCACGAAACTGATCCAGCCCAATCTCACATGCGTCGATAACTTCCATTTACGCTATAGCTTTCGTCCCTTACTGGAGGGCGGCATTGAAGACTTGGCGAAGGAAATTGAACACTATCACTACGGTCTGGTCGTGATTGATGTGCTGGCCAAGCTGGAGCCACACAATGGGGGCAAGGGGGAGAAAAACTATCATGACGTGTATGAGATGTTTGCCCCGCTCCAGTCGCTCCGCCAGCAGCATCCTTTTTGTCTCGCCATGCTCACCCATTTACGCAAACAAGAAGCGGAAGATGTCTTCGACAGTCTGCACGGGAGCGTCGCCTATCAAGGGGCGCAAGATGTGCTCTGGGTCCTCGAACGCAAGCCCAAAGATGATTTTGCCTTTCTGCATATTCGGGACAAAGACTCGGAGGACCACACGCTGGCCCTGCGCTTTGTCGATGGCCATTGGGAGTACATTGGCGAAGGCGAAGAGTACGAGATCACGCGGGATCAACGCAAGGTCATCAAGATTCTCACGGAAGAGAAACGGGAGTTGAGTGTGCAGGACATCTTACGGTCGGGCGATTTCAAGCCAGAACAATATGGCTATCTCCGCAAACTCCTCGTGACGATGGTCAAAGAGGATCTAATTCACCGCACGCGGTATGGCAAGTACAGCGCGACCATCCGTGGCAGCCTGGAGATGGGGGACCTGGACGATCCCGAGGAGACAGACGATGCCGGCAACCGTATCCCCTTTTAAGGAGAAGCCTGATGGATGAATTGTTTGATGAGACCCTGGAAGACATTGAGACATTAGCCACAGCCATTCCATATCTCTATGTATTGTATGCGGAAGGATCCCACTGGATCAAAGTAGGGCATAGCTTTGACGTTCGGTTTCGGATGCAAAGTCTCCAAGGTGGCAATCCTCTACGCCTGCGCGTGCTCTTTGCCATGCAGCGTCCTGATGCCGCACAGGTCGAGGAAGTGCTGAAGGCGCATTTGTCTCCCTACAAAATGGAAGGCGAATGGTTCGCGTTGCCAGAGGATGTCCCAACAGCGCTGAGCATTATTGCTTTTATAATGGAGCAGAGCCATACAGAAGTTGGGGACTATACACTGAGAAGCAAGCCCGCACTACGCCGCACACTGATGGAAACACAGATTGTAACCGCGCTTGAGGAGCAGCCTCGCAAGATTACGGACTTGATGCGACGCATTGGGGTTGAGCAGTCCCGATACGGCTTTATGCGGAAAATCCTCTCACGGCTCTACAGGGACGACAAGATTGAAAAAACGCGGCAGGGCGTGTATTGCTCCAAAAGCTATAAAAAGAAAGGAGATATATGATTGCCTCTCTCTATTGTAACACTTTGCACAGTTGGAACACATTGCGCATATTGTACAGCGAGGTACAGTGCGTTGCTTTTTGTTCAAAATACTTGAACAGAACAGTTAAATGTCCACAAGCTATTGAATATAGAGAAGTTGTAGACTGTGCAAAGTGTTCCATCGATGCTCGCGCGCGCAGGCGTGAAGATATATAAGACGCGCGCGCGCGAGATATAGAAGACAGGCGGCTTTAATCAGACTTACGGGCGCGCGAGACTTATAATATGTGCTAAGGGGGTACCAAAATGTCCGCACCAGCAGACCCAGGAGAGACCAGCATACCCATCCACGTGTGCGCAGGGCCAGGCGTTCTTGGCCGTCACGGCGACCTCGAAGGGACCTTCCGCCGCTTCCTAGACGTGATCGTCCAGCCGCGCGACTCGATCTTGCCCCCGCTCCTGTGGGAGTACGTCGCCGACCATCGCTACCGCACCGATGATACCGGCAGGACCCTCTGTTGTGCGGGGCCGTTGCGTGAGGACATGCTCGACCTGCTCATGGCGTGGCTCCAGAGCACCAAACAGAAGCCCATGCGACGCAGAGCCCATACCACTCCACGGCACCCAGAGCAGTTAGGGCTGCCACTGTAGAGGAGATACCGATGCCTCATACCGACACCGTGCTCCGTATGGCCCTCCGGCAGATGCTCAGCAATGGCGACGTCCTGGACGTCGGGATGTCTGCCGCCGAGATCGAGGAGCGCTTAGGCATGCCCGTGTGGACAGACACGCTGCGTCAGGCACTGCGGGCCGTAGCCGTGCGGTGGGCCACCCAGCAGAGCCCCCGGCACGCCTGCGTGCTGCGGAAGGCCCTCGGCGAGGTCGTGACCGCGCAGGAACAGGCGATCATCGAGGACGCGCCCAGGCGTGCCAGGATTCAACAAGCGATCTATAACCGACCGCCCGCGTAAACGGAGACAAGCCATGGCCCGCGAAGTCCCGATGACGATTGCCGAGTATCACGCCTTGCTGCGCCAGCCTGGGGGTCCCAAGCCGCTCCCCCCACCCCAGGCGCTGGAGCCTGATGACCGCCCCGAAGCCGTCTTACTGGCCGAGATGCGGACGCTGGCGAAGGCGCACGGCTGGCAGGCCTACGACACGTACCACAAGGACGATGGGGTGCTCTGCTGGCTCTGGCGCACCCAGCCGAAAGAGGTGCTGGTCGTGCAGCTCCTCACGGCGCGGGCGAAACTGACCATGGCGCAGCAGGTACGGCTAGATACCTTGGCGGAGACAGGCAAGGTGGAGACCTACTGGTGGCGTCCGATACCAAAGGACCGGGCCATCATGCGTGAACGGCTGAGCAGGAAGGGAGACCAACGCCGTGAGACCTGACCCTCTTCAGCAACGCAAAGACCCCCGTCGCCGCCAGGACGGCCAGGCCCTGCAGGTGCTCCTGCCTGGGCAATATCTCCTGTGTACCGGGCAATCATGGGAGAGTCGGCGAGCAACGTGGTATCAGCTACGGCTGGTGAAGACGCTGAGTACAGAATCGCGTGAGGCGGAAGTACGGAAGCTGCGCGGTGAACGGAATTAGGGACAAGGCCATGCCTGCAACTCCTGAAGAGGTGCCAGATGATTATCCACTATATTGCGCCGACCGGGGACGTCCTGGTCCGGCGTCCGCAAGATAGCACCCCCCGGGAAGGCGAGCGCGTGTGCGTCCGTACCGGGGCCTGCACGCGCTTCTATCGGGTCGTCTGCGTCGAGTGGCCCTTGACCGTGCGGCCAGGAGACCAGGAGTATTACAGCCTGACCGACGCGGCAGAGGTCATCGTGCGGGTCTTGTTGCGTGACGAACATGAAGAGGAGGGGTAGATGCCGACGATAACAAGGAGAGATCTGATGTTCACTACCAACCATCCCACTGTGTCCCCCCTGCGTACTCTCTTCGCCTGGCTCCGCCCGTCGCGGTTTGCCCCCGACGCCGCCCCCCAGCCCGCGCTGACCTATATCACCATTACCGCTGCCGACATGGCCGCCGGCAAGCGCCGGAGCGCCAATGCCTGTCCCCTCGCGCTCGCGTGCAACCGGGAGCTGGGGGGCACCTGGCTCATTCAGCCGCCCTATGCGGTGCACATTGCCGACCACTATAAGAAACATGTCCGTCGCTTGTCTGCGGCCGCCATCGCCTGGGTCGACGCGTGGGATCGTGATTCCACCACGATGCAGCCCCGAGTCGTCGCGCTCCAGGCACCAGGCACCGCGCCAGGCAACGCCCACAATGTCACGCTCTAGGCGACACTCCCGCGCACCCAGGAGGGCCGGACCATGCTCCTTGCGGTACTCATCGTCATAGCGCTGGCGCTGCTGTGCTGTGCGGTGCTCCTCGCCATGCTGTGCGTCGAGTTGTGGGAGATCCATCGGGCGCTCGACGACTATGCGCGAGCATGCCGGGCCTTGCGCACCTTCTTCAAAGATCCGAGGGACACCCGAGAGGCGAACGACTGAAAGGACAGAGCCATGGCTAGGTTGCTTTTTGCATACTATACTGTTGCGAATCTATAGCCTTTTGGTGTATGATCTTCGCCATGAACAGAATAACCATGTTTCTCACCGATCAAGAAGTAGCTGAGTTAGACGCGATTGTGGCGGCTACGGGGTTGAAGTTTGCGGAAGTCGTGCGCCGGATTCTCGACAAGGGGCTCGAAGAATCAGAGCCGAGTCGCTGGGGGAAGCGGCGTCCCGTGGCGCAGCATGAAGGAGAAAAAGATGGATAGACGCATCATGGAACGTAGGAGTAGCGCTGTATGCCAATAAACAATACTGGACAGGGCAATAGCCTCAATACTGCTATAAAGCAAATAGCTCTAGGCCATGTTTTTAAAGTACATGCACGTATTGTAGAATGCATTCACCGTAAATACCGGAGCAATGGCTGGGCATATGACCCACATTATGTCTATATTGATCTCAATGCGGGGACAGGTACAAATGATGATGGGAGGCCTGGATCACCAGTCATTGCGCAGAGAGTCATTGCGGAAGAGTTTAAACATGACCTATCTGGCGTAGCGATTGAACAGAATGAAGAAGCATTCTCACTATTGAGCCAAGCAATGACAGGCTTCCAGGGATGGCAGCTCATCCAGGGAGACAACAATGAGAAATTTGGTACACAACTACTGCCTTCTCCTGGGAAGTCACCCTTTTTTGGGTTGGTATATGCTGATCCAAATGGAGTCAAAGACAGATTGCCACTTCCGGCGATGACGCAGTTTTTTCGTCAATACAACGCACGAAAACTTGACGTCCTCATACATATTAGCGCGACAGCGTTAAAGCGTGTGAAGGGTGCAGGCACGGGCACGGAGGACCTACAAAGCATCATGGCTGCGATTCGGAAAGATTGTTGGTTTATCCGTGACAGTTTTGGTCCCTGGCAGTGGACATTTCTTTTTGGCACAAACTGGTATGGATGGCCTGAACTGAACTTGCGAGTTGACGGCATTGATATTCAGAATATTTATCAATTGGGCCTACGAAGGATTCGATCCCCAGAAGGGCAGGCCATCTTCTCCAAGCTTTTCTTCACACATGCTCAGCAAAAAAAAAGGCTGATGCCCCTCCCTATAGATCCTACAGTGAGTATTTACGACATCCAAAATTCCTTGCCATTCGAGCCCAAGTTATGAAGCGTAGTGAGGGACGATGTGAGTACCGCAACTGTGGTGAGCCAGCCACGGAGGTGCATCATTGGGTCTATCCGCCATGGGGCACGTTTGACGTACCAGAGAACATGAGCGCTGTCTGTCATGCCTGTCACTGCCAGATTCATGGAAAGGCTACCTAATGCGTCCTTTTGTCTCCCGCATAGAATATGACAATTCCGATAATGCCATGAAACAGTACTTTCTTACGTGTCTCGTATGCCATGGTTGCCTCGACCGCTACTTTGGCACCTGTATACAATGTGAGGGACCAGCAATGTTTCGGGTCGATGAAGAGAGCGAGGGCGGTGGCTACATATGCACGACATGTGGAAAGTGCTATGTCGCGGCTGATGACTTTCCGATGCCACGACTAGAATGGAATGATGAGGCAATGCGCCAACATTTTGAGGAACAGGGCTTTTAGTCCTGCGAGGACGCTATGAGTACTATCACCATTCATCCGGAACTTCAGAGCTTGATTCCGCCATTGACTGAGGATGAGATCAGTCAATTGACCGTGAATCTGCGAGCTGAGGGCTGCCAGGAGCCCTTGGTTATCTGGCAAGAACAGCAGGTTCTGCTAGATGGGCACAACCGCTTGACGATCTGTGAGCGCTATGAGCTGCCCTATACCACGCGCGTCATTTCACTTCCAAGCCTCGATGCAGCGAAAGCATGGATGCTCCAGCACCAACTCGGGCGACGGAATCTGACGTCTGAGCAAATGAGCTATCTGCGTGGCAAACAATATGAGCTAGAAAAGCAACCGATTGGAAGACCGGCAAACAACTCTGCAAAAGTTGCAGAATTAAATACTGAAAAGCGACTAGCCGAAGAGCACAAGGTCGCGGTACGTACTATACAGAATGATGCTTCTTATTCGAAAAATGTTGACGCTATCGCAGCCGCTGTCCCTGAAGCCAAGGCGGCCATCTTAGCGCGAGATACGAAGGTGGGTCGTCAGGAAGTGAAACACCTCGCCACTATGGCTAAGCGCAATCCACAGACGGCCAAGCATGTCATGAAACAAGTTCAGACAGCGAAGACACCCAAAGAGGCAAAGCGCGTCATCCACGACGCCGTCAAGGCAACGCCCGCGCCGCACCCTGAAGCAGAGCTGAAACGCCCAGTTGTTAACAGCCCCGCCCCAACCCTTACGTTGCTTCCGCAGGAGACAGAACCGCAGCGTGGGCTAGAGACGATCCAGGCTTCTGATGGCCGTGACATGTTTATCCTGCATAATCCTGACTCTAGACCTGTATTTAATAAAACCAATGACCTGGTCGACTGGGCGTCCTGGACCTGGAACCCTATCACAGGATGCTGGCATGGCTGTGACTATTGTTATGCCCGAGCGATTGCCAACAGTAGTGATATGGCGAAATACTATCCGAAACAATTTGAGCCGACGTTCCATCCAGCCCGACTAGAGGCGCCTAAGAATACGCCGGTTCCAAAAGAACTCCAGCGCCCGGCGGATAAAAACGTCTTTACGTGTTCCATGGCCGACCTCTTTGGCAAGTGGGTACCCGATGAGTGGATCATGCAAGTGTTCGCGCGGGTGACAGCTCACCCTGAATGGAATTTCCTCTTCCTCACCAAATTCCCCCAACGGCTTCAAGAAATCTGTGACGCCTTGGATGGCTTTCCTGAGAATGCCTGGGTTGGGTGCACCGTTGATGCTCAGGCCCGCGTGGCCACAGCAGAACGAGCCTTCGCGAATATCCGAGCGAGTGTCCGATGGCTGTCGGTAGAGCCCATGAGAGAACGGCTCACGTTCAAAAGCTTAGAGATGTTTGACTGGCTCGTCATGGGAGGACAGACAGCAAGTCCCTACAACGAGACGCCAGCCTTTCAACCTGAATGGGAATGGGTTGAACATCTCTGGCAACAGGCACGGGCTGCCGACGTCAAGATCTACTGGAAAGAGAATCTGACGCGACGCCCAAAAGAAGTCCCGTGGTCCTGAAAGGAGACCCCATGGACCTCATGACTGCCTGTACCGATCTTGCCCGGCTCCGCAGTGAAGTCCATGCCCTTGCGGCCCCGTATGATGCGCAGATCCGTGCGCTAGAGGTGGCACGTGCGGACGCGACCGCCGCCCTCACGTTTCAAATGGAGACGCTCAAGGCCGTGATTCGCCCGCTCATCCTGGCCGAGCAGCACAGTGTCAAAGTGGACGGGCTCGCCGCGATCTATAACCACAAGAGCACGTGGGACGGCGACATGTTGCTGGCCATGGCGCAAGAGATCCCCGCCATTCTACAATGCCAGCGTGACGCATCCTATGTGTCGTTTCGCTGAAGGAGCCCCCCATGCCCCCGACCGCCGCGCCCTGGTACCGCCGTTTCATGGACCACCTGCCGCCCCTGCCCGACTGGTTCCTGCCGGCCGCCATCATGTTCGCGTGTGGTGCCGCGGGCTTTACCCTGGGCATCGTCGTCTGCGCCGAGAAGGCCGCACAGCAGACGCAGGGCGTGCATCAGGAGTTGACCAGCATCCTCAGGCTGGAGACCACGGTGCAACAGCTAGAGCGGCGTCTCCAGAGACTAGAGGAGCGGTAGTCATGGACGGCGATGACCTCCCCGACGCCGACTATGCCTCGATCTACGGCCATGCGGCCCTGCATGCCCGCGAGTTGGCGCGCTTCGACGCCGCCCTCAAGCACCATGACGAGATAATGAAGCGCTTGGAGGTCCTCCGCATGCGGGCGGATGCGCTGCTGAGGAAAGCCGATGAGCCCCCGCGCCGGGAGTGACACGCCGCCCGCCTAACCCCTCGAAGAACTCTCCCCCATGCCATTGACAGACATACCTACAGTATGATATAGTAATACCTACTAATGATAGGTATGGTGTGTCAACGTATGGGAGGAGAGTCTATGGAGAAGATCGACAAGGCCCGCAAGTACGTCTCGATGTGGGGGCAAGATGCGGAGCGGTTAAAGCGCCTCAGCCACGTCACAGAGCGCACGCAAGTGGAATTGCTGCACGAGGCGATCGCGGCGCTGGAGCGGCGAGTCGAGGCGGAGAAGGCATCTGTGGATGCAGAGTAATCTACAAGCCGTGAAAGAAAGGACGCGTATGGCCACGACCTATTGGCGGCGCAAAGCGCAAGGGATCTGCTGGCGCTGTGGGAAGCCATGTGACCAGCTCCCCTACGTCGCGTGCTCCCACTGTTACACGCCCTCGGCAGCCACGTCCTCGCCAGAGTGGTTGTCAGCCAAGCGCAATCGTGCCAAGCTGCTGCCCCTGCTGCCCACGCCTGGCGCATGTGAGCCAGAGGCAGCCGTGAGTCTGTGGTGCTGTGGCGGGTTTCGCGCCGTGACGAGCATGCCGTTCCAGGCGCCATGCTGCGGGCGAATCTGGTTTGCAGAGGCAAGCGCGGTCCCAGGGGAAGAGGCACCTCGTGGAGAGACGAAAGGAGAGCATGACGATGGCGCGACAGTCCCACCACGCGACCCCAACTGACGTTCCCTACGAGCCCCCGTCTCCGGCGTTTCGCCTCTGCGACGGCTGTGGGATGCTTGTGTGCGTCCGGCTCTGGCTCAGTGAGGCGCATCCACCCCAGTGGAAGGCGCTCCCCTGGCCGGTGACGCCGCTGCATGGCTATTTGCATCTCTGTCCGGCCCTGCCCATGCCGGCCTGTACGACGTGTGGGCATGAGGCCGCAGACCATGTGACCGGGTTATGCCTACATGTACTAGAATGTCTATGTAAAAAGTATGTACCACAAGAGGAGCAACGCGCATGACAACGAAGACGATAGCACCAACACAGCCCTTACAACCGACAGAGTCGGCGGCACTGGTGTCCTCGAATGCCTCGCTGCCGAGTATCGCCGAACTCAAGCAGCGCATGGAGTGGCTGGCAGCCTTTCGGCCCGTCTTGCTGGAATATGTGCAGCGGCATATGGACCCGAAGCGCCATATGTATACGTTTGCCGACAACAAATATACGCCGCTGGATGTGACGACCCTGCAAGGGATGCTGACCGAAGGGAATAAGCCTGCACTCAATCAAGACGGCATTCACAACCTGATGTCCCTCTATGACTGCTATCCTGATGAGCCAACGATTCATGAAACGCGGGAAGGGGGACACTATACCTGTCGTGCCTCAATCCGCCTGATGAGTTTTCGCTCTGGATTGCCCATGGGGGCGGGGACGGGGAGTTGTAGTACGCGCGAGAGCAAGTATGCGTATCGGTGGGTAGGAAAAAGGAACCTACCGCAAGGACTGGACCCGACAGCGCTCCGTCAGCGTGAAGGCCGCTATGGCACGAGCTATCGCATCGACAATGAGGACACCGCCGACGTGGAGTCCACGGTGCTGCAGATGGCGGTCAAGCGGGCGAAGTCAGCGGCAGTCAAGGCCTTGCCGCTCGTTTCAGAGATGTTTACGACCATCGGCGATCCTGACGAAGAGAAGCGCGTGGAGGATGAGACCCGCCAGGCCTTACTCCAACCGATAGGCGCGTGGTTACGCGCGATCAAGAGTGCGTCCGCTCGTGCCAAGGCCATTGTCGCCGTCTTTGGCGAACCTCTGCGGCCCGAGGACCTCGCGAAGCTGGACGAGGATCAGTTGGCGACCGCGTGGCAGATTGTCGAGATTGCCAATAAGGCAAGCATTGCCTGGGAGAGTCCCACCCTGCTTGCGGACCTGAAGGCAATATTGGCACGATCGGCGCAGCAAGCCAAGGAAGACCTCTTCGGGGATCACTCACCGACTGCCTCGACGCCGACCGCACCGCCAGCACGCGACGATACCCCACAAACCGCTGAGGATGCCCCACAATCGACGAACGCCCCGAAGGAGGTAGTAGGAGAGCAGGA
>F14TC_100125925_pt1 | contig 13032 bp, 16 predicted proteins | sample KannatnBrdUF14TC_FD_10806 | JGI IMG/M metagenome (IMG submission 10806)
GCTGCAACGAAATCCATCACCCTCGGGCTTATTTCCACGGTGAATCAGAAAGAGATTGAAGGCCATTTTCGCGATTTAGTTCGATACGTAGCGCAGCGGCTGGTGGCGCAGCCGGACGCCCAGAGCGGCGTCGTTGTAGCAGCCACAGTGGCGGACCTTGCCAGGCTTCTCAGCGAAAAGAAAGTCGACTTTTTTATGGAGAGTCCCTATCCGACTTATATTATTAACAACGTGCATGGAGCAGGCATGCTTCTTTTGAGGCGGTGGAAGGGCGGCAAAGCGGAATATCGCAGCTTGATTGTGGCGAACAAAGCCGGCGCCCCTGATCGTCTTCAAGATCTGCGCGGTAAGATCATCGCATTCGAGGATCCCGAATCGACTTCGGGCTATTTTTTGCCCAAGTTATTTTTGCAAAGAAACGGCTTCAAACTGACCCAGGTCTCAAGCTTAAATGCCGCCGTCGCGCCAACGGAAGTTGGTTATATCTTCGCTAAGACTCAAGACAATCTCATTGACTGGATCCTGAAGAAACAGGTGGCAGCGGGGACCCTGAGCGACGACGACTACGGCGCGTTGAATGAAAAACAAAAGGCCGACCTCAATGTCCTAGCGCAAACCGAGTTGCTGCCGCGTCATCTCGTTTCAGTGCGCAAAGATTTATCCCCGGAATCGATCGAACGTCTCAGCCAAATCTTGCGCGCCATGCACGAGAACGATGAAGGCCAGAAGATACTGCGTAGCGCCGACAATACGATGATGTTCGACCTGCTTCCGGGCGGCGAAGAAGCGATGCGTCGGCGGCTTTTGGATACTTTCCAGCGCCCGTAGAGAAAACCATCGGAGCGTCGTCCAATCCAATTTGGTGATGGCAATCGCCTTTATTCGCTCTCATCGGCATTAACGAAACCCGATCGCCACGATTACGCCCGATGAAGCGTCGGCAAACAAAAGGCGCAGCAGCTTATTGTTTTGCCTTCAGATCCTGGTCATGGTCCTTGAGAAATTTTTTGATCTCGTCTCCCTGCTCAAGCAGCCTTGCCCACTGCTCTTTATATAGAGTTACGGGGAACCTGCCCAAGCCGTAGACCGATACCGCTCCCTTATCCGAAACCTTCCAGGACAAGGCCCGGCTACGGGCTTGCCGGAGCTTTTCGTTGCTTTCCCTAAGCTTTGCGATCTCCGCCAGAAGCTCGGCATTGGTCTTGCTCTGGTCTTGAAGAATTGCCATGTCCTATCTCCTTCGGTTACGCCATTTGCGGCATGGGCAGGATACGCTCGCCGTGCCGTGTGTCAAGCGCATACCTGCTATGCGTTAAGCGCATACCGGAATTCGTTAGTCAAATCAATCGCTTAGCGATTTGCATGGCTGCTATGCGTTGAATGCATAGCTCCTTCGCACATGCAGCAGGCGCTTTGAGGACCCCCGGGGCCCAAACGGGCGCGAACCGTGGGCGCGACAATGTCTGGGCAAATTTTGTGTGATTTCCGACACCCATACCTATGGTTTCACCACCCGCTGTTTACACGCGCGGAAAGAAGGATTGACTTCACAAAGGTTTCATGGTATAATGGTATAATGGGAACCTCGTAAGGGCGGAAGCGATGTGTTAGGCAGGGGCCGCCGACCGGGCAAGCCGGGAATTGGGCAAGTGAGGGAGCTTACCCGAGAGGAGGTCCTTGGCTCGAAGCGATCAAGGGTTCCACCGATCCAGCGATTCCGGGACTCACATCATAGGATGGCCCGGCTGTTCGCGTCGGGGCTGAGGGTTTCGGAAGTCGCGGCTTTGACGGGATACTCGGTTAGCCGGGTGTCCCTTTTTCATACCTCACCAGCATTCCAGGAGTTGATAGCGGAGAAGCGGAAAATAGAAGAAGAGGTCTTTAGAGATCAGATCACGGCCTACAACGATTTAATCTTAAGTAATGGATTGAAGGCCGAGCGCAAGCTCGCGGATAAGTTGGACGACGATGACGAAGCAGAGGAGCTCTCGGTTCGGGAATTGATCTCGATTACCCGAGATGCAGCGGACCGAGTTGGGCTCTCGAAGCGATCGATTAACTTCAATGTTAATCAGGACTTTGCCTCGCTATTGGACAGGGCCATTGAGCGATCGGCAGAACTGTTGCCCCGGTCTTCTGATGTAGAGCTGGTAGCTTCCTCCGCTACTTCCCAGCCATTGGAGGATCGGGGCGCCAAGGACGACTTAGTGCTTATGCAGAAGCCTCGGCCTTTTAGGCGGAGGATCTAATGGCCGACCAATGCGATACCTGTCACTATTACCGGCTGAGGACTTACGGAACGGCTCCGGATGCGAAGCAGGTTGGGGAATGCCGATACAGCGATCCATATAGCCAAGGGCAAACTGGGTATTGGCCGCAGGTACAAGCGACTGATTGGTGTGGGAAGTGGGAGGTAATACCAATTCCGTTGGAGAAATCGTCATGAGTGGCTCAGGGCTGGTGCAGTTCTTGATTAACATAATCGCTTTGTTGGCCGCAGGCGGGATCTTCTTTGTCTCGATTGACAAGGTGGCGCCTGATGCCTTCTTTGCGAAGATTGCCAAGATCGCAATCGGGGCACTGTTGCTGATTGCGTTGATCGTCACTATCGCTGCGGTCTTTGGCCTAGCCGGAGCGGGCGTGGCAGTAAGTCCACTAGGAATTCTATGGTTCGCTGTGGCAGTGATCGTTGCAGTGGTCGTGCTGTACGTTATTAATCTAATCGTGGATTGGATCGCCTCTAATATGGGAATAGGCCCAATAGGCGGGATAATCAAGTACGTACTTGGGGCTGTTGTCTTGATCGCTTTGTTAATCGCTGCTGCGAACTTGCTGTTTGGCTATCACGTTGGAAAGCTGGTTAGCTAATGCCATACGATGACCTGATAGAGAAGCATGCTTCTAGAGTCGGGATCGATCCAGCCTGGATGCGGAAGATCATGCGGATCGAATCAGGAGGCAATCCACAGAACGTGACGGGGTCGTACAAGGGCTTGTTCCAATTGAGTACCCGAGAATTCAATCGGCATGGCGGCTCCGGGAACATCTTAGATCCAGAACAGAACACCATGGCCGCAGCTAACAAGTTAGCTAAAGAGAAACTGGCCTTCAAGGAAAAGTATGGCCGTGATCCGAAGCTAGCTGATCTATATTTGATCCACCAGCAAGGCGAAGGTGGCTACGCAGCACATATGGCCAATCCAGATCAGCCAGCCTGGAAGTCCATGCTCTCAACTGGTGAGGGCAAGGCCAAGGGCGAGAACTGGGCCAAGGCTGCGATCTGGGGCAACATACCAGATGCGGACAAGAAGAAGTTTGGATCCGTCGATAACGTTACCTCGAAGGACTTCGTCAGCCTTTGGGGCTCGAAAGTCGAGGGCACTAAGTTTGAAGGCTACGGTCCGTTAATGGCCGCTTCTAAGGCTGCGAAGGAAAAGGGCGAAGCCGCAGCTGGAATGGAAGGTGCAGGCGGGACCAAACGAGGAACTTTCCTTGGCGAGGCCGCAGAGCCAGGGAAGTTCGATACTCCATATGAAGGCCAGCCACAAGCTGGGATGCCGGACTTCCAACTGCCGTCCGTGGCATCTAGTGGCCTTGGCCCGGCATTTAGGGGACCACAGGTTCCTGGCGCAACTCGGTGGGAAGTGGGATGAGCGATCGGTTGCTAGCATGGTTAGCTTCAGTAACGAAGGATCCACTGGCCTTCGTGATGGGAGCGTTCCCTTGGGGAGAGCCAGATCAGAGATTGAGGGATTACAAAGATGGGCCAGAGCCTTGGCAAAGGGAAATCCTTACCCTCATTAAAGACGGTCTTATCGATGTCAACAAGGCCATTCAACTTGCCACTGCGTCTGGACACGGTGTTGGAAAAACAGCTCTCGTCTCCTGGATCATTCTGTGGGCCATTTCCACCAAGCCCGACACCAGAGGAGTTATCACGGCTAATACGGAAACGCAGTTAAAGACCAAGACCTGGGCGGAGCTAGGCAAATGGTACCATATGTTTATCGCCAAGGACTTCTTTCAACTTACCGCTACGGCCTTGTTCGCCAAGGATACTGCCCATGAACGTACATGGCGCATTGATATGGTCCCCTGGTCGGAGCGCAACACAGAGGCGTTCGCAGGATTACACAATAAAGGCCGTAGGATCCTTGTGGTCTTCGACGAAGCGTCGGCGATACCTGACATCATATGGGAGACTACCGAAGGCGCTCTTACCGATGCTGAGACTGAAATTATATGGTGTGTATTCGGAAATCCTACCCGCAACACCGGAAGGTTCAGGGAGTGTTTTCCTGGTCAAAGGCACTCTCGCGAATGGCGGACCAAGCAGGTTGATAGCCGTGAAGTCTCGCTCACCAATAAAGACCAAATCAAGTCGTGGATCGAAGCGTACGGGGAGGACTCGGACTTCGTTAGAATTAGAGTCCGGGGCATCTTCCCTCGAACGGGTGAAATGGAGTTTATCTCAGCCGAAGATGTCGAAAAGGCCGCTCAAGAAGAAGCCTCGTCGAACCCGTCGGACGCCCTAGTAATAGGAGTTGACGTTGCACGGTATGGAGCAAATGAGACTGTTATCTTCTTCCGAAAGGGAAGAGATGCTCGAACGATACCGCCGATCCGTCTTAGGGGAGCCTCGGTTGTCCAAGTGGCTTCTAAAGTCGCTGAGACGGTCCAAACGCATAGGATTGATGCGGTATTTATTGACGGTGGCGGCGTTGGTGGTGGTGTTGTTGATAACGTTAGGGCTCTGCACATCCACTGTTTCGATATTCAGTTTGGGAGTAAGCCTGAATCCTTAGGCTTCGCTTGGGGCACCGATGGAGAACGATATGCAAACAAGCGAGCAGAAATATGGGGTTCGATGCGCCAATGGCTCAAATCAGGCGCCATACCGTATGACGCTGACCTTAAAGCGCAACTCGTCGGTCCAACATATACTTACAATCTTAAGAATGAAATCCTTCTTGAAAAGAAAGAAGACATGATGAAGCGAGGGCTTGATAGCCCAGACCTTGCCGATGCTTTAGCGCTTACGTTCGCTATGCCGGTGCAATCGCACGCTTGGGCCGGACAGACCGAACGGCCGAACAAGCCTATGGTCGAATCAGAGTACGATCCGTTTACGACTCGTAGCATCTATCACGAGCCTGTCTCTGAGGAGAGGAGGGTAATCTAATGGGTTTCGTTCAACGAGCTTTCACTCCAGGTGGTGGCGAAGCTCCAGAGGCGGTCGCGGCTAGAGAGGAAGGGGCACGGCAAGCAGCCCTTGCGGCCTCGAAGGCACAAGCCCCGGCACCGCCAACAATGCCAACAGCTCCGGCGCCGCCTCCAATGTTTCAGCCAGGACAAGCCCCAGGCCAGAAACAACGAGCTGCGATAACCGCTTCGACAATGCTTGGTGCAGCTGCGGCTGGCGGGCAGACAGCTCGCAAAACCTTATTGGGTCAGTGATGCCTACACAATATCCGTATCCAGAGACAGGCTGGTCCACTGGCAAGATGGCCAAGGTCGGGCCACGAGGCATGGATCCTGGTCGGGAATACCGGGAGCTTGAAGGGCAGCGGAAGAGTAAGGAGTCTAGGGTTTCGGAGTATAAGGCCCTAACTCCGGAGCAATGGGCCAACTGGCAGCAGAACTTTCCACAGGGCCAGATGATTAACAGAGATCATCCGCAGTTGGCTGAGCTGCAAGACAGTCACGACTTCTACTCTATTCCAAATCAGTACGACAAGTTTCTATTCATGAACCCGAAGCAGACCGAACAAGAGGCCGGGAGGGCAGGGTGATGCCAACAGTTCCAGGTTCAGCAGGCTCAATGGCAGAATATGCTGAGCAGCAAGAGCTAGCGAAGAAGCCAACGCCGGAGCAGTTGTTGATGACCGCAGCAGATATGAAATCTAGAGGGCAACTCTATACGCATCCGACAGACTACTCCGATCCTAAAGCAACACTGAAACTTCCATTCGCAGGTGGTGGACGTGGCCAACGGCCAGATCATAGCAAGTCGGCACGTAAACGACGCTGACCTAGAATATCATCGGCACGTTAACGAACGCTTGCTTGGCCTTCGGGTGAACAGGTATTCGTGGTGGGTCCATGCTCGGGAGCTTGCTGATTTCCTCTTGCCTAGGAGGTACAAGTGGCTGATCACGCCTAACCAGATGACCCGAGGCTCCCCGATAAATCAGCATATCCTCGATTCAACTGGCACACTTGCCGCACGAAACTTGGCATCGGGGATGATGTCTGGAATCTCCTCCCCAACCCGTCCTTGGTTCCGGCTTAAGATAGGCCGGATCGATTCCACTCAGACATCCCCGGTGTCCTTGTGGCTCGCCGAGTGCGAGCGGTTGATGATGCTAGTCTTTCAAGAATCGAACTTTTATAATTCGGTTGCGGTAGCATACTTTGATCTGGTTATCTTTGGCACGGCTGTAATGTTGATTTATGAGGATTACGAAAACGTTATCCATTGTTACAACCCCTGCTTTGGCGAATACTATGTTGATAACGACGGAAAGATGCGGCCGCTGGTGTTCTTCAGAGAGTTCACCTTGACAATTGCGCAGGTTGTCGACCAGTTCGGATACGAGAACTGTAGCGATCAGGTCCGCAGATTGTACGACGAGCAGAAAGCTGGCTTGACCCGAGAAATCATTGTAGCCCATGCAATAGAGCCTAATGTCAATCCAGAGAAGTTCGATGTCCCGAGGCAATTCAAGTTCCGAGAAGTCTATTGGGAATGGGGCGGTTCGACGAGTCCGCAAGGAGGCATTTCATACAACCCAGGCTTCCTCCGGAAGAAAGGTTTCTTTGAAGCCCCACACATCACGGTCAGATGGGATCTTGTTAGTAATGATGCATACGGGCGAAGCCCTGGTATGGATGCCCTGCCGGATGTCAAACAGTTGCAACAAGAGGTTAGAAGAAAAGCTCAAGCAATCGATAAGACAGTCAATCCACCAATGGTTGCTGACATACAACTTAAAAACCAACCAGCCTCCCTCCTTCCTGGTGGAACCACTTACCTTGCTGGTATGATGCAGACAGGCAACGCCGGGTTTGCGCCAGCTTACGGGAATTGGAAGCCGGGGATCGGCGAAATCTCTGAGGACCTGAACGAGATCCGGCAGCGGATCAGAACCATTTTCTTTAACGATCTGTTCCAAGTCATTAGTCAGTTTCAGACTCGCTCCAACGTCTCAGCTACAGAGATCGACGCTCGCCGCTCCGAAGCAATGGTCATGCTCGGCCCAGTCTTGGAAAGGATCCAATATGAACTCCTCGATCCAATCATCGACAGAGTCTTCTCAGTTATGGCTAGGGCCGGAGTACTACCTCCCCCTCCTGCCGAGATCGCTGGACAAAATATCAACATTGAATACGTATCTATGCTCCTTACCGCTCAACTCGCCTCAGCGACAAGCGGTATTGAGAGAACTCTCCAGCTTGCAGGCGGGCTTGTCGGAGTCGATCCTGGAGTCATGGACAACCTCGATCTCGACTTTGCAATCTCGAAATACTCGAGCCTGATGAACAACGATCCGCGGCTGATCCGATCGCCAGAGCAACTTGCGCAGATCCGTCAGCAGCGACAACAGCAAGCGGCGCAAGAGCAGCAGATGCAGCAAGCGGAGCGGGCATCGAAGCTCGCCGCTGGCGCCAAGTCTCTAAGCGAAACAGATGTTGGCGGTGGCCAGAGTGTCATGTCTGCGATCATGGGCGGTGGAGCATGACCGTTACTCTGTCCGTCAGATTGAGCAAAGAAGATTTTTATCAATTCATGGGTCTATGTCAGAAATACAATGTAAGTCGACAAGAGATGCTTAGAGCTTTAGTAGTCGATGCTTTAGCGGAGGAGAGTCCTGATGGCCTACGACGCAGGGAATCGACGGGATGTCAAGACAGCCGAGAAGGCAGCAAAGGTCGCAGACCAGCAGCGTAAGGAGATCGTCAATGGAATTATGTCTGTCGAGCCTGGTCGAAGATGGATGTGCGAACTTCTGGAGATCTGTCATATCTTCGCAACAAGCTTCTCAGATGTTGACCTCCGGATGGCTTTCATGGAGGGTCAGCGTGAGATCGGACTCAGATTGCTCATGGATATCATGGCATCTTGTCCAGACGAATATGTACAAATGATGAGGGAAAGAAATGAGCGACAATCAGCCATCGACGCAAGACACAGCAGGCGTGGCCCGGACGCCGACGGGCGATATAGCGACGCAGACCCAGACGACGGATCCGAAAGCGACGACTCCACAGACCTCAACTACGGCTACGGAGAAGCCAAGCCTAGCTAACGAGCCTGGAGGCACGGTAGCCAATCAACCAGCCGAAACGCAGGTTGGAGCACCGGCTGAGTATTCGACGTTTGCTGTCCCTGACGGATATGAACTCGATACGGCCGTGGCTAGCGAAGCCGGGAAGATCTTCAAGGAGATGAACCTTACCCAAGACCAAGCTCAAAAGCTGGTCGACTTCTATACCGCTAAGACAACAGAGTCGGCCAATCAGCCGTACCAAGTCTGGAACGATATGCAGGAGAAATGGGTCAAAGAGGTCAAGGCCGACCCGCAGATGGGACCTAGACTCAATGAAGTCAAAACCACTATCAGTCGAGCTATCGATGGACTGGGTGACCCAAAGCTGGCTCAAGAGTTTAGAGCTGCTATGGACTACACCGGAGCTGGAAACAATCCAGCCTTCATCAAAGCCTTCTGGAAGCTTTCCCAGAAGATTACCGAAGGTGGCCACGTAAGTGGTAACGGACCGTCATCAGCCGCTCAACCCAATGGGGGCAGACCGGCTAGTGCCGCCCAAGCTATGTACCCGAATCTACCGACTAACCGCTAGCCCAGCCACTGACCGTGGATGAACGAAGATGGGTGACCGGCCACAACAGAAGGAGACTCTGGATTAGGAGGCCATCATGGCCACTATTGGGGCAACTGCCCTAACCTACGCGGACTGGGCCAAGCGAATGGATGACGGCTATCATGTAGCCGTGATCATCGAACTGCTCAGTCAAACTAACGAGATCCTCGATGATATGCTTGTTGTTGAGGGAAACCTCCCAACCGGACACAAAACAACTGTACGAACAGGCTTGCCGCAAGCCACGTGGCGACTGCTCAATACTGGCGTCCCTAATGCTAAAAGCACTACCGCCCAGATCGTCGATACCTGTGGAAACCTCGAAACCTATGCAGTTATCGACAAAGATGTGGCTGACCTCAACGGTAACACCGCTGACTTTCGTCTATCAGAGGTTAAGGCATTCCTTGAAGGAATGAGCCAACAAGTAGCCGCTACGCTTATCTACGGCAACCAGCACATCAACCCAGAGCGGTTCACTGGGATGGCGCCAAGGTACTCCACAAAGAACGTGGCCAATTCTCAGACTGCGGCCAACGTTCTAGATGGTGGCGGTACTGCATCTACCAACACCTCCTTGTGGATCGTGGTCTGGGGACCTGATACCTACCATGCTACGTTCCCCAAGGGCAAGGTAACTGGGCTGCAACACAGGGACATGGGCGAGTGGCCTGTGCAAGACTCCGGTGGAAACACCTATCAAGCCTATCGAGACCATTTCAAATGGGAAATCGGACTCGTCGCACGAGACTGGCGGTACGCAGTCAGAATCTGCAACATTGACATCACCCAACTATCTGGTGTTAATGCAGCCAATCTCATCAACCTGCTCGTGCGAGGCTTGTATCGTCTCCCGACAGCTCCAGCAGGTGCTACAACGATCCAGACTTCGGATACGCCTGAGGTTAGGGCAAATATGGGTCGAACCGTTATCTACTGCAACCGTGTCATCCGAACCTACCTCGACCTCCAAGCCATGAACAAGACCAACGTTCTGCTTCGAATCGAGGAGTTCGATGGCAAGCCGGTCACTACGTTCAGGAGCATCCCTGTTAGGACTTGCGACGCCATCCTGAACAACGAAGCGCAAGTCGTATAAAGGAGATCTCTGATGATCCTCGACGGCCTACTTCAATTCAGCGGCCCAAATGGCGATAGCCCGACGGCTACTGGCGTTTCTACTAACGTCATCGACCTCCATCTGGTTGGCATCCCTATCCTCGCTGCAGGCCAGGGTGCCCGAGATATGGGCATCGGTGACGATCCCGCTCTCAAACTCTTGGTCGTTGTTACAGCGGCCTTCTCTGGTCTGACTAGCCTTGCAGTCGCACTTCAGGGAGCGACTGATGATGGTACGGGCAATCCCGGTACTTTCAGTACATGGTGGACTGGTCCTGCCACCGCTCTGGCTAGTTTGACAGTGGGTGCACGGCTATACGATATGGACATGCCTCGTCCGCCAGCTGGCATAGCCGTGCCCCGCTTCCTTCGCATGAGCTACACTATAGCTGGTACTGGCACTGGTGGGACGATCAAGGCCTTCATTGTCCTCGATCGCGACGACCAGATGTACAACACAACCAACAACGCCATCATGGGCGGTTATCCTGCTGGCGTCATCGTAGCCAACTAAGGAGGTTGCTATGCGCAAGTTCGCTATAGGCTGCACCTTGCTCGGGCTTGCGCTGGCAGCGGGGCTGGGGATCACAGGGTCCCCAGCCCAACCTGTTGGCCCGCCGAATGAGATTGTCTGCAACAGAGTCAACAACGGATCCTCTGGAGCCACCGTTGGCGTAGCTATAGCTCCAGTCGCTAACCAGCAAATCTCCATCTGTGGTTTCAATGCTACTGCTGGAGCAGCCGCTGCGACCTTCCAGCTAATTGCTGGCCAAGGTGCAACCTGTGCTACTCAAACGGCAACCGTAACGCCGGTGATCCCACTAGGGATAAACGGCAACGTAACTGACCACACCGGGTCCGCTTGGGTGTCGTTACCCACGCTCAGCAACCTCTGCATCTCAATCACTGGAACAGGGCCGGTGGCTTATCAGATCTACTACGCACAATTCTAGGAGGCTAAGATGGCAAGATATAGGGCACTTGGTGCCTTCGTATTCGCAGGCAAGCGCTACAAAGCCGGTCAAGCTTTCGCTGATACTACAGCCAACGCTCTGGCTGGTGACGTAGTCTGGAACATCACGTCGGCTAACTTCTCTCCAATGATGGTTCCACTGGACGCTGGTGCTATCGCTATCAAGGCCGCCAGCGTTCACGCGGGTTCCAACGTCCCTTGCTGTATCTCCGGTGCTAACTCAATCGAGGCATGACATGGCTAGATGGAAACTAATGGAGGCTCACTACCTCAGCGTTCCTGGTACGGAGTGGGAATACAAAGAAACCAATCGTGAAACTGGCCGCCAAGCCAGGAAGATTTACGAAGTCCCACTTTACCTGGATCCAAAGGACTCGAGCTATTGGACCGATCGAACCGAGGAGCTTATCATTGTTAGCAATAAGTTTAATCCAGCCCATCCGCGTGATATCGTCTTTACTGGTCCGCCTACGCCGAACATGGAACCAATTGATGACGAGGCGAAGGCTATATCGGAGAAGGAAAGCTCGAAGTGGATCCATCCGATCGAATCCTTGAATATGACCTATTCGGAATCAAGGCTTAGCGATTTCGAGCGAGAGATCGCTGGTATCTTGGCAGGCAAGATCGAGGAGAAGCGGGCTGCACCGAATCTGTCTCTTGGCGGCATTAGCGAAGCTGACTTCGAGAAGCTTCAGCAGCAGGTGGCTATGCTAATGGAACGGAACGCCCAGTTAGAAGAAGCTATGGCTAAGCCAGGATCTAAAAGGCGAGTCTGATGGATAGGGACCTCGACCAGAGTGGTCATGGCTTTCAACGGTCTAGGGTCTATCTAGGCCCTAGCCTTGGTTGGGTCGATGAGCTTGTCGAGCCAACGGCTTCTATTCTGGTCGGGGGAACCTATACAGTCAAGCCCGGGGATAGCCTTATTCTCGTTAGCGTGGCCGCTGCTGTAACCATCCAGCTTCCTGACGTGAAGCAATGGGTGCAGCAGCGGGCTTACATGCCTGGAACCGGCTTTGATAGATCAATCACTGTCAAGGATGTGGGCGGTAACGCTGGTTCGTTTCCTATCCTTGTCGCTCCGGCTGGCCAAGACCGATTGGATGGTATTCAGCATCAAATCTCCATTCCGTTCGCTGGAGCATCTGTTAAGTTCATTCCTATGATTGACACTCCAGTACCGCAAGGTCCTGGGTGGATTCTACAATCTGCCCCTGGTCTACAAGGCGGCTTTGCTGGTGGAGATGTCTTCCTAAACGGAAACAATACCTTTACTGGCATTAATATCTTCACTGGTGAAACTGAAGTCTTAACTGTAGATATAACTGATAGCACAGGCCATCCAGCGTCAACCGAGTTTGTTAATAACTTCTTCCTAGCCAACGTAGTCGATCCCTCCAATCGATTCGTTAAATGGGCTGACCCTGACGTTGGTCTTTGGTCCGATAAGCTAGCTGGCTTTACGGACGTGCCTACTCAGATTCAAGCTATTGCCCTTGGGGAAGGCCTTCGGAGAGTTGGGCCACTATTGAGGCCAGCGGACGATCTGCTTGCGTTAGAAAACCTAACTGGGACCAACACCATCTATTACCGCTCCGGTACCAGCGTTTGGTCGGCGGTGGTAATCGGTGCCAATATGACCTTCAGCGGAGGCGTTCTGTCGGCGACTGGTGGTAGCGGCGGTGGAGGCGATGTGTTTGCCGCAGGCACTAACGTCTTTACTGGACAGAATTACTTTGTTGCCGTCCCGCTGGTAGTTGGAAGTAACGTGCTTTTTGAGAGCTCCGCTGGATTGGAAGTACACCATTCGCCTGGTGTAGGTGGGCGTGTAACTATTAACGATTGGGCAAATGATGCTGGTCCGGCTCAAATAATTATGCGTAAAAGCCGAGGCACCACTGTTGGTGCTCAAGGTATTGTTTCAGCTAGTGATGGTGGAAATATTATCTTTCAAGGTAGCGACGGTGGTGCGTTTCGACAGTTCGCTGCTATTAGTGGATTAGTTGATGGTGCGCCTGGGGTCGACGTGATGCCCGGTAGGCTCGCCTTTGGGA
>F14TC_100024713_pt1 | contig 13009 bp, 16 predicted proteins | sample KannatnBrdUF14TC_FD_10806 | JGI IMG/M metagenome (IMG submission 10806)
CTCTGCTTTCTCACGACGCGGTGTCTCTGCCATGTCTAACCTTTCATTACGAGGGGTGCAAACGTTTGACCTCCTACGTCAGCGCGCCACAGGGCATCAAAACATTCTGAAGCGAACGCCTTCCACACAGGTAAACGTGAGTCTGCGCCAAGAAACGGCGCGCTTTCTACGAGACCCCTGTAAACGAGAAAGTCTTCAGCATATCTTAGGAACCAGTCGTCGTTTTCAGGTACGAGATATCTGTAGTAGTCAAACCGTAAAGTTTGGCCTTCTTGGCCTGGACCTATTTCTGGCGCGAACAAAAGCGTGCCGTACCAGTTTGCAAAAATGGGATCACATCCTGATGGTGGACAGCAACGCCACACGTTTCTCACTTCTTCAAGCGTCGCTTCGCGAAAACCATAAATCTTTGCACCCGTGTCGGCGCGCGTAAGATAGAGATGTCTCGACTGTTTAATATCAAACGGGATAGGAAACTCACTCATTCCAACAAACGCCAACAAGTATTCTGTGACCTCCATGCACTTGAAGTTAAAGCGGCGCTGAATGTCGATGTAGGCACGATCAAACCATATGTGGATTTGATCGCCGAAATCATCTCGATTTAGGATATCTGCCATACGATCTTCGACGTTTTGGCGCGATGCCATTATAGCTCTCCATCCTGGAAAGCAGGTTGAAGCTTGTCCACCGGCCTACTGATGGGCAGCCATATAATCAAGCTTTGTGTTTGATAACCGCGCTGTTCTGCAAGCTGAAAGGCTCCGTTGTTTTGAAAGGCTGGAAACGTAGCCTTGATGCGCGACAGCGGAACCCACAACCTGAACCGTTGAGTTTGAAAGCCTTCATCAACGGCTGGCTGAAAGTCAGGGTCAACATCTTTAACTTCTGCATCTTTAACCTCGGCCACGCTTTTCGTCCCTTTGTTCTAGGTTATTAAGTATTTCTTCAGAATCTTCTCGTTGCGCAACTTTGAGTCTATCAATTTCAGCCTTCGCAAGAGAAAGCTGAAACATTAGTTGCATTACCATGTTGCCCATATCAGCTTTAAGATGTTCTTCAGCTGTAGCCATAAAATCTCCTAGCCTGTAACCATGACATGGAAACCCAAAGTTTGACCCGCTTGCGCGCTTTGCACGAAAAACGAACTACCCGTTTCAGGTTGTACCCACACCTGTGGCGCGTAAGCAGCAGGTGATGCTACTATACATGTAGAACCACTTGCTGTCGGTGTTGGCATTTGAAAGCGTACGATGCTAGAGTTACCACCAGCGATAGTAATAGATGAGAAACCGGACTGTGTGAAACCAAGTGGATTAGTAGAGTGGATGAGGGCCCATGCTTTGATGGCTCCACCACCGCCACCAACGTTTACGATTGTTCCATTTACTGTCAAGTTACCGTCAATTTGAACAGCGCGGTGAAAAAGCGTGCGACCAGCATTTTCATTAAAACATGCATTAGTATTGTATGCGTAGACCATTTCATTGTCAACGGAGCGGTCATAAAAGGCCCAACGGTCACCTTTACTTCTGAAGGCTTGATCCCTATCAATGACGAAGCTGCGCGCTTCAAGAAGACCAAGCACGAACAAGCTGTTGCTAAACACGCTGTTACCGACGATCTCAGAGCCACCTGTCACGAAGAAATCGCCAGTAACGCGCGCCGGTCCACCAATGAAAGTACGTGATTCCAACGTGTTCCAAGCGATTAACGTGTGGCCTCCGCCAAGAATCCAGTGGTTTTCTGGAATCTGAATGTCACCACCCACACCGATTATTACAAGTGGAGTAGCAAGATTGTCAGTGTTAGAAAATAGAAAACCGCGTCCATCTTGTCCGATAGACCAGTTCATAACGGAACGTCGATTAAATCTCAAGAAGGGAACCGAGCCACCGTCAGTTTGAATTTCCAGAGAACGGTTTCCTACACCATCGTTCACGATAGTAGTGTTGTTCTTGAGACTAATTCCCGCTAGGGAATTATCACCGATACCAACAACGCCAGATGCGGTCTGTAAAACGTTTCGTGGCGTGTTGTTTGAATCTCTACCCTGGACGATAACATCGAGTAGTTTATCGCTCCACCCTGCAACGAAGTTCGTGGGTGCCGTTTTAATTAAGATGTTATTAACTGCACCACCTGGAGGAAGCCCGCCGCCACCTTCACCACCTCCACCACCGCCGGCAGCTGCAATCAGAATATCGACTTCACTCTTTGAATAGACATCAATTCCGTCGCGCGCCTCTTGCGCCGACGCAGCGAAGTCCATTCCATCGTTGTGCGTCAGCTTCCTCAGCAACGGAAGCAAGTTACCGCCTCCGCCCTGTCCTATCATGTTATCGTTCCAATCTGATACCATGATAGTGTTGGGATCACCAATGTCAGCGGCGGGTGAGACTTTGCGATGACGGACGGGCATCCTCCCCTCCCTATCTAACTACTTACGCTGTCCAGACTTGATCTCCATTTCGGCACCTTGCATCAGACGAGTCATTAAAGCGATGCCGGCGTTCTGGAGACCCACCGCTTCACTATAAAGGAGGTCGTCGTTCTTGATCTTTCCCTTGAAGAGTTCAGCGTATTCCGGTGGAACAGACTTTGGCGTAGCAGCTTTTGCATCGTATTCAAACTCAAATGAATATGTGCGATCAGAACCACCGGCTCCACCTGCTGTGTTTTTGACGAGATTTAGCATGGCGCGGCACGCGCTTGCAATCTCTAAAACATACTCTGGTGGAAGGTTATCGTATCCCATCTCAAACCACCACATACGACCTTGTGGACCAGACAGTTTTGCTTTGACCTCCATTACTGTACCCTCCTGAAACGGTATGATTACCGTTTCACCTGAAATTGTGCCAGCCGCGATGGCCCGGCTGACTTCCTCGAAAGTTTTCGCCAGGTCGAGACGCATCGACGGTGACAAAGCCCTTACGGGGTAAGGGAAATGAATCACCGCCAAAGCGTGTATGACACGCTGGCGCGCCACCGCCTACCACCTAACGCTAACCAAAATTCTTCTTCCACACACCAGCATCTTTAGCATGTACTTCAGTTGCAAGCTTCCAGACGCCGGCATCCTTCACATACGGTGTGGACTGCACCCATGTACCAGCATTTTTAACCCACATTTCATTGAGAGTTGCAGGCACGCCGTTTTTAGCAGCAACCATACGAATGCCCCAATAGTTCACCGAGTCCATGCTGTAATTTACTGTGTTTGTACCTACATGATATCTCATAGCATAAGTATATGATGAGGGACCACCGCCAGATGAAACTACGGTTCCAACATCAGCAACAGGTGCTCCGTCGGTTGCAGCCATCGGCATTACGAATGTATCAAGAATTAGAGATCCAGCGGCTGCAAGAATTGTAGCGCTGGCACTGTTAGCATTTCCTGTAGTCTCACCATCATCTACATCTAGAAGTGGTGGTCCATTATATGAGTTAAATTCAGTTATACACCCAACAGTTGGAGCAGTCGAGAAGAAAACAGTACACGCTCCAGCTTTTGCGACAGCAAACGCTACGCCATGTGGTGGTACGTTTGCATTTGGGGTCTCATATTTAAAATAAGTGTTTCCCTGTGAGTCCGTGATGGTGCCTACGGCACCAACAAACCATACAACTATGGCATTATTAGCAACAAGGGCGTTAGCAAATGCCCTTGATGTAAATCCGCTAAAGGCATTACGTTGAGCAGTGAGTTCAGACCACGCCATTTTGTTTAGACCTTAAACCAAAGGTCGCCGTTGTTACCACCGCTCGGCGCAGACGTACTAATAGTAACGTTACGTCCAATAACAGTACCAGTAGCTTGCCAAGTTTTATCTCCGCGCCAAAACTGCGCGGTCGTTCCGGCCGCTATGGTAGGTTCCCAAGGTGGAGTTACCCATCCTACGGCATAACTTGTTGCGCTGGTCTTCTGCAAAACTTGACTCGTAGATCCACCGGCGGGAACGCCAGCGTTCGCCGTTGGCAAAGCCCCTGTAACGGCAGCAGCAGAAGCGAGGTCAAGGGCTCCAAAAGCTAAAACGCTGGCTGCACGCCGCAAGACTTGACCGTCTGTAGTGGAAGCTATGTCTGCGACGTTTCCTAAGCTGTTCGCAGAACGACCTACTACTGATGTTGCAGAGCCTTGCCTAAGAATGGTGTTGTCAACAGCGTTAACAGCGATTCCAGCTGTGGCAATCTGGCCGAAAGCTAACGCTGTACCGGAACGGCGTAAAACGTGACCATCAGAGGAAGCAACTATGTCTGTTGGGTCACCCAAAGTGTTACTGGCCCGCCCGATGACACTTAGTGCGGCGCTGTCTCTCAACTTAAGATCAGTGACGCTGTTATCAGCAATTGCGGCTTCTGGCGTTACCCACTGCGTATTGTAGTTAGTGCTATCAACCTTAGATAGAACTTGTCCAGCGGAACCACCTGCAGCCATGCCACCATCTGCCGTCGCAAGTGGCACCATCAGATTTAGGATGCCGTTCACTGTGACATCCGGTACGACTACATGTTTTCCGGCGGCGAGGCCCGCTCCTACGTAAAGCTGGTCATCCGTACCAAGGCGCATAGCCTCAAGCGAACCGCCACCCGCCTTAAACACCCTCAACTGCTGATTGTTTTCCATCCACATAGCACCCTGGATGTGAACGATTGCTATCGAATTAGCAAGAATGATACGCTTACCGGCCGCCAAGCCAGCCCCGATGTGAAGATCGTCCGCATTCGTCATGTAAAAAGCGTTGACCGGAGTACCCGCGACATTGTGAGTTTGCATCGCTGCACCGTTCGCGAGGAGTGGCCCCGGACTCAGCGCAATACCACCTTGAATCTCACTCTTTGAGAATACATCTAAGTTAGTTCTAGCGCCAACTGCTGTCGTTGCGCCGGTTCCACCTTCGGCGATTATTACTGGTATCGACGGACCGCCTCCACCTCCACCAGAAGATGTTACCCAGAGAGTATCATAATCTGTTGCAGTGTTTTTCGCTAGAAGTTGTCCTGCCGTGCCACCTGTCGGTACGCCGGCGCCGGTAAGTCCCGTAGGACCAGGCATTCCCTGTGGACCTTGTGGTCCGGGAGAACCTGTGGCTCCAACGTCACCTTGCGGTCCCGCGGGTCCTGTGGGCCCCGCCTGAGGGGCCACCCATTTCAAACCTGTGGTTTGAGTTAAATCTACGGCTAAAACTTGACCATCAACACCCGGCGCGAGGCGCGCCACGGCGTTAGCGCCTGTTGCGGCAATGAGGTCACCCTTGGTGTCAACAATGTCTGCTGTAAAAAGCCCCGCGTTGATGATGCTGCCATCAACCGTAAGGTTTCCGGTGACACGCGTCGGAGACGCCAGCGTAATTTCATTAATGGCAACAATGGTGCCACCAAGACCTGGTCCATCATAGGCTCCACCAAGTTGAAACACTTGGGTATCGCGAATAAACTTGAAGAGCCCTGTATTTTCTTGACTTGGAGTACCGCGCCAGGCCAGAAGCCAGCGATCCATGCTATATGCGAAACCGCCGTCTGACCAGATACTACCGTCTACGGTAAAATAAAGAGACGGCGCGCCGGGAGTCTGACTATCTAAAATCAGGCTGCCGTCGGGATGGAGTCTAAACTCCCACGTTACTGACGTTGTAGAATCACCGATCTTGAAGCCGCTTCGTGCGGCGATGTTTGAGGTTGAGATTAAAGGCTTGTCTACTTCGATATTTCTAATGGCAGTAAGGACGAGGTCACGGACGGGACCCTGCAAAACAGCGTCGTTGTTAAGATTAAGTGTAAGTACATTTTGTGGGCTATTAAGTGTGTCTATCCACTGGAGCCACTCGTTATTACTAAGTAAAGTAGCAGACGATGCCCAACGCGCGCCGTCCGGCGCGGTGCTGTCACGCATAAGAAACTGCCCGTTAACACCATCACTAAAAATGTGAGAGTCATTCCAGTGTGAGATTTTAATGGTGTTAGGACCACCAACATCGGGCGCTATCGATTGATAGCGATGTTTCATTATGGGCATTTAGGATCTCCCCCGCGCCGGCTAGATGCGTCTCGTAACCAAATCAAGCGCGCACCACCTCCCATATCTAGAATGATATAGGAGGTGGCATCATCTTCTGTCATTTGTTTTATAACTTCTGGGTTAAGACCCACTCGAATACCGAGTGTCTCCGACGCGCAGCCAGAAAGACATAACGTTGCCCCTACCAGTGTAATGATGCGAAGCAACGTTATGTCTCTCCCTTTAGTTTAAGGCGCTGCTTTGGGCGTAGGTTGCCCTGCCGGTGGGAAGTAACCCCAGCCATACTCGGGGTGATAACCCCACCCACCTTCCGGCGGAGGAGGCTTTGTACCTTCATCTGCTGTTGGCGGTTCCACCGGCCTTGGTGGCAGAACAATAGGAGGCTGGTTTGGGAAGCCAGGCCAATAAATTGGATTACTTGGTCTCGGGTCGTTCGGTCCCCAAAAACCAAGCGGCGGTTGCGGCGGATAATAGATTGGGTGCTCAGGGTGCGGTTGCGGTGCTACGCCGGGACCCATTCCGCCACCCCAAAAACCAGGTGGCATGGTAGGCGGACCCCAAATACCTAATGGAGGTTGTCCACCAGAAGGAGGTTGTCCGGGGAATCCAGGCCAATAAATCGGAGGCGTAGGTCTTGGATCGGTAGGACCCCATATGCCCAGGGGAGGCTGTCCAGGAGGCAGGTATCCAGGGAATCCAGGGATTCCGGCGATAGGGTTCGACGGCCTTGGATCGTTAGGTCCCCAGATACCTAGAGGTGGAATGGGAGGACCCGGCTTAGGGAAAGTATCCCATAACGGCGGACCCACTGGTATATCTACAGTTGTAATGATCGCGTAAAACGACGGCATTTTGGCTCCCTTACGTGTTAATAACTGTTTCCACCCTTTGACTTGTTCTTTGCATTTGGTCCCTCTAAGTGCGCGGCACCTCCTTTCGGAACGTCCGTGCGGACGCTCTTGTCTACGCTCTCACCCGGTGTAATACCCTTAGGTCCGTCAACACCCTTCCCATCTACCTTTGGCATTATTTCCTCTCCTTTCCCGCATCTTTCTGGTAGTTGTCGTACTCGTATTCGGGGACCTTAGCTTTACTCATGTCTTTACTCGTAGCCTTCGCCATCTCTTGCGGCGTAGGTGCCTTCTCCTGTTGCATTATGCTGCTCCTGTGACTCCCGTTACGTATGCGTGAGTTTCCTCGTACCAGACTTCGAGACCACACTCTGTAAGGTACTCGTCCTTGGATGCATCTTCACCGTTGTTCTGACGGTTCTTGATAAACATCGTGTCGTCCAGGGGACGATACTTCAGATTCTTGGTGTCTAGAATGATAGCGTCTTGGCGCCAGTATGGATGCTGATTAAGAAGTGGGTGAGACTTAAGGTAAAGCGTGCCACTCGGTGTAATCCACTCATAGATGGCCATGCCATAAGATTGGTCACTCGGCACGCGGTTAATCGTAGCACTCGTCTTTGCAATGGTACTCACGGCGCGCAGGAACGTTGAACCGCACAGAGCGAGTTTCTCATTAGAACCAAACCGGAAGACTTCTTCACAGATGGTATCGAGTTCTGTTTCGGTCATCGTACCATTAACCGCGAAGATCGTGCCACCCTTGTTCGTAGTAATGAAGTTTGTAACGCCCTTCGTCATACGCATTGGCTTACCACCAGGACCCGTTACTTCAACGGCGTCACCAAAGAGGAAAGCCTTTTCCATTTCGATCGAATGCAGAGAAAGAGCTTCGCGCTTTGCCTCTCTGTATGGGCCAGTGGAGTCCCAACGAAGCCGTTCACGGCGCGCAGTACGTGTCAGGTACAACGGCATTCTAAAGATTTCTGTGTAGTTTGTGACTTTCGTCGGAGAGTATGCTTTCGCTGCGGGAGTCTGCTCACCTTCTTCGTGTACGTTACCAACGATTGTGAGCCATTCAAGAGTTGCAATGGCGTTGGCAGGTACCGCGCCGAAGGATCGCTCTACCGTTAGAGACGTGTCAATTGTTGGATCGACAGTTACACGGAGAAGCTCTCCGTCAGCGGTCGTTCCTACATCAACTCCATCAACTCTTAAAATAGTTCCCTTGACACAACCGAGCGCGCCACTCGTTACGACAACAGTCGTTGCACCCGCCGCAAGCGCGCCGTTAACCTGGAGACGTTGCGTTGGAAGTCGCTTTTCCCACCAGTTGAACTCCGGTGAATCTGTTCCCTCACTTGATAACATTGACAGCAGGGCTGTCAGAGGCGTTTGACCGTTAGGAAAGAGATACAGGAGCATCTCTCTCCAGTTCTTCGGGCGTTCATCCGCCGTAAAGTCGCCGGTTCCCCTGAGACCTAGAATGGCTGCCATTTACTGCTCCCCTTTTATCTGTCTTTGATGAGCATATCGTCTAGTTCACGTTGGTTTTCTGTCGTTGCAACTCCTGGCCGTGTGACGCGCCGGACTGGTGATGTTGAGGCGCGCGACCCGCTTTGCGTTGCAGTGACAGCGTTTGTGTTTAGAGACGCCGTGTACTGTTCGAGACTCTGCCCGCGTAACGCTGCCAGTCTCTGACGAGTGCGCGTGCCGAGTTGATCCATGTAATCACTTCCAACAAACTTTTCATGGATTCTGTCGGCATCCCTTGCTCTGGCTTCTACCAGTTCAAGGAGGTCCTGCTTATCTCTCAGATCGGGAAACCGCGTGAAAAAGGCATTCACAGATGCCGACGCGGTTTCTCTCGACCTCTGGCCCATATCAACTTGATTTAAGATTTGAGGGGTTAACAAGTTATTTATGTGAAGGAGGAAAGCGTTTGCTAAGATGTTTAGACCTGGTGCAACTTCTGGATCAAGGCCAGCTGCTTTAACAAGATCCGGTGTAAGCTGCACAGGCCACAGCTTTTGATCTTTGGGGAGCGTAAGACCAGGAATAACTTCTGCAAACTCTATCTGTGGCTCGCGGCGCGCCGCCGTAGGCGCGTTCCACGTTTCCCGTTGTTGCGTTTGTAATTCTCTGACTTGCGCTTCAAGTCTTGATATAGTTGATAGAGCCCGCGTCACCTCGTCTGATGGTTCCGTAGGGGAGGGCCGTCCGCTAGGTGGCTCAGATACAGTGACGGCGGGCTCTACTTTAATTTCGGGTTCTCTTAAATCAGTCCGTTCAGGCTTATCTGCTTCTGGCTCCGCGCCGTCCGACGGCGGCGGTTCACGAAGCTGCTCACGCAGCATCGCGTCGAAATCGCTAGACTCAATATCAAGTTTTGGAGCGTCTCTATTAGGATTACTTTCGGCTGCCATTCTTAATCTCCTGTGCCAGACGGGCTTGTTCGTCGAGAGTTAAAAAGAAAGCGCACTCGTTTATTTGACCACGTAACCTATCTTCTGTACGTTGGTCTTCCTGTGCAGAGACAAGCTGTGCGACAAAGTGTTGTTGACGTTGTTTAACGGCAGCAACAATGCGACGCCACCAGGGTTTATCGTAAGCCTCCACCATAAGTTCTTCGAACTCAATTTGGGAGTCCGCTTCCTTTTTAAGGTCTTTAATAGTCACGAGGTCTCCCAGCGCCATTAATGGCACCCGCGATAGAGAGACCCTCCCGTCCAGACGCAACTCCCTCGTCGGGTCTCCCAACCGGCGCGCCATTCCCACCAATCGGAATAGGCTCGATAGACTTACGCTGAAGATATTCATTAATCATTTCTGGCGAGAAGATGTTCGACTGCGCGATGATCCCTTTGTTTAAGAAATCATCTATGTTATGCACGCCGCGCTGTCGAGTAGTTTCTCGAACGATTGCAACGGGATCGAAAATCTGAGCAAGGAAAGGCGCTTTGGAGATTTTATCGAGTAATCCGTCAAGGTAGTCAGCGGTGCCAGCTCTGTCTTGTGGAAGGACGCCTTCTTCAGCGGGATAAGAGAAGACACCATCGAGGTGATCTTTCTTTAGGGCGAGGAAACCTTCCACGATTTCTTCTGGTCTCACTCCTAAGTCGGCCGCAGTTTGGCCGGCGATTTCTATAAACTGAGTGAGAGTCATGTTCTCTTTACGGAGTTCTGCCATTTGCTCCGTCAACGGCGCGACGCCCGTCGAGCTTATGAGGTCAGCTATCATTTTCATGCGGCTTCCAGCCTGCCTGAAAACCCCCTGTAATTCTAAGGCGGTACGCCGGCCACTTTCTACCTGACCGAATGCAGCCGAAGGCTGTCCCGTGATGCGTTCCCACAACTCCATAATCATTTTAGCGTCTTCACTATGGCCGCGCGTCACATCCACAATGGCAAGTTGTTTTACGGCAGCCGCCGGATCAGTTCCATAAGCCATCGGTAGCAACCTAATGAGTTTACCGTCGTCAGGATCTAACAAATCTTCGATAGAGACGCGAGACGGATCAACAAGCAGTTGGTCTTTAATGGCTTTACGAACGTTTGCCATGTGGCTGTTAAACAGGAAGTCAAGGTGTGTTGACAACGGCTGCGTTAGTTCCATGAGTCCCTGACTCATGAAGGCGAGGGTGTCGGGAAAGATTTCTGCCACGCTGTATGGATACAACGTAAATGGAGAGGGCTCGGCGCGCACTATTGACGTGCCGTCGATTATGTTGAAGAGCCACTTTTGGGGACGTTCTTCTTCACTCAGTTCATATTCTTTTGGAATGAGTTCAATTTCCAACATCTCATCGACATGCATTCTTGCTTTCTTCGCCATTGCAAGCTCTTGTGCGAAAGCAAGCATAGGATTATTTCGAGAACGTTGGTTGTCGGTTGCACCTATGTCAGAGTCCCGCGTTGAACCTTTCCAACCCGTTGCCGCTAGACGAGACGTGTTAAAGAAGAGACCTTGTTCTTCCATCTTGAAAAGATCGTTGTCGTGGATGGTCGAACGCCGACCACAGAAGCTTCCCTCTTGAAAGCGAGAAATGCTAACGCGGGGGTCGGGAAACCATTGTCTATTATCAATGATTTGCCACTTGTTACCTTCAAAGATAGTGTACCAGCCATAGTCGTATGTGATTGCTCCTGGCACATTGAATTCTATTCCTTCAAGGACCATCTTTGAGCTAGGTCCTGGAGATAGAATCTTTTTCAGAGTTTGCTTCGTTCCCCACGTATTCTCCATGACACCGTAACCGTAACGACATGCGTTTAGGAACCACTGTTGCAACATGAAGTAGCCACGGTTACCACGGTAGTCATAGTCAAGGGCTGTTTCCATGACACGCGCTTTACGTATGGATGCGGGATCCGCGCCGCGCACCCGTAGAACGGGTTTCATGGATGTGAAGATTTCCATAAGAAAGGTAAGGAAGGCTTGCATTGTGGCGAACTGTATGGGGATGATAATTTTTTGAACACCATACTTCTCTAAGGACTCACGGTCACCGCTATCAGAGGGTTTGTATGCTATGTATTGTCGTTCGAGAATGTCCCACATTGGGAAATTCTGGGATACAGCTTGGTAAGACATGTCGATATGCTCGCGGCAGAGCCGCAAGAGCTTCTGGGACTTCTCGGTGCCTGGAAGGAAATCTTCTCGAATGGTAGCCATTTTTAGTTTTAGAAGTTTGTTGCGCGCCGGGGCAGAGGCTGGTTTTCGTAAGGGATAACCATGGTTGCTGCATCTAGCTTAGAACAGAGGTACTCTAAAGCGTTGCAAAGGTGGCTAAACTTGTTCTTGATGGGCATAGGTTTATACTCGCCTCCTACACCACCCGCAACTTTCGGATAAGAGTAGCCGCCCTGCAAAGCCTCCCTCAAAAACGAACAACGCTCGTGAATACGTAGGCGTGGAACCATCACGCCGTTCAACCATTTAAAACTCTTTATTAGAAGTTGTTCGACGGCTTGACGGCGCTTTGCGAAAGAGATTTCGCCGGGGATGGGATTCATTTTATGGAGGCGCATTATATCGGCCATAGCTCGTCCAGGGAGCTTCGCTCCCCCACCCATACCAGACATAGTAAAGACGCTTTGGTCCGCAACATGGATGCTGAAGCCTCCGAGCTTTGCCCACTCCAAAGAGAGGCGCGTCGCTACGATTTCCACAAAGCTATGAATGTCTCCATCATCCACGTAGTATTCGTCTATTATGGTAACCGCGTTAGCATGGGGAAGTACGATTCCCAGAGTCCATGCGAGGTTAACGTCGTTGGGACCACCATCCCAACCCGAGATAAGTTTTGCTCGTGATGGAACTATGATGTCACCTTTGGCGACATGAATGTCATCGTCGTAGTCTTGGTAGACAGGTTTACCATCGTAGACGACCCACGTCTTACCAAACTCTCGTTGCCACTGAGCTTTTGGCATTCCAGCCTGGGAAGCTAAAAGCCAAGCGTCTCCACGTTTATCTGGATCTGCCGTGTACTCCAGATCCATAACAAAGAAGCCGTTGAAAGGATTTCGCCACGTAGTTATGCCGGGCATAACCTCGTCCCGTGACGAAACCTTTACAACGTCATTAGTATCGTTCACGCTTTGTTACCTGAGAAAATGCGTGGCTGCACACCCCGACGGGCGGCACCTTGCGGCGCAGACGCGGCGCTGCGCGCCTGTGGCGCACCTTGCGCCGGAGGTTTAGGGCCGAAGGCACGGGGCTGCGTGCCACGCAAGAACGTGTTTCCCGCTTCTGCCATTTCCCTCGTTAGGGGTACTTTAAAGCGACGCGCTATCTCACCCACAACGGTAATGAGGTTCTTTACGGCTGTGGGAATCTCGTTCGCTTCCACTGACTTTCCCGTAGGTTTTACTAGTCTGTCATAAATCTCTTGCTGCACCGCTCGAACAGTTTCGGGACCGCGCTGCTCTGCGGCAGCCATGATACGACGCGCAGCAACCTGATACAATGAAAAAAGGCGTCGGCCGCTCGTTCCCTGGAGTCTCATGAAACCTTCGTAAAACTGTTTGAAGAACTTCTTAGACTGAGCCTCATCCTTTGGATGAAGAGCATTTAAAGTCCAGGTAGCCAAATAGCAACCACCGTCTCCACCTCCGCCGCCTCCGCCGC
>F14TC_100122242_pt1 | contig 12981 bp, 16 predicted proteins | sample KannatnBrdUF14TC_FD_10806 | JGI IMG/M metagenome (IMG submission 10806)
TTTGTATTTCAGCATTAGGTCTTTGTGTTTCAGCGTTAGGAGTTTGGGCTGTTTTCTTTGTAGCTAGTGATATTAGACAATATAGGTTACAGCAGCGCTCAGAGGCTGCTCAAAAAGCTCTGTTAATTGTAAAGGACTTTGCTTTTTATATTAAAGCAATAGGGACGAATCAAGGGTTGTATGAATATCTGGATTATTATCCAGACAGAATGCCAGAAATTTCTTCGAATGATAATGAGAGATATGAAGAAAGGCCTTTTAGATTGATTTCTAATGAGATCAATAAATTTAGCAAAGAATTTGAAGCGGCAATTATAAAAATTGCGGAAAAAGATACTAGTTCATTGTATAAGATGTTAGATGAAATAAAAGAATTAGTAAGAGGGTTAAATGACTTGCTTCCTCAAAAAAGAGCGGATAAGAAGAGTTCAGATGAGATGATAGTGAAATGGATTAAAGAAAAGCCGCTTTGGTTAAAAAAAGTCGATGAGATTTGTAGTAAGGTAGAATGCAAACTTTATCCTCTTATTGATGGAAAAGATTAGAATTAATAGTTTTTACGATAGGAATCGTGTGCTTGTGGTTCATTTTGATGTTTAAAATTAGTAAAACTTGGCTCTATTTTAAACGATTAATATAACGTTTGGATGGTACTTAATCTAACGTTTATAGAGATCTCAAAGCTTCTGAACATGCCTGGTAGTTTGCGCCATTTTTGTTGTCTTTCCGTCAAGTTTATAGAAAGCATGCCAAGGTTTCAGCTGACATAACTATAATTAAATTGATCTGTAATAACGTTTCTAGGTGATGTTGAAGCATATAGCAAATCGGAGCATCATATAGGTTCAATTGATCCACAAACATTAAGGTTATATAAAGGTCCAGTCTTTGGAAGAGAATTTCCACTCAAGTAAAGATAGATTAAGGAAATAAGTGAAAAAAATAATTCATTGCTGTGATTTAATGGATCTTTTTTTAGAAGATCAAAGAGTTCCAATATTATACCTAGCAAAATATCGAGAATACAACATTCCCTTATTATATAAAAGTAAAATTACAGCTTTGCAAGGCATAATGTATTGTCCTTGGTGTAGTAAAAAATTACCTGAAAGATTGCGTGATAAATGGTTTGAAATTCTTGAAAAAGAATACAATCTTGACGATCCACGTAGAGAGGAACAGGAAAAGTTTATACCAGAAGAGTTTGAAACGGATGAATGGTGGAAAAAACGAGGATTATAATAAAATATTGTTGGCGAATAACAAAATATGGTCTAAAAAAACGTAATTAACAAGGTATAATGAACCCTATAAGCTAGACACGCCAAAATTAAAAATAGTTAAGAATATAAAATGGACTTGATACAAATCAGGTCCATTTTTACCTATGTATTTAGAATTAATTCATCATATATAACTGCATGTCCACCAATTTTTACACCGTTGCTTACATCTACAAAAATTGTTCCCAATTTATTAAGAACATGTCCTTGTTCCACAGTAAATTGATATATTTTTTTACTTTTGAGATGAATTCCTAAAGCAGCAGCGGCAATACCCGTTACCGGATCTTCGTCGATTCCTGTTGCGGGATTGAATTGGCGTGCATAATAAAGTGTTTCTTCTATCATAACAAAGGGATATATGCCTTGCGGAATTTCTTCTGCAATTGCTTTAAAGTTTGGTTGTATTCCAAAAAGATCATCAGTTGATTTGAGTTCAACTAGTACTTTGGGAGTGCCAACAGATATTTTAACAGGATCACTTTTAATTGCATCAGGGTTAATGCCAAGTAATTCTGCAATTCGTTGTGTTGAGACAAAATCCGTATAATGGCATGGCTCTGTTGTTAAGGCCATTTCAATAAGACCGTTTGGTTGATATTGTATGGTTACGTTTCCGGATTTAGTATTGAAAATGCTTGATTGATATTTATTATGCAGTACGTGCGCTGCTGCTAAGGTGGCATGACCGCACATGTTCATTTCTTTTTCTGGGCTAAAAAATCTTAGTACGGGAATATTATCAACAAGTTTTATAAAGACGCATTCAGAGAAACCGGTTTGCTGAGCAATCTTGAAGCAGGTTTCATCCGAAAAGTTTTCATGTGATAAACATACTCCCACCGGATTGCCTTGCTTATGGTCTTGGGTAAATGATTTTATTACAGCGAGGGTTACTTGTGGCATATTGTGCTCATATTATGAAATATATATATGGATTATTCAGATATAATAGCATGTTCTTATTGTTAGATAAATGCTTTTTAATATCAAAAAAATTTAGGTTCTAAGAATAGATACAAAATAAGTCTGGAGTTTAGCTGATCTTTTTATAATTTATTCAATTAACAATAATATATAAATCTACACTTGATTTTGTAGCTCTTGCTATGCTTTTCTATTCTTAGAAACTATTTATTACTATTGTAGCTGGAAAAAGATATGAAACTAAAGTTGAAGACTAACAAATGTCTATTGCTGGTATGCTTATTTGTTGTATTAGGCTTAGGCCTTACAGGTTGTTTTTCAGAGAATTTTAAATCAAATATAACGATACCTTCTAAGACTAATTCCGAAAAAGAAAAACATTGGGAGGAAATGACAAAAAAAGTTGATTCTATAACTGATGGATTGGGTCTAGAAATAGACTCTAGCATTAAAAAGACCGTTATTGTATTGAATCTTCTTGGTTTTACAACAAGTGCATCGTGTGAAGGGCATCTTGATCAGGGCTTAGCCTATCCCTGGGTAGATTTTGAAACTGAAAACCAAGAAATAATCGAATTAAACTCAAAACTTCGCTCCATTTTTCAACGCATAGAAAAGGAAGAATCTGCGATTCAAAAAAAATATCCTGATATATCCTTAGGTGAAGCATTAAGGAAAGAAAACTCGCAAGATTTAAACACTTTATATGGAGAAATGCATCCTTTAAATAACCTAATAGCAAAAACAGCTCAATCACAGCTTGTACCATTAAACAGTTTAATTGAGATTTTTTATAAGAACCGGCCAGCTAACCCAGACCGAATGATTATCATTCATATGCTAAATTCTACTTTTTTGAGAATGTATAGTGCGGGAGGAGATTGGCAAATCACCAGAAGTGAGCAAGAAATAAAGCATAAACTCAAAGAATATCAACAAGAAATGACGGAACTAACAAGCTTTTTAACGGACTATTATTTTAATATTAGTAGTGCTATCTAATAAAGAAATTGAAACGTTTTCTTAGAACCTATCCCTAAACTAGTATAAAAAGTGGGTGTAAGTGATTGCTTTGTTTGATCGTAAAGAGCATAAGCTATTCCTAGAAAAGTATAATTGTTTTAGTAAATTTCTGGCTTAATTTTAAATGATGAATATACCGTTTGGATCGTTGTTAAACAAATTGTTATATGTAGTTTTCCGTTACTGAATGTGTCCAATAACTGGCGCCAGCCGTCGCTAAAGCTATGGCTGACAGGGCCAGCTTTTGCTATTCCTTCGTTAAAACTACGGAAGACAGGGTAAAGCTTCAGCTGGCAGGCCATGTCAAATGATTTGTAACAAGTCTTTCCAGATATTCAAGGTTTTTTCACTAACTTATTGATTTGTACTATTTCTATATTATTTGCTTGTGAGATGTTATATTACAACTCAAAAATACTTATGCGTTGTTACAATTTCAATTAAAGAAAGAGCGTATATGAAGCAACTAATTCTGTTAAATTGTTTATTGTCTTTTACTTTTTTTAATACATTTAATACCACGTATTTTGTTGAAAATATGCCCGCTACACTATTGAGTTTACCGTCACCATATCCTTCTTTTATATTTTCTACTAAACAGCAATATGATCAAGAGGGCTTTTGCGGTAATACATTGGTACAAACACCATATGGATATAAGTCAATTAAAAATCTTGTTAAAGATGATGTTGTTGTTGATTATAATGGGCAGGAAAAAAGAATTGTTGCTATAACAAAACACTATGTAAATCGGTATATAAAACTTATTGTAGATGATATCTCTATTTATACAGGATGCGATCAACTCTATTATGTTTTTCCCGATAGTAGGTGTGTTGCGGCGCAAGATATTAAAGCAGCAGATCTGCTGCTTAATAATGCTAATGAATCCTGTTTAGTAACATGTGCGGAATTAATTCATGAAAACATATTACTCTATTATCTCACCGTGGAAGGTCATACTTTTTCTATAGCTCCTTATGGTTTGTGCGTACACAATGCGCAAGCGCTTGTTGTAGGCGTTTCTAGTGTGTGTTTGGGCCATGTTACGATGATTAATCCTATCGTTGCAATGATAGGTGCTACTATTGCTCTTTCTGTTATTGCGCATAAGGCTTATCAGGCATACATACAAAAATGTACAGAAAATGACGAAACAATCGCATTGCCCACAGGGGTACTACTTGCAGAGCGATTATATTATGTTCAAAGATTCATGGATTTAGAAGCAATAAAACAAGAACTTTTTTATATTAAAAATGGCTTAGAAGGTATTAAAGCTCTTTGTTACCCTGATTCAGGAAGTTTTACCTATCAATTTTTAAAACAAACTAATACGCAAAATATTCATCATCAAAATCAGTTGTTAAAAATTTCTGCTGAATATGAAATGCAACTATCCGACAAGCAAAAAGAAAATTTGAGAGTATTGCGAGAGATTGAACTAGAAAGTCTTGAACAAGAAGTTGTTGCTCTTCAATGTGTTCTTGCCTTGCATGTTGATGAGCTCATAAAGCAAATAGATTCTGCTGGTGATGAATATAAAGAAACGCAGGAGCAAACAAGTAGAACAGTAACTTTGTGGAATAATAATTGTAGTAACATGACATATACCATAGCAGTACAATCGTATAAAGCGATTCTTTTGCAAGAGGATTTACTTAATAACTTTGATCAAAAACTTAGTGAATTAAAAATAGTAGCTCAGTATTATACTAATTGTGCGAATGCCATATGCGTAGAACAAAGCACAAATATCATTGAGCTTTTAGAGAAGTTAGGTCCAGTAATTATTGAATATGATCAATGGGTTGCGACGGAAAAATCTCGTATTGCTAAAAACATTAATGTGGTAGAAGAGCATTTTATTGGTCGAGGTATCGCAGCTCCTAATCTTAAGAATGGAATAAAAAATGAACTTGCAAAAGGGCGAAAGAATATCAATGGACAGGTTGTTGATGAGGCTAAAAATAAATTAGTAAGCATTGCTGTTTCCGGTGGACCGAATAAATATCCTAAAAAAGATGATGATGATAATGATGATAAAGAGCGTAAAAAAAATACTCTCACTAAATCAGAATTTTTTAAAAAAGTTAAAGATAATTATGAACATTACAGAGATGGTATTTATAGAAGAAAAAGAAATGCTGAGGGGGTTGAGAATGCAGAATATCTTCAATGGGATCATTTGCACGGTGATGTTGAAGCATATAGCAAAAGTAGAGTTCATATTGGATCTATAGATCCAGAAAAATTAACTTTATACAAAGGTCCTGTTTATGGCAGAGATTTTCCGCTTACTTAAATACAAATTAAGGAAATAAATGAATAAAAAAATTATACATTGTTGTGATTTAATGGATTTATTTCTCAATGATATTAGAGTTCCCATTTTATATTTACCTGTCTCTAGAGAATATTCGCTTCTTATGTTAGAAGATGGTAAAAAACGGGGCAGAATGAATGCTGTACAGAGGATAGACCATTGTCCTTGGTGTAGTAAAAACCTTCCTGAAAGTCTACGTGATAAATGGTTTGAAGTTCTTGAAAGAGAGTACAATCTTGATGATCCGCATAGAAAAGAACAGGAAAAACTCATACCAGAGGAATTTAAAACTGACGAATGGTGGAAAAAGCGAGGGTTATAAGTATGCTTAGGTTCTGTTGAGTTTTTGAAAAAATAAATTTTGAGGTATGATAACACCGAAAAGAAACGATCAAATCCCTTATAAATCGGTGCTATCATGAAAAAACAGTATATCAGTGAAATGGCTTGGAACAAAATTTTTAATTTTTTAAAAGAACAAGAAAAAATTTACATCAAAGAAGAAAAATGCTGTAAATCCTTAGTCAATCAGGGCAATATGTTGTTTTTGATGAGACAAGTCCACGTCTGTATCATGGCCATGTGGTTGAATGGGGTGAGTTAAGTAAGGTTAAAGGATTGCAAAAAGAACTAATTATGCAAGGGATGGCATCAAAATTTGGTAAAGCAATTTATAAAATAGCTAAAAAAATAATAAAAAGGTAATGCTTTGAATGAAATAATATTTAAAATTAATTCTGTAGCAACAATTATTATAACTTTAGAAGAAGCGCTAGAGGATGCACATTGTTGTACCGAATGTACGATTACATTTTTTTGTGACAATATAGCCTTCGATTTATCAACTCATTCTCTTCGTGAATGTATGCAGGATTTTAAATATTTCGCAGAAAAACTAGTAAAAAATGAATTGCAATTGCATAACTCAATTACACAAGACATAGGTTTTTTACTTAATGAAGAATTGCAGTTTAAGTCTGGGTTGTTTCAGGCTAAAAGAGGAGAAGCTTCTTTATGGGTTGGCTATGATTATTTATTAATTATGGGTTATAGTGCTGTTGTCTGGCTTTATAATAAAAGTAATGGAACTATTATTTGTGAAATATCTTCAAAATTTCCCTTTTCATATAGGAATTTAGCAAAAGATGAAAATTATGTTCCTTATAGAAAATGGATAAAAAAATATGAACCATATTGCATTATAGAAGCATCTTTGGAGTCAATAAGGGAATGGATTTTTTTAGCGGAGCATATTTTAAAACAAATACAAAAAAATATTGATACGGTGGAAAAAAATAACTAGATTAACCGATTGTAATATATTTATTAATTTAAGCATTTGCATAACCTATAAACTGCGGTACAGTATATTCTATACAGGATCAATTTAATTAAGGTAATTATTATGGAAACACAAGCGCTCGATCAAAAAATAATAGAAGAAATTAAACAACGGCTTGTTAAAACATATAATCCTCGTGAAATTTATTTATTAGAACCAAAAAGAGAAGATACTATTGATATTGGTATCTTGATAATTGTAAATGATGATATGGCTGGACTTCAACAGCGATATGCTCTCATGGCAGAAGGGCACAAGGCTCTTATTGGTGTTAAGGTTGCCAAAAATATTTTGGTTTATACCAAAGAAGAATTTGATGAATATTCTCAAGATCCATCAACATTAAGTTATTCAATTAAAAAATATGGAAAGCGAATTTATGCGAGAGCATGAACATTGGCTTTTAATAGCCCAAGAAGATTTAGCTTCTGCAAAACATTTATCTACCGTACCTTTCATGACAGCTCTTTTTAATATTCAGCAATGCGCAGAAAAAGCATTAAAGGCTTACATGGTATTTAAAAAAAATTCTTTTACCAAAACTCATGATTTAGTTCGATTGATAGATATATGTATGGAAATGGATGAAGATTTTGAAACGCTTCGTTTCCTTGCTGCTGTTCTTACTCCATATGAAACAGCTGGAAGATATCCATCATCCGATTTTGTAAGATTGAATGTAGAAGAAATAGGACAAATAATTAAGCAGTCTGAGTTTATACTTAACTTTGTTATGTACCGTATAAATAAGATTTAAAATATGCCTTTAAATATATTCGCGACACATTCACGACACATTCGCGACATTTTAGTAAATTTCTGGCTTAATTTTAAATGATGAATATACCGTTTGGATCGTTGTTAAGCAAATTGTTATATGTAGTTCTTTGTTGCGGAATGTGTCCAGTAACTGGCGCCAGTCTTCGTATAAAGCTTCAGCTAGTAGACCATGTTGTTACGTAAAGCTATGACTGGTACAGCAAAACTTGTTAAATTGTTTGCTATGTTTATTTCCTAAAAAATTTAAAAGCAAACTTTAATAATGTAGCTGGCGTAGCGAAGAGAGAAGTAAACATCATTGTCTCCATAACTTCTTCTCTATCGACTATTCCACTCTTTTTAAGACTGGTCCGATACATATCCGTCATCAAAAGATTACTAGCAGTCATTGGGAAAGCTAATAAAGTAGAAGGCAATAGTAATGATACGGCAGCAATACGTGATGCAGTTAATAATCTTTTTCTCCCAGTTTTTTGTAGTATATCTTCAACTTTATCATATGCATTTGCAACACCATGAAGAGCTTTACCCCATAATACACCATTTATTACGCCAATTCCTGTGCCAGCAATTATTTGACCTGGAAGACTCATAGCTACGTATCCAAGCTTTGTTTTTATCTGTCCCTTTAATGTAGCCCCTTTTTGGCGGTCACTTGCCCCAATAAAAGGATTTATCATAAACATCATCACTAAGAATAATAGACGTTTTAACATTAAACTTCCTTTATTATAAATGGCTTAGAAAGAATTATATCCTGATTATAAATATACCATTTGAACAAAAAAAGTCAAGATGGGCAAAGTAAAGTTCGAAATGCAACTCATAATTGTTTCTGGCTGTCATGAATTGCTTCCATTGTCGGCAAGGCGAGCCTCACATATATTGTTTAGCGCAAGGAAAAATATACGAGGATCTTCATTTTTAAGCGCTTCATTAAGATAAAGACTTGCTAATTCTGGATCTTGCAAATCTTGTATTAATTTATCTTGATAATCTCTAAATTCTCTTTTTACAACTTTTTTCATAATAATTCCTTTTTATTGAGTCAATATCATTTTGATTTTTTTATGCCTCATTCTTGACTCTTCTTTTATCAGCCTACTAATAAAAGTATAAATGCAATAGTATTATTGATGAATTGTTTAGATGCTTCACATCTACAAGTTAAATACTTAGAGAATCATGGTAACATAAATGAAGATGCTTTGGTTGATAAAGAAGAGGTTATATTTGTTAATGAGCTTAAAGAAAATGATTTATTATCATTAGAGCAGGTTAAGGTAGCGTCAAAGTTAATATTACGAAATTATTTTTGGTGCAAATTAATAGGTAAGCATAAAATGTTTGTTGACTTTGGTTATGATTATTATATGTATATTGGAAGTAGGGGAGAATGCAAGGATGCTCTTCAAAAAATAAGAGAATCTGGGTTGTATGTGGAACATTTTAAATCTCCTTATAAATAATGGATTCTTTGAGCTGATGAAAACATTGATAGCATTTCAAATTTCAGAATCACAGCAGATATGCATTGTTATCAATGAGCACGATAAAATAAATATATATGGATACGAGACAGACGGATTACATATATTTGATGAAGTTGAGGTAGAATATATTCATAGTGGTATAGTGATCATTTTAACCAGTGATATTGCACAGTATGTAATCGCAACTTTTTGTACTTTTTTAGAAATGGCACTTAAGAATGAATTGCTTCTGGATACATCGCTAGTTGCTGGAAAAATTGGATATTATTTTAGCAAAAAAAAATATATGACCATTGATGAATCCGATGAATTAGAAAAAAAGGACGATATTTTTTCCCAATATTGGGTATGGTCTTCTTCAAAAAATATACAAACATGGCTTTATAATGTGAATAATAAAATATATCTCGAAATAAGCCCAACATATCCTTGGTTGTTTTCAGATCCTGAGGAAGATGAGCATTATATTTCTTTTGATCAATACATGAATAGCTATAGGTTTATAGCTTTAGTGGAGTTGCAAGAATCACTTGTTCAGTCATGGATAAATGAGTGCCAGATGCTGTTGCAGAAAATTGAAAGAGTATAGTTTAATGCTCCAGCGCGGTATATTAATTGTTTTTATATTTTTTTAGTTGGTAGTAACGTGTTTTTTTGTTATATTTTTAACATCAGAAATTTTTTAGCCACCACACAAAGGATATTTATGCACCTTAGACTTTTATTGAGTATTTTTTTATGCTCTTCAACAACGTATGCAATGGAATTAATAACAACGAGTACTTCTGGTGGTATATATATTATTACTGATGATTTATTGACTACTGTAATTTGCTCACGATTAGACCGACCAGAGCGAGATGTTTTGAGGTGTACAAATAAAAAATATTTTAAACTTATTCTTTCCCAAGATGAATTGAACAAAAATTATAAAGAGGCATATGCATTAAAAGATGAGCCTAAAATAATTTACTGGAAAAATTTAGGGGGCTTGTTGCCACACCAAGAATTTGCCAATGCAATACAAAATAAAAAATGCGCTCTTGCTGCATGGTTACTTAGAACAAAGAAGGTTGTTGTATGGGATGCTTATTGTTGTAATATTCAAACAGCAGTGAATACTCCAACAATAGAGGAAATATTACCAGTAATTAAGTGGCTTTTGGATACTCGAAAACCATTAGTTCAGCTTAATGAATTTTTAAGTGGTTATCACTATGCAACTAATCTGGTCAAGGCATACCCTGAGGCACAAAAAATTGTTAATCTGTTTAAGCAGTATGAAGAAGAAGAGAAACGCAAAGCCGATACCCGCCACAAGTCTTCTTTTAATTTTAGTGGTGTTCCATGGCATGCAAGGGGTGATTATTATTAATCTATTCTGGAAATAAGCAAAATATTATTTTTCTAAGGAGCTGCAATAGTCGGTGCAACCCTTGAGAGCTTATAAAGCAAGTAAATAAGTCTTAGAGCCTATCCCTAAACTAGTTTTTAGCCCGCGCTCGTCCTGAGCCTGTCGAAGGATATCCCCGAGCGCTCGAAGAAAATCCTTCAACCCGTCCTTCGCCGAGGCTTCGGAGGGCAGGCGGGTGTTTACTGCTGAGCAATGTCGAAGCATCAGGACGAGCGCAGTAAGAAATTAAATTTTTAGAGTTTAGGGATAGGCTCTTAATAATAACATCTAGCAGGTATTACCTTGAAAATGTATCTATAAAATAGCTACATTTTCATTTATTTTTGTGAGCAGATTTTATCTGGTCATGTTAGTTTTGATTATTTATTGCTGGTTGGAAGGATATCATGTTTTTAGTCATTAAATTTTGAGTACATATTCATGTGCTTCTTTGAATAAGGCTTTTGTATCATCATACGTCAATGTGTCTAATGCTTTTTTAAATGGTAGCCATGCATAATCAGTATGTTCATCGGACAGCGTAATAGTTGTATCATGTGCTTGGCCAATATGCATATAATCTGTTTTACAAATAGTTTCTGTGTTGTGAGAGAAGGTATACGATAAAATTTTTTCAAAATGAGGGTCTAATTCTGCCGTTAATCCAGTTTCCTCTTGTAACTCTCGGCATGCAGTTTCTTCTTTTGTTTCCCCAGGCTTCATTTGCCCTTTTGGAAAATCCCAGCAACCTGCCTGAGAGTGCAGAAGTAAATAATTCAATTCCCCATCGTGTTTTGTGTAAGTAATAATACCAACGGAATAAATTTGTTTCATAGATAAGCCTCTTAGATTTTGCTGAGTTTGTGAGATAATAAGCTTTGAGGAAAATAGTATATCAGAATGTCACAAATTATTATACAAGGAACCCTTATGTCCGTACTCACCGTAAACAATCTCACCAAAATATTTACTTCAGGTTTTTGGCCATTCAAATCATTGCAGACATATGTAGCAGTGAACAACATTTCTTTTTCGCTTAAAAAGGGTGAAATTCTTGGTTTTCTTGGGCCGAATGGTGCGGGTAAAACAACCACCATTCAAATGCTTCTGGGAACATTAACGCCAAGCAGTGGAATTATTACGTATTTTGGTAGCGACTTTGCACAACATCGCATCGCTGCACTCAAAAAAATCGGTTATGCTAGTGGATATGATAAACTTCCCGCTCGATTAACGATAACGGAAAATCTTGATATCGTAGGACGCATTTATGGCCTTAAGCAGCCATATCGTACGCAGCAGATTCAAAAACTTTTGAAGTCTTTTGGTATATGGCAGTTGCGCGATCGCCAAACAGGGACATTGTCAGCTGGTCAGGCAACACGTGTTATGCTTGCAAAGGCATTTATCTCTGATCCAGAAATTGTATTGCTTGATGAGCCTACTGCTTCGCTTGATCCTGATGTTGCACATGAAGTGCGTGAATTTATCTTGGTACAGCGTAAAGAGCGTGGCACTTCCATTTTGATTACTTCACATAATATGGATGAAGTAACTGAATTGTGTGATCGCGTGTTGGTTTTGAAAAATGGCACTATTATTGCAGATAATACACCCGAACTTCTTGCGCAATCAACATCACAGGTTCGTGTTCATCTGACTATTCCTCGTGATCTTGATCGTATTGTAACATATCTGCGTGATGTACCGTTGAAGTACATTGCACAAGACAATCATGTAACAATTGAGATCGATGAGCATGTTATTGCACAGTTTTTAATAACGTTGAGTGAGCACAAAATTATTTATTCCCACATTTCAATTGATAAGCCAACGCTTGAAGATTATTTTTTAAGCATTGCTAAGTAAAGAAGAAGGATTTCTTATGATTTCATTCGCTCCAATTTGGGCATTAGTATTACGTCATTTATATATATGGCAACGCGATGTCAATTTGCTATTGTGCGGTTTTTATTGGCCTTTGCTTGATATATTAATTTGGGGTTTTTTGGGGACATGGATTGCCACTTTTCAAAATACAGAACTTCATAACTATAAAGTTGCCGCATTGCTTGGAATTCTTTTGTGGCAAATAGTGGGGCGAGGATGCAATATTATGATTCTTTCATTCACTGAAGAGCTGTGGTCGAATAATGTAGTAAATCTTTTTTCTTTGCCATTGCGCACTGTTGAATGGGCGTGTGGCATAGTCCTATTCAATGTGATTGCTATGTTTTTAACAACCGTTTTTTGTATGGTAGTCATGTTTCTTTTGTATGATATATCTACTTGGTATGTTATTTCAACATTCTTATTTTTTTTGCCACCACTTTTTTTTTCAAGTATTTGGATTGGTTTTACTTGTTTGCAAGTTTTGATTACATGGGGAAAGCGTGGTCAAGAGCTTGGATTTG
>F14TC_100515253_pt1 | contig 12914 bp, 14 predicted proteins | sample KannatnBrdUF14TC_FD_10806 | JGI IMG/M metagenome (IMG submission 10806)
TGAGGGTTTTCTGCTACTATTTAATCCGCAACGTCGGAAACAAAATAATATCACGAATAGACGGCGCATTAGTTAAAAACATTATTAATCGATCAATACCAATCCCTGAGTCAACTGTTGGCGGCATGCCATATTCAAGCGCTGTCACAAACTCAGCATCATAAAAATGTGTTTCATCTTTCCTTTGCTGCACACGCCTGAGCCTGATCATGAAAGCTTAATCTAATATCCTTGCACAGGCTGCTTATACAATAAATTTAATCTGAATAGTTACACCACCAATCTACATTCTATAAAAAAGTTGTTAAATACAAAAAATTCATTACAATTAAAAAAATACTTTCACAATATATTCTTTTTGCGGAGTAACCACATGACGCACAACCATCGAATTATCTTTTTATCACTATCTATTTTTAGCAGTTCATTAGTATCTACTAGCAATCACGGTATTTATTATAATGAGTTAAAAGCTCTTAAAAAGGCACCAGAAACAAAGGCATTATTTGAGCAAGATATTGATGGTAATTCACGCACGACTCAGGATAATTTAGGAATATATAACCCAATATTTTTAGACAATGGCGAGCGAGAATTATTTTCACAATGGGACAAAATAAGAAGAACATTATCATTGGGCAATATAAAAAGACAGATAACAATCAGTAAAGAATTATCATTTATTGATCGTATTTTAATTGTGGGACTTTGTGGCTACAATGATGATCTTATTATAGTTACTGATGAGACTATGCCTGCTTTATACAATTATGTTAGTTCTCTTTCTAAAGAAGCTAAGATTGTTATACCATTTCTTTTTATATCATTAAAAAACTGTAGTATTTCTTCTCGCAAAATATTAACGTTTAGGAGTAGCGTTGTTATAGGTCAACAGTTGTTACATGATGTGTCTGATGAAGAATTAGAAGCTTTGGTGGCGCAGCAGATTGGTCATATAAAATATTATCATACCAACAAAAAGGCTTTGGTTAATGGTATAGCCTTAATAGGCTTTATAGTTCCTGCTTTGTCCTCATTACTTGTTAGTAAACGATTTGCAAAACAAGCAGATATGTTCGCATCTGAAGTGGCAGGAAAAGCTAACGGGCTTATTAAATTTTATAAGCGTTTAAAAGAAAAAGATCAGCTAAGAATGGCAGAATATGATGAAGTATTTAAAATGCTCACGGAAAATGCAGCGACTATCCCTATGCTATCATATCTTATTCTTATAATAGGCTATCATATGGCTAAAACAGAGCGTTGTATTGAAGAAATATATCATAAGTTTGCTTATCCAAGCCATCAAGAACGTATTGATGCTGCTAAAAAATATTGCAAAAATTGAGCCCTATGCAACGATAATCAAAGATATATCATGAGCAATAGGGCTAAAAAAATAAATTGGTAGCGCTACTCTTTAATCCGCAACGTCGGAAACAAAATAACATCACGAATAGACGGTGCATTAGTCAAAAACATTGTTAATCGATCAATACCAATCCCTGAGCCCACTGTTGGCGGCATGCCATATTCAAGTGCCGTCACAAACTCTGCATCATAAAAATGTGTCTCATCTTCCCCTGCTGCACGTGCCTGAGCCTGATCATGAAAACGCTGTGCTTGATCAAAAGGATTATTTAACTCAGTAAAACCGTTAGCTAATTCCATGCCCGCAATATATAACTCAAAACGATCAGCAAAATCATAATTATCAGGATTACGTTTTGAGAGCGGTGAAACTTCAATAGGAAACTGCGTAATAAATGTTGGCTGAATTAATGTTGATTCAACTAACTCTTCAAATAAACTATTTAATTTATAACCCCATGATGGATTTTTTTGCTCAAGTTTTATTTTGTTTGAAATAATAATGGCATCAATTTTATCACCTTCTAGATCGTATGGTGCGCACCCAACAACACCTGCAACCGCTTCTTGCATTGTCATACGCGCAAATGGTGCGGTGAAATTAAGTACATGATCACCAAATGGCACGAGTGTCATACCACACACTGTTTTTGCAATGTGTTCTAATAATTTTTCGGTGAAATCCATCATAAAAATATAATCATGATCAGCAATATAATATTCCACGGTAGTAAACTCGGGATTATGCCGAATTGAAATCCCTTCATTTCTAAAACAACGATTAATTTCATACACGCGGGCAAATCCACCTACAACCAATCGTTTTAAATATAGTTCTGGCGCAATGCGCAAATATAAATCCATATCCAGTGCGTTGTGATGCGTAGTAAATGGTTTTGCAATTGCACCACCAGGGATTGGATGCAACATTGGTGTTTCAACCTCCAAGAACCCATAACTATTAAAAAACGAACGCATTGCTGAGACAATGTGTGATCGCTTTATAAAGCGATCTCTGCTGCTTGCATCAGTAATTAAATCTAAATAACGCTGGCGATACTTGATTTCTCTATCAGCAATACCATGAAATTTTTCAGGTAATGGATGAAGACATTTACTTAATAAGGTAAACTCGCACGCTTTAATAGTTACTTCACCAGTTTTGGTGCGAAACGATTTACCCCTACACCAGATAATATCACCAAGGTCAATCAGATCATTTAAAAAGGAAAAACTTTGTTGTCCAACTACGTCTTCGCGCACATATACTTGTATTTTTCCACGCGCATCTTGAATAGTAACAAAGCCAGCTTTGCCATGCATTCTTTTTGTTAAAATACGACCAACCAGTGCATATTCATGCGATTCAGTTTCATCAGAAAATTCAGCTATGACATCAACACTCATTGTATTGGGCGCTTTGCATGCAGGCCATGGATCAATACCAAGAGACTGCATTTTTTCAACTTTTTCAACACGAATTCGATATTGTTCATCGGCAAGCTCATGTAAGTTATTTTTCAATTCCATTATAGATATCCTATACAACAAAAAGATTATATCTGTCTTATTAGTATAGGATATCTATATTTTTTTGCATCCCCATTATACTCAAACAACTCAATAGCATTCCTACAATAACAATAGACTTCTTCATTCTCTAGCCTTAATACAAAAATATCAAATTCATATACGTTCAGATTTAACCAATAATTTTTTTCCATAAAAAACTATAGCATACACGAGTATATTATTTATTGATTGCGCTACCAACTCTTGCTTATAATTTTTTTCTTTTACTTGCGCCATAGCATCATTAACCGTTGTTTCTAATGTTTTTGGATCATCAGATGTTGCTTTTTTGCATTCAATAATAATTCCTACTGCTAGCTTATCTTTGGGAATAAGCATAAGATCATATCTACCATAACCACTTTCACGATTAGACCTCACATTATAATCATCACTCAAAAAAACTAATAATCCCAAAATAAAAAGATGATAACTCTTTTCTGGCTCATCAGAAGAAAAGTCATAATAACTCATACTATTAACAATAAATTCCTGTAACGATTGAGAAAATTGCTCAGCATTACCATTTTTTAATGCGGCAAGCATCAACGTAAGCGATGTTGCGGTAAAAGACTGATCAAAAATAGATTTTAAAAGATTTGCGTAAACACCTTTTATTTCTTTATTGGGCATTACCAATGTGCATAAATTATCACCCAACGCAGTAACACTCAATTCTGAATAGGTAACATAACCACTAAAAAGCAATAAACTCCATAATGCTTTTTGATTATATTCAACACCAGGAAAAATAAATGCTTCCTCAATTTCTTTAACTACTGGTACATATGTAAGCAATTGCTCAAGTTCTGTCTTCACTGATTCATTTGATAATGCGATCAATTTTTTAATCAATATATTATCACTTGTATTGACCCAATATGCTTTTAACTGCCCATTATTTCTTGCACACTCTATAATTGACCAAGGATTATATAAACGAGTATTAGCACCAACATGATATCCATTATACCAATCTTTAATAGCCTGCGCTTCGTATGTTATATCCTGATTTAATAATAGATCATCAACTTCATGCTCTACAAATCCAAATTTATCAGCAAATGAATCATGCAACAAAGTACATACATTTAAATTATTAAGACCTGAAAAAATACCTTCTTTTGCAGTACGTAAAATTCCCGTTAATACCGCACGACTAAGATATGTATTATCTTTCAACCCCGCTGACAAAAATGACTGCATAAATGCAATCATATCATTATAATATCCATTACTATATGCGGCATGAATTGGAGCATCATACTCATCCAACAATAAAATAACCCGTTTTTTTGTAATCTGCCCTAGAACCATAGTTAAAAAATGTAAGCTGCTGCGAAGATGAACATCTTCACCTTTTTCTGTAACAATAGAATTATATATCTCTAAATCATGAGAATCTACTAAAGCAGCATTTTCATTAACAAAAGAACGGTGACGTTTATACTCTTTTGCTATAATTTCTATAATTTTATTTCTTGCAGCTTCCCATGTTTTTTCTTTTACATCCTTAAATGTTAAAAATATAACAGGAAACTGTCCTTGCAAACCACGGCATTTTTCATCCTGCCAAATTGCTTTATCAGTAAAAAGATAATCATTACTTATTATTGTTTTTTCAAAGAAATAATACAGCATAGAAAGGTTCAGTGTTTTACCAAACCTACGCGGTCGACAAATAAGCGCAACGCCACCACCAACTTGCAGCAATTCTTTAATAAAAAGCGTTTTATCAATGTAAAAATAACCGTCTTCAATAACTGTTTTGTAATCGCTAATACCAATTGGCAATGGCTTTTTCATTGTATATTTTCCAAAAAAAATTTAAATTCTTAACTCTTTCTTTACTCAATAAGTGCACGATAGTTCTCTTCAACCATATCCCAATCAATCACCTGCCACCATGCAGTAATATAATCAGGACGCTTATTTTGATACTTCAGGTAATACGCATGCTCCCATACATCAAGGCCCATAATTGGCGTAGCATCATATGACAGTGGTGAATCTTGGTTAGGCAATGCGCTTACCACGAATTTCCCACTTTTATCAACAGAAAGCCATGCCCATCCACTGCCAAACACTGATTTTGCTTGTGCATTAAAAATATTTTGAAATTCCATAAAAGAACCAAATGTTTTTTTTATTTCAGCACCAACTAAACCATTCGGCTCTCCACCACCATTTTTTTTCATAATCTTCCAAAATAACGAATGATTAAAATGGCCTCCCGCATTATTGCGTACTGCGATGCGAATATCTTCTGGTACTGCAGGCAAATCAATTAGCATACTATCAACTGACGTTGCCTGAAAATCAGGATGTTTTTCAAGCGCAGCAACAAGGTTATTTATATACGCTTGATGATGCTTTGTGTAATGAATTTCCATTGTTTGAGCATCAATGTAAGGTTCAAGTGCATCATATGCATACTCTAATTTTGGCAAAATAAGTTCCATGTAATTCCTTTATATTATAAATAGTACTATCATACCAAAAAAAATTACGAGCCTATATAAAAAAGCTCATCACCCTTACGAGCCATCTGTAATTGTTCCCGTGCAATTTTCTCTTTATAAAAATCATCAGATTGCCACACATGAATCTCTTTTTCCAGCAATACAACCTCCTGATCAAGCTGTACAATATTTTTTTTAAGATCAATAACACTATTGTTATGCTTATGTAACGATTGTAAACCATGCTTTCCGCACACATATACATAACCAAACGCCACCATCTCTACCATTAAAAACATTCTCATCACAATTTTTTTGAACGCTCGCATACCCAACTCCCTATTATTATAAATCTTTCCTATCTATCACCATTATTATTCAATTATATTGACTTACGTTACAATATTTAGCTTTTACTAAAAGAAAAAGGAGTTGTAATGAATCGCATGGCCTTTATAGTAGCTTTACTGTTTTTAGCGTTACACAGTACCTTTGCAACGGAACAAGAAAAAAACGATATTCCTGCCAACATAAGTGATGAAAATTTTGATGAAACAATATTTAATTGGTCGCGCACCTTTGCTCAAGCAATGGATATAGCCCACAAAAAACATTATGCCATCACTGATCCCAAAGAAAATATGATACACGCAATTGATGGTTTTATTAATTCTCTTGATGCGCATTCAAATTTTTTAGAACCAAAAAAATATCAAGAAATGCTTGAAATGACATCCGGTGAATTCTTTGGCGTAGGAATAGTTATTGATAACCTCCGCGAAACAAAAGACAAACATCTTATTATTATTGATACCATTCCTGATGGACCTGCCGATACAGTAGGCATTCAACCAATGGATAAAATAGTAGAAATTAATGGCCAACTGCTTGAAGGTCTTACCACATCAAAAATAGTTTCTCTGCTTAAAGGAGAACGACATACAACCGTATCAGTGAAAGTTATGCGTGAAAAAAGTCCTGATTTACTTTCTTTTGATATTGTACGTGATGTTGTAAAAGAACAACATTCACTCAGCTTTCATATAAAGAGTCACAATATTGCCTATCTTTCATTGAGCATGTTTACCGATGCTGCAGTCAAACAAATTGAAACATTACTCAAAAAATCTCACGACCAACAACATAAAGGACTTATTCTTGATTTGCGTAATAACTCTGGAGGGCTTCTGAATGCGGCAATTGATATAGCGGGGTTATTTTTAAAAAAAAATAGCTTAGTTACGCTAACAAAAGATAAACATGGAAAAGAAATTGATCGATACGCAACAAAAAGACACCCTGTTGCAAAAAATACATTACCCATATTTATTCTTATTAATAACTACACCGCATCAGCAGGAGAAATTCTTGCCGGATGCCTTAAAATAAATTCTGATACAACCAATAACTATCTTGTTTTTTTAGTAGGCACTACAACATTTGGTAAAGGATCAGTGCAAGAAGTAATTCCAATCAGCAACAACTGTGCACTTAAAATAACAACATGTCTTTATTTTTTACCCGATAATACTACCATTCAAGGGGTTGGTATCGAACCAGATTTTATCATCGAAAGAACAACTCCTCAAACAGAACAAATGCAATGGTTTATTAATAATTATGGCAGAGAAAAAACTCTTGATAATTATATAAAAGTGACTAAAGAAGGCATACCTCTTGTTAAAGATAAAGATGAAAAAAAAGAAATATCAATGAAAAAAAAAGGAAATAAGCGATATGATCGCGCAAAAGAAATGCTACAAAATGATAATCAAATGCGTGACTGCATTGCATTAATAAGCATGTTACACACTGCACAAAAATACACTCCGCATCTGGTCAAAACTCGTGCAGATGCTCTTGCCTATCTCAAACAAAATCATATCAATAGTGATAAATTAGAAATTGAGGAGGTTACACTATAATGAAAAGAATTATAACGTTTTTTATATTTTTATTATTCGTCGCCATAATCAATGCAAATATAATTGAAAGCGATACATTATTAAGCGTACTCAATTATAATCTCACACCTACTACGCTCGTAATTTTTGATATTGATAACACTCTTGGACACCCCATTGAAGAAGCTGGCAGCGATGAATGGTTTTCATTCAGAGTAAGAGCAAAAATGCTAGAAGGTCATGATGAACTAACAGCTGTATACTATGCATTACCAGCAGCATATTATGCTCAATTTAATGTTCCGCTAGAACTCATTGAACAATCAACTCCTGCCCTTATCAAACACCTCATTAATAGCGGGGTTGCGGTAATGGCGCTGTCTACTCGCAGTCTATGCATTGCTGAAAGAACAGTCGAACAATTGGATAATATAGATGTTCATTTTTTTATACCGCATAGCGATCATCACGATCGCGTATTACCCATGCCTCACCCCTGTTTTTATAAAGAAGGAATTTTATTTTCCGGCAATAATGACAAAGGAGAAACTCTCATATGCTTTTTTGATACTATGAACTTTTATCCTGAGACTGTTATTTTTGTTGATGATAAAATGAAATATTTATTATCCGTTGAAAAAGCTCTTGAAAAACATAACATTATTTTTTATGGCATTCGCTATTCTGGATGTGATGAACGAGTAAAAAATTTCGATCCTGCAAAAGCTGATATACAATATCGAAAAATTAAAGAAAAAAATAGGTTGCCAATGCATTAATAAAAAGGTACTTTAAACTAGTAAAAATTGAAAACATAATCTGAGAAATTTCAACTGCAATAATTAACATGAAAATGATACCTATTTTATCAATGGTTTTTATAAACACCATCGCATTAATCACTATCAACAGTTCATGCATGGAAAACAGTAACGCAATAAGCCTTACTGGCGAACTTGTGATTAGGCATTATATGTCACACATGTCATATGAAACAGTTAAAAAAGAAATTGAAACCCATCAATTTGAAATGAGCATGATTACCGGAAAAAATAATTACTGCTTAACAGAAAGAGATCCATTTGTTCTTGAAGTTATAATAAACAAAAAGAAATGGCGTTCACGCCTTGTAAAACATATTGTGCCTTTAATCAACAATCAGACAAATCCCGCAATCAAAAATATATTACTCGACTCTATTAATGAACGCATAGAATTGAAACACATCGAAAGTCCTCATAAACTCATTATAGTTACGGCATCCTTTTATAACAAAAATGCCTTATTAAAATCAGTAAGCAATGCACACAACGACCACAAATTGCTTTGTTCTAAAATAACTCTTCAATAGCTTTGCGCAATGTATTATTCCATATACCTAACTGAAAAACCGCATACAATGGATATGAACGTATTTTGTTGTATTCAGAATAATTTTGTATAGAAAATCGAATACCATATGGCGATTTTTGATGAGACTCTAAAAACATTTGAATGCTTTTCAAAGTGCGCCCTTCGCCACTTTTAACTTCAATGGGTATTGCATATTCCTCTTGTTGAATAAGATAATCAATCTCAGCACTACTACCTCGTGTTTCTTTATGCCAATAATAAAGAACTGGCTTACTTGCAGGATCAAGGCATGTCAATATTTCTTGTCCTACAAATGCTTCAACTAATGCTCCTTTATTAACAAATTCAGTCAATGGATTTATATACCACCCTGCGGTTTGCAACCCCAGCATTATTTGAGAAAGCGCAACATCAAGAAAAATTACTTTATAATCAAGCGGATCAATTTGTGCACCTAACGGAATTCCCTGTCCTGCGCTAGCATAAACTTTTTGAGCAACGCCAGCGGTAACTAAAAGATCAAGCGCTGGTGCCAGCTCACGCTTTCTAAATTCACCTTCAATCACTGTATATTTAAACCGCTGACCAAGTTGTAGCGGAATATGTTCAAAAAGCAATTCAACATATTTTATTTGAAGTCGCTTAGCATATTTACCAAAATCTTGTCGATACGCAGAAAGAATAGATGTATGAAATCGTGGACACTCTAACGTATCCTTTGTTTCTTGCCAACATCGAACGGCTTGTGGCATTCCTCCAATGGCAAGATATTCACCAAGCAAACTCAATAATTTGTTATGAACTATGTCACTGATCGGATTCATACTTGTATGCGAAAGCAATTCTTTTACAAGAATATTCGATGATGTTGCGCATAAAAATTCAATAAATGAAAAAGGATGCATATAAAAACTATCAACGCGACCAACAGGAATACCAACCTGCTCGATGGCAAAATCAAGCAATGATCCTGCAGCTATAACATGTAATTCAGGCATTTGTTCATAGAAATAACGCAATGCTAAAATTGCTCGCGGAACGGCTTGAATTTCATCTATGAATAATAATGTTTTACCAGGAATAATTGGCTTGAGCATCAAAGCTGATAGTTCCCTAATAATCCTATCTGGTTGAAGATCTTTTTCAAAAATAGTTTGCGCTACTTGTTGATTTTCTAAATTAATTTCAAAAAAATCAGAAAACGATGCTCCTAAAGTACGCGCTGCATGAGTTTTTCCAACCTGCCTTGCCCCTCGTAACAGTAAAGGCTTACGGTACCGACTATCTTTCCAATTGTTTAAATAATAATCGATAATACGTTTCATAAGAGTTATCCTATCTTTTTGGTTGTAATTCAAGGTTAACTTTATACATTTTTGGTCGAAAATCAAGGTTAATTTTGCTATGTTTTGGTTAAAAATCAAGGTTAAGCAATTTTCTTCAGATAACTCATATATACTTTAAACAGACTCCAACTTCAATTTCAGCAAAAAATAGCCACTATACACAAAATTTTAACCAATATTTTTTTACTCAAAAACAAATATTACATTTGTGAGAACAATTCTCTATTTTCAGTTCCTTGATTTTTGCATACACCAATTTTTCCATTCGCTTATTATTATAAACAGGCAAAATCATCAATATTTTATCTACATTAAATGGTGCAAAATTATCGACATAATAATCTCTATTCAAATACAACAAATCTAAAAATGCTCGTTCTGGACATGCTGCAAAATAATTCCCTTTATTTTCAACGCCAGTTGTATTAGTAAGAATAGTGTCCTTTATTTTCCTAAATGAATACGACTGACCATCACATACAATATCTTTGGTCTGGTACGTTGCAACAAAAATAGTTGAATAATACTGAAATATAACCCCTGCCTCAGCCAATATTGTTTCAAAACTTACATATGCTGGAGTAAAAATTTTAGTTGCAAGTTCACGCCTGTCATAATTTTTATCCTTTGCATACAACCCCCGACGCATTGAATACAACTCTCCGCTGTGAACATAATAATTAAGACGACGTCTCAAACGAGATGCCGAAATTCCTTCGGAACCCAATAAAATCTCTTTAAACATCAACACTGATGACTCAGATTTAAAAATTTTAAGTAATGTATTTTTTTCCATTTTTTCTCACTTATGAGTTAAATGTTACATGTGGCGTAACCTTTAACTCATATCATAACATATTTTTAGTTAAGGCATTCAATGTTTTTTTAAAAAAAATTATCATTTTTTTGACATCCTCAGCCTCCCTTGATACTATAAAAATAGTTAAAGTTAATTCCTATGCAAAGGAATCCCACGTATGAAAAGTTCACTTATCTCTCAATAATCTGTCATATAAAAGCTTTACAGCGTTTATAGAGACAAATATCTCACCATAAATCCACCCTTTTTAGGGTTCTTTATTTTTACGTACATTTTACACAATCGTATTAAGGTATATTCAATGAATAATCATAATGAACCAAAAAACTTTGGCTCTTTTTCAACGACTGACAAATTAGGCTCGTCCATCATTCTTGAATGGAAAAAAACAAACATTGTATCAACAGATTTTGCTGATACAATGCGAGAAATGTGGAATTTTGCTCGTGATGCATATACTCCAGTAGAAATGCAATTTCTCAAAATGTTTCCCGAAGTTGTTGGTACTGAACCATATTTTAAACCCTTTGAGCCGTTATTTGCCAATGGTGTAACCAATGTTGATTGGAATGCTGCAACAAAAACAATGGAATCAATATTACAAGGTCATTTTGTATTTGATCCTACACAATTTCCCACGGAGATAATTGCATTATATTCACAAGACACTTGTTTTGTTGTAACAGCAAAAGATCAAGCAACCAATCAACCACTTGGTTTTATTACATTTTTAATGCGCCAAAGCTATCCAATTGGAAGTGTTAAAGTAATGAGCCTTGCTGTTGCAACGACTCATCAAAAGCGCGGACTTGGCAAACTACTCATGAGTTCAATCTATACAATAACTCCCGATATTAAACGTATTTTTTTATGCACACGAGTTACCAACTTGAATGCATTACAAGCATACCGCTCATGGGGCTTTATAACTGATGATAGACCAATTTTAGACCATCCATTTAATATGGCACACTGGTCATTTATGGAATATAAAACTGAGCAATCAGATGTATTACAAAAAACAGCTGCACTATTAAACGGTAAATAAAACAGTTTCCATTGCTCAAAAGAACGACCTACAGGGATAAATACCTGCCATCATGCAAATTGTAAATCAGATTTACATGTTTACTTGATGGCTATAAAAATGCTCATTTGTACAAAATTTTTTCCAATTCTTCTCTATTACAAAAAGTAGAAATACATCGCACATACCGACCAAAACAATCACTTTTATGCCAATAACGCGTATTTGAAAAAATAAAATTATTTGGCCCAGCGCATGCACCAGTTGCCTTATTCATTACCTGACCAGGTAAATAACAACGCCTTGCATCAATTGCCTTAATTTCTTGCAATATTTGATTACCTAACGTATCTCTCTTACCTGTATCACGCAATTTTAACTCAATCTCAATATATGGAATAAATGCATCCCCCTTTTTTTGCATATTATGAAGGTTTACCTTCATAGCATCTTTGCCAATACGTTTAACTTCACGGAGAAAAATCTTTCTTTCTATATCGTGCATACATAAAATAGAAGAAAACGATACCAACAATAATAAAGATAAAATACCATATACTCTATTTTTCATGATACTCCACTGTTAATAGTAAAAAATTAAAAATCGTTATTAATGTAGTGTAACTTTTTAAAAAGAGCAATTGATTAAATATTGTATATTCACATAAAAAACGATACAGTGAAAACGTTAAAAATTTATATAATTTTTTATTAATTGAAAGATCAGCTCATGACAAAAATAATGCTTGTATGCGCTATGTTATGGACCATTACTTTTAATAGTACCATCTTTAGTATGTTTACCATGCACCGCACAATAATAATAAAAAAGTTGCACACTCCCCAATCACAACAATTTTCTGACAAAAAAACACCTACTCTCACTAAGACAAAAATAAAACTACTTGATCAAACAAAAAAAGAAAAAATACAAAAATTGATAGAACACAAAAAAAATCAATTCATAGACTCAAGCAATGAAAACCATCATGAAATACATCATAAAACCGATCCAATAGATCATCCATATTCAGTCTATCTCTATTGGAAAGAACAAAA
>F14TC_100314529_pt1 | contig 12910 bp, 24 predicted proteins | sample KannatnBrdUF14TC_FD_10806 | JGI IMG/M metagenome (IMG submission 10806)
CGCTACTTTTGAATATGCGCCGCTTGGTTGCCTTCCACCCTATCTCCTACTTCTCCCTAGCCTCTTCGCCACCACACCTTTCCCCCCAGCTTGCCCTTCCGGTAGGGCTGAGTCGGTATGCGCGCCAGGTCGGCCTCTTTCAGGATTTTCGGCTTTTGTCAGAGAACCTCGGTTGCCCTCGCAACCACCATCTGAGAGTAATCTTACAACCTTTTGACGAAATCGTCAAGCATGGAAATGACCTAATCGTAAAAATGTTTTGAAATATTTTGTAGGGTAGGTTATAGTATATCTGACGACAAGGTAAGGTGCCAGGAAGGAGTAACTATGAAGACCTTTGGTCAGCGACTGAAAGAACGCAGGGAAGCACGGGGCTGGTCGCAAGGCGAATTAGCCGAACGGGCTGGTGTCCCCTATGAGACGATCAACCGAGTCGAGCGTGGGATACACCAGGAGCCGCGGATTAGCATTGCGGCCAAGCTGGCCCGGACATTAGGCGTGTCGTTGGATGTGTTAGCGGCGGTCTATGCCGACAGTGAGCGGTAGCCCGCCACCGCGAACAGTGTGGGAGCATCGTCGCGGTGGCAGTGCCCCCCTGAGGCAGCGCTACGTTGCACCACACAACGAGACACGCAGGAGACTTCTACCCCAGAGGAGTTCAGACAGTATGGCAGGCATTCGACGCCCGCGCTATGAAAATGAAAAGGAGGCGATGGTGCAGTCCCTGGTCGTAACCCTTGGCTACCCGATCCTCGACCGCCTCACCACGTTGGGCCCCTATCTCGATGTGGTGATCACCGGCTGTGAACTGCGCGGCCGTATCGATCCCCTACGCACGGTCGTCATCGCGCGCTGGAATGGCCAGTTCGGCCAGTGGCGTGATGGCGAGGACGTGGTACAACCCACGATTATCATTGCGCCGCTCCAGATAGACGAGGAGATGCCATGACGTGCCCACTGCATCCCTATGAGGCGATCCACTTTCAGCCCACGGGTCGCGATGCTCCCCCCGTCCGCGCCTGTCGCGCCGCGGCCATTGTGGTGTCGGACGATCCGGCCAAGGTGACGTGCCCGCGCTGTCGGGACGCCCTGATTCGGCTGGATCGCTTACTCTATGCCCCCGAGGACGAGGAGGTATGAGCCGCCCCACTACCCCCTTTCCGCAACACTTGCGCCTGGCGCGCGAACGTCGCGGACTTGGCCAGCTGGAACTCGCGCGCCTCGCGGGGGTGCCGCAGTCGGCGGTGTCGCACTTCGAGTCGGGGGCCCGTGCGCCCTCCCTGCACAATTTGCTCCGCCTGGCGGATGTGCTGGGCGTGACGACCGACTTCTTACTCGGGCGATCGGTGGGATCCCTGCGAGCGGCTGGCCCACTCGTGCATCGGCTGCTACAGGCCCTGGAGGGGATGCCAATCGGGGACATGGAATTGCTGGTGGACGTCGCGACACTGCTGGCGCACAGGCATACCCCTAGCCAACAGAGCCATGGGGATGGCGGTGAGTGACTGCATGAGCGCACGGCATGGGCGTGGCACAGCCCTGTACATTATTGCTGAAGGTATTGACAATAGATACACCGTTTGGTAGGCTTGCCTTTATGAAACGTATATCTGTCCATCTCACCGAACAGCAAATTGTCACGTTACACCGATTGTCGCATGAGACGGGACTGAAGTTTGCCGAGTTGTTGCGCCGGTTCATCGATGAGGGGGTGGCGAGGGAGGAACGCCTCCAACGTGAAAGAGACAGGCGAGTACATGCAGGAGCATAAAAAAGACTCATGGCGTAGCATTGGGACAGACGATACCACTGCGCCGAATCGCATGCGTGAGTGTTTCGAAATAAAACTGGTATGAAACATTTATGACTAAAACTGCACGTATGAGCAGTGCCAAAGGATAACAGGTGGCGTTATCCTTTGGCAAGTAAAATGACTGGATTTATATGGTACAGAGAAAACTTTATAAAGATAGAAATGAAAAATGTCGAGTTCTCATGCGAAAATGGCGCAAGGAGAAAAAGCCCTATAATGCCAAACGTGCCGAGGTTCGTCAGTCCCTCCAAGATCTCGCCACTATAGAACATAAAATACTACAAGGTGTCTATGATGTAGTTGTTATTGATCCCCCTTGGCCTGTTGCCTTTCAAGCACGCACAGCTCGTCCCAATCAGGTTAGCCTTACATATGCCACGATGACGCTTGAAGACATTCGTGCCTTACAGTTACCGCTTGCTGACACTGCCCATGTCTGGCTCTGGACAACACAACGCTTTTTACCGGAGGCCTTTGGGTGCCTGGAAGTGTGGGGCCTGACGTATAGCTGCTGCTTTGTGTGGGTCAAAGACGGCGGTATGCAACCGATGGGCTTACCCCAAATGAACTGTGAATTTGTGCTCTATGCGAGAAAAGGTCCGGCGCTCTTTCTTGACACGACGAAATTTCGGACTTGTTTTGAGGCAGCTCGTGAGGATCATAGTGCCAAACCTGAGGCCTTTTATGCTATGGTACGCCGTGTAACCGCTGGACGGCGGCTGGATATGTTTAATCGGCGCCCTATTGAGGGCTTCGATGGCTGGGGGTATGAAGCTCCGCAGGAGTGTTAAGCAATGGTGGAATCCTGGCAAGACGACCATGCCTGGGCACAGCAATTCATCCCGCAGATTAAAATGCTGTTAGGATTGAACTGCATCCAGATTGCCGATATTGATGAGGATCGGCACCACAATACAGATCTCATGTTTGATGTGAATCGTGCTCGTTATGCCGTGCGCGTTCGGAGAATCAGTGAACGGCTCGCCTTCAATCGGCGGAATGAAATCACGTTCCGGTTTCAACGACGCTCGACTGTGCAGACGGAATTTTCCAAGCTGATGCATGGGTGGGGGGACAAGTGCCTTTACTGCTGGGGAGATGACAAAAGTCACCGCGTGCCAGCGTATACGTTACTGGATCTCGATGCTTTTCGTGGATGGATGTCCGATATTGTTGCATCGCGGCTCTTTGCGGCCAAGGGCGATAATGGCCTTCCGTTGGGCGTCACCCTGTTTACAGATAAAGACAAGTCTGCGACGTTCCTGGCCTTCTGTCTCGATTGTTTGCCAGGCCATATCATCCAATATCGAGTCACCGTCCTACCAAGTGATAGCCCTATTACCGATGTCCATTGGAGAACATATCATGATCCACTCAGAGACGGTGCCGATGCCCACAAAGCTCCTGGATCTTTTACAGTCCTTGGCACGTCTCATGGCTGATGTCCAAGCCGTTGCTGCGCCCTATGACGCGCAGATCCGCGCTCTCGAAATCGCCCGGGCCGATGCCACCGCCGCGCTTACCTTTGAGATCGAGACCCTCAAGACGCTCATTCGCCCCCTCGTTCTGGCCGAGCAACGCACCGTCAAAGTGGATGGCGTCACCGTGAGCTACTGCCATAAGGAGACCTGGAATGATGAGCGCTTGCGCGCCTTTGCGGCCGAGGTACCCGCGGTGCTCCAATGTCTCCAAGACAGTTCGTATGTCGCATTCCGGTATGCGAGCGCTCGCTAGGAGTTCCTCATGACTCACGCTTCTGACGGCGCCGATCTCCCCGATCATGACTACGCGTCGATCTATGGCGCCGAAATGCTGCACGCCCGGCAGCTGGCCATCTTCCGCCACCGCCTCCAGTGTCAAGACAGGATCGTGGCGCGGTTGGATGCCCTCCTTGCGCGTATGGAGGCCCGCAGTACGTGCCTGGACGCTCGCCCGTTGGAGGATACGCCGTAACTTTCTGCCTGAGCCGCATGGTGTATACTGTGCGGGTGTTCCTATTAACCCTGTGTTCAGGAGGTTCTATGTCCTTCCGTTTGGCCCTTGCGGCCACGACCCTCGTCCTGGGCCTCAGCGGCCCGGTGCTGGCCCAAAGTCCCCACTTTGTGGGCAAAGTGACCGCGTCCCTGGTCGATACCTCGGCGCAAGTCTGCTGGAAAGAGGCGGGCCTCGGGAACAATCAAGCCATCGACTATGTCGCGTCCGCCGATGGCACCGCCACGTATGTCTGCGTCAACCACGGCGGCCAGTGTCCCAACGCCGCGAATAAGATCACCGTCAATGGTCCCGTTGAGGCTACAGGCACGTTCAACAGCGGCAAGAATGGCCAGATTACCGCCTGCCTCACCATCGACCCGCCCGGACCTGGCACCTTCGCTTGTCCTGGTGGGCAGAACCTGACGCTCGCCGACGAAACGTTCGACAACTTGGCGCTCACGGATACGACCACGCCCGTCAGTGCGAGCGTGGCGCCGATAACGCTGTCGGCGACCCTGTTTGTGTGTCCCTAGCTGTCGCCCTGGGGGAGCTCTGGCGCAGGTTGGAGCTCTCCTTCTACGCGAGGAGGGCTCCCATGCTGACGTTTGTCCTGGTTCGTGCTGGGGAGGGCGATACGAAGGAGATCTGTGTAGCGCATGGCAAGACCCTGGCCGCGCTCGTGCAGGTGATAGTTGCTACCTGGAATGCGGAGATTGCGGACTTTCCGCTTCCCTGGACCCCAGGGAATCAGGGCTTTCTGGTAGAAGAACGCGACGCCCTTGTCGCGATGCTTGCCGACTATCCCTGTACGCCAGGACGGTACGTGCTTGCGCCCATCGACCCGGTATGGGAGCAGGTCACGCTCGTCATTGCGGACACGGATACTGGGTCGTTGGAAGCCTAACGGAGGTCATATGTCGAGCTATCGTGAAGCCTTTCAGGACGTCTGTCATGTCTCCATCCCCCGCACGCGCCATCAGTTGGCCGCGCCTACCGCACGTATCGTGGTTACGGATGTCACGCAGGCGTCACCGGTTCTCTTTGATTCGGAAGCGCCAGAGGACGCGACGGTATTTGCGCTCGTGCATTATGTGCCTGATACTGGCACGGTGACTATCACCTTTGCCACGCCACAGTCGGGCGAAGTGTGGCTCTGCGAGGAAGGCGAGCGCACTTGACATTGGCGCGGGAAACGTTCTATCCTCAAGATCCAGAATATCCTCCACACTCTCTATGTCTATAGAATATAGTATAGGCAAGGCAAGAGGTTTGCCCGATGCCCAAGACGCCTACGCTGGAAGTCCCTATTGTGTGGGTCCCGCTTGCGACGCTACGCCCTCATCCTCGTAATGATGGGCACCATTCCCACGCCGAACTTGCGCATCTGAAACAGTCGCTGACGAACCATGGCGTCTATCGCAACGTTGTTGTCGCCAATGAGGGCACCATCCTGGCTGGTCATGGCGTGGTGCAGGCGGCGCAGGAACTCGGCCATACGCAGATCCTGGCACGGCGCATGCCCTACGGCCCGCACGATCCCCAGGCGCTCCAGATCCTCGTGGGCGATAACCATATTGCGCGCTTGCGGGAGCAGGATGATGCGGCGCTGGTGGCGTTGCTTGAGGACTTGAGCCGGGATGATCCACTGGCGCTGCTCGGTACCGGGTTTGACGAGGCGGCGCTGGATGCGCTGATTGCCGAGCAGGCCCTCGTCAACGGCACAGGTGGCGGTGACGCTGGCCGGGATGCCGAGCCCCAGGTGGACCGGGCGGAGGAACTGCGGGAAGAGTGGGGTGTTGAGCTGGGGCAACTGTGGGCGTGCGGGAAACATAGGATCATCTGTGGTGATTGTACCGAGAAGGCGGTGGTCGAACAACTGCTCACGGCGGCACAGCCCGCCATCCTCATTGCGGACCCCCCGTATGGGATGCAGCTTGATACTTCCTATGCCAACTCTGTCGATAATCCTCGTAAGGGCATTAGGAAGAGTCGGGGCTATCCTCATGTCATCGGTGATGATAGGCCTTTCGATCCGTCGCCCATTTTTGCGCTCCATAGCGAGATCCAGGAACAATTCTGGTGGGGCGCTGACTATTATCGTGACTGGCTTCCTGCTGGTGGCTCCTGGATGGTCTGGGATAAGCGTGCGAGTGTCGAGATGGTGGACTATTCGAGTTCGGAGTTCGAACTGTGCTGGAGCCGGACTCCACACCATCGTATCATTCTTCGTGTCCCCTGGTTTGGTCTCATCGGTACTGAACAACAAGATACCCATCGTCGCTTGCATGCCACACAAAAACCTCTGGGCGTTCTTGAGCCATTCGTCAGCCAGTATACGGATGCGGGCAGCATCGTCTATGATCCCTTCCTCGGCAGTGGCACAACCCTAATCGCCTGCACCAACCTGGGCCGCATCTGCTATGGCTGCGAGATTGATCCCGGCTATGTGGCGGTCACATTGCAACGGTGGGCGGATGTGACAAACGAACAGCCGAAACGGCTCGAATGATTATTGCTATTTTTGCCATATAGAAATATACTATGGGACGTAAGCCTATATCTATTGAGCCCTATATTGATAAGCTAGAGCAGGCGATCCTTATTGGGGCGACCTACGAGTTGGCGGCCATGTATGCCGGGATCAGTAAACGCACGTTTCAGACCTGGCGTGCGAAGGCCGAGACGGCTGCCGAAGGCACTCCGCTGGCGCAGTTGCGTGATCGCCTGCGGGAAGCGGAAGGCCGTGCGGCGATTGGCTGGCTGGCCAAGATCGAGAAAGCGGCGAGTGAAGGCAATTGGCAGGCTGCGTCCTGGAAGCTTGAGCGTCGCTATCCTGAGACGTTTGGGCGCACCATGCAAAAGATTGCCTTTACCGATCCGAGCGGCGAACAGCCTGCCGAGATGGCCGTGATCTACCTGCCCAGCAAAGCACCGTCGGCCGAAGTCTGGGAACAAGAAGTCAAGCAGCTCATGCCCCCCGCCGCCAGCAATGGCCATGACGAGAACCACCATGACCCTGACTGAGAAGGAAGCCCCCGCCAAGCGCGTCGCCTGGTATCCCCAGCCGAAGCAGCATATCCTCATTAGCTGCCCGGTGGAAGACGTGCTGTTCGGCGGGGCGTGACTCGCCCTCCCTTGCGGGGGAGGGCACACAAGCACGCGGAGGTGGGAAGACGGATGGCCTTGCCGGGGACTGGCTGCAGCATGCCTCTCGCTATGGGGCTGGTGCCCGGGGTCTATTCTTTCGGCAGACGTATCCTGAGCTCGAAGAGGTCGAGCAACGTTTCCAGGAGATTTTCCCGTATCAGGGCGGGACATGGCACGCGGGCAGGCGTACTTGGCAATTCAGCAATGGGGCGCGGTTGCGACTCCGCCATTTCATGAACGAGCAGCACGCCCAACAGCAGCAAGGCCCGAGTTACAGCTGGATAGGAGGGGATGAACTCGGTACCTATCCTACGTCGAAGGCGCTCGATCTGCTTCGCGCTACGTTGCGGTCTCCGAAGGGCGTCCCCTGCTTTTTTCGTGGCTCAGCAAATCCAGGCGGTGTGGGGCATAATTGGTTGAAAGCACGCTATATCGATCCGGCCCCTCCACTTACGCCCTTTGCTGCCACTGAGGTTGTCGCTGGCGAAACCATCACCGTCAAGCGGTGCTTTATCCCCTCGACGCTGGAAGACAATCTGCTGCTCATGCGCAATGATCCCACCTATTGGCAACGGGTCATGGCGGCCGCAGGGGGGAATGAGGCACTACTGAAAGCGTGGCGCTATGGGCTCTGGGACATTGTGGCGGGAGGCATGTTGGATGATCTGTGGGCACCGCAGTGGCATGTGCTGGAGCCGTTTGACATTCCTGCGTCATGGACGATACGCCGGTCCCTGGATTGGGGGTCCTCAAAACCATTTGCCGTTCTGTGGACTGCCCATGCAGATGGGGAGTCCAGGCCTGATAATGGCCTAACATATCCAAAGGGTACAAGATTTTTAGTACTAGAGCTATATGGCTTTAATGGAAAGCCTAATGAGGGGATCAGGGCGACAAATTCTGAAATTGCTCGCATGATCAAGGCCGTGGAGGAGGATTCGCCTTTGCGTGGTCGCGTGCGGACTGGCCCTGCGGACTCCTCTATATTTGATGTTGTGAACGCCACGAGCATCGCCCAGGAAATGGCTCGGCATGGGGTGAACTGGCATCCTGCTACCAAAGGGCCAGGCTCGCGCCGCCAGGGTGCCCAACTCATTCGACAACGGCTGCAAGCGAGTCGGCAGTATCCATTAGATAGTCCTGGTTTATTTGTGTTTAATACGTGTCGGCAATGGATACGAACGGTTCCAGTTGTGCCGCGTGATCCCAAAAATCAGGATGATGTCGATACTGATTCAGAAGATCATATGTACGATTGTACTAGATATGAGCTGAGTATGCCTTTCTCTACTGGAGCAAGCACGATGGGCATGCGGTTCTAGAAGGAGTCGCCCATGTCCGTGGCCACTATGCACGCTCAATATCAAGCCTACCAGTACAGCTGGGCCTCTTTGCGCGATGCGTACAGTGGCGAAGCGGCGGTAAAGGGCGCACGTGCGCTGTCCCAGGGCGTCAGGGGCGGGACCCCGATGCCTGGGACGCGCTATATCCCGCGGCCGCCTGGCATGGTGCTGGATACGCAGTTCGCGCAGTATGTCGCCCGGGCCTCCTGGGCCGATTTCACCGCCGTGGTGGTCAACGGCATGTCTGGCGCGATCTTCCGCAAAGAACCCACGCTTGACGCGCCTAAAAGTCTTACGAACCAACTCGAAGACGTGACCCAGACGGGTGTGCCCTTGCGCACGTTCGCGGAGCAGGCGGTGCGCGAAACCCTGCTCATGGGCCGCTTCGGTATCCTGGTGGACTTCCCCCCGCCGCCGCCCGATGAGGATGCGGCGAATCTGCCCTCGCTGCTGCAACGGGAGCCGCTGCCACCGGCGCTGCTTCCCGCGCCGCGGCCCTACTGGGTTGCCTATGCCACGGAGGAAATCTTGAACTGGCGGACCATGCAGCGCCAGGGCGATACGATTCTGAGCCTCGTGGTCTTGAAGGAATGCGTGCCTGTGCCGCAAGGCCCCTGGCCGACTCCCGACTTTTTCATCGTGCAGAATCAGATCCAGTATCGCGTGCTCCGCCTCAATGAGCGTGGCCAGTATGAGGTGAGCCTGTGGGTGGAAGTCCCCACGACCCGGGCCCGCCGTCCCACGCTGCCCCACCTCCTGGCGACCTGGACCCCGTTGCGGGCGGGAGAGCCGCTGGATTTCATTCCGTTTGTCTTTATCGCCCCGCATAGCTTAGAGCCTGCGGTGCAAAAGTCGCTTTTGGAAGGCCTGGTCGAAGTCAATTATCGCTTTCTGCGCCACTCGGCCGATTACGAACAAGCGCTCTTTCTGACGGCCAATTACACGCCCTATGTGTGTTCGGACCTGGAGAAACCGGCAGAGGAATTGCTCATTGGGTCGAGTGTCGCATGGTGGATTCAGAATGCCAATAGCAAAGTGGGGATGCTCGGCTTGGATCCTGCAGGACTGCCTGCCCATCAGATTGCCCTGGATACGGACAAACAGGACATGGCGGCCCTGGGCGCTCGGCTGCTCGAAAGTCCCGCTGATGTGACGGAGACCCGCATTGCGGCCAATAGTCGCACGCAGGGTGCTGAGAGCCCGATGCAGTCACTCATTACGACGGTCAGCCAGGGACTCACGCAGGCGCTCCAACTCCATTGTTGGTGGGCATTGGCAACGGACAATGTGGACGATACGGCCATTACGTTTCGGCTGAACCAAGACCTGGTCGCCGCGGACATGAATCCGCAGATGCTCACCGCCTTGATGCAAGCACTGCTCAATAATAAGATTTCTGGTAGTACTTGGTGGTATAATTTAAAGAAGGGCGAGATCGCTCCCCCGATGGTGGAATGGGAAGAGGAACAGGCATTGTTGGAGATCGAAGCCCAGCAACAGCCGCTGGTTGCGCCCACAGCCCCAGGCTTTCCCCCGAGCCGGAATGGGAATGCCCGTCCTGCCGCATAAGGAGGTCTCTATGCCACTTCGACGCGCGCCTAAAGGAGCGAGCAAGAAGACGAGGAATAAAATTTCGAGTGCCAACATACGGGAGATGCACAAGAGTAGCCGCTTCCGTAAAGTCGCCGCGAAGTTCGGCAAAGCCCGGGCCAATCGCATGGCGGTCGCAGCCGGACTGTCCGCTATGCGGCGCCGCAAGCGCAAGAAACGGTAGAAAGGGTGCCATGGCTGACCATGCTATACTTACCCCACGCGGTCGCGCCTTTCTGGCGGCGGTCGAACAGCTCTGCCTCGCCCATGGCATCCAGCTCTGCACATCGGCCTATGATGCCTTTGGGCTGTGGCCGTTGGAGCCCGGGGAGCCACCGATCTTTGGCTGTGGTGTTGAGGACCATTTAGCCGATCCGAGGGAGGAATCTGATGCCTGATGCTGCCGGGTTTGACGCGACGCAAGCACGTTTTTTTGAGGCGATCCACCAGCGGACGCGTGCGCATGTCGTGCTGCATGCCCTGACGACCCTTGATCCCAATCTGGATGTCAGCATCTTGTCGTATCGTGAGGCACTCGACCGTCTCTGTGCCGCGTGTATGGCGGAACTGGAGCGCCTCGACGCTGCGGCGCAGGCGTCACCATGAACCGCGAGGACTTTCCGTCTGTTCATGATCAGCTACAGTCGATTCTGCATGATGAAGCCTTTGCCCTGCTCGCCCTCCTGGCCCCTACGGCAGTCCAGGGTGGGTGTACCTATCGTGAGACGCTGCTGCGGCTCTGTGCCGCATGCTTGGATGAACTGCTGCGCCTTGACGCTGCCACAAAGGAGGAATGCAATGGCGTATGACCCGCTCATGGAAGCCCTGATCGCCGCGATGATCCAAGCCCTCGACCACGATGCCGACATGACCCGCGGCTACGTGGATCAACTGCGGCAACTGGATGTGACCCTGGCCCATATCCTCGCCGATCCAGAGAGCCATAAGCCTGATGCCGCCACGGAAGCCATCATGCGCGAGGCGTTAGGCAAGCTCGACGCCAAAGCCGGGGACCAGTACTTGGGCTATGGGGAGGTGCTGCGGCGGTGTCAGGAAGCGGTCGAGCGCGAACTGTTTCGCTGGGATAGTAGCATGCTCCAGCCTGCCGGGCTCTCGGGAGCGATCCAGATCCCCATCGGTGGCGGGCAGTGGGAAGCGCATAATCCGGTGGCGAAAGAGCAGGCGATTCTCAAGCGCTAGGATGAGGGAGGAGACGTAGGCCATGGCCTGGGAGCAGGAACAGATTGGCGCGTGTACGCTGTATCGGGGGGATTGCCGGGAGATCTTGCCGATGCTCCAGAGGATTGATGCGGTCGTGATGGACCCGCCGTATGGTGTGGGGTTGCGCGTCAAAAAAAATGCTTTTGCGAGAGGCTATGTCTGCGCTGCCTCCACGACCTATGAGGATGATCCCATCCAGATCACGGCGCTTCTCCGTGAGGTCCTGCCCCTCTTGCAGCGACTCAGTCACCGCATGGCCGTGTTCCCTGGCCCACGATTGCTGTTTGACTATCCCCGACCGGCGAGTATTGGCGGGGTCTACGTTTCAAACGGGGCGGGCCACGATCCCTGGGGGTTTGCCTGTTTTCATCCTATTCTCTATTATGGCCGATGCCCCTATGGAAGACAAAGACCGAATAGTTTTGCGCATAATCAACCCGGGGAAAGAGGTATTGATCACCCCTGTCCTAAACCGCTCGCGTGGATGCGCTGGCTGGTTCATCGCGCAAGCCTCCCCGGTGAATCTGTACTTGATCCCTTTATGGGAAGTGGCACAACGGGGATTGCCTGTGTCCAATTGGGGCGTATCTTTACTGGCATTGAAATCGAGTCGCGTTATTTCGATATTGCGTGCAAGCGTATTGCGGACGCCTATGCCCAACCAGACTTGTTTGTGTCACAGCCTGCGCCTGCCCAACAACTTGCGATGGAGATGGCCTGATGGCCGAGTCTGCGAATCAACAGATTGCGGATCGCATGGTGCGACGGCAACTCCTCGCTGGCCGTGTGGAAGCAGGCTTGCGCCGTCAAGTCCTGGGGCGCTTGGCCATCCTGGAGCAGGACATCCTCACCGCCATCAAGACCACCGATCCGACCCAGTTTGCCTTGCTGAGTCGGCGTAGGCGCGAGGTCGAGACGCTCATGGATGAGGAAATTGATCCCATCATCCAGGCACGGTATGCTGCGCTGGCCGCCTTGCTCGATACTGCCCTGGTCCGTTTCGCACGCCAAGAAGCAGGCGCGGTGCAGGAAATCGTCAATGCCGCGACGGAGGAAGAGGTCATTACGGACAGGCCGAGTGATCGGCAACTCCGGGTTGGCGTGACCCAATCCCTGTTTCCTTCGGCCGCGAAGCCGACCGACTTGAGTACGACTGGCGCAGATTGGTGGGGGCGTGCAGCGTTCTCTTTGAGTCAACGCTTGCGCGATCAATTGACGGTGAGCGTGAGCCTGGAGGAGTCGCTCACTCAGATGACCCAGCGGGTACGTGGGACGCAGGCCCAGGGCTTCAACGATGGCGTCATGGCGCGGGCACGACAGGATGCAACGCGGCTGCTCACCACGCAGATGACCAATACCCTCGGAGAAACGCATGCCCTCGTGGCGGCCCAGAATCCAGAGCGTCTGGTGCTGATCCACGTCAGTTTGCGCGATCTGAAGACCAGCGTCATTTGCGTGGCTCGTGATGGCAAACGATTCACCGCCGATACGCATGAGCCGATTGGGCATTCACTTCCGTACTTGTCTGGAATCCCATACCATCCTAATTGACGTAGTGATATACAGACCATCCTGGGGGATGGTGGGGCGGTAGCGCGAGAGAGTATGGCACAGTGGTTACGCCGTCAGGGCACTGCGGTCCAGGATGAGTTGCTGGGGCCGACCCGTGCTACAATGTTTCGCGCTGGCAAACTCACGTTTACCGATTTGCTTGGGGCCATGGGTAAGCCTTTAACCCTGGAGGAATTGGGTGTATGATCCCAGGGATGTATACAGCCACGCAGCATGCGACGCGTGACACACGCATTGCCGTGCGTGTCTT
>F14TC_100022517_pt1 | contig 12786 bp, 9 predicted proteins | sample KannatnBrdUF14TC_FD_10806 | JGI IMG/M metagenome (IMG submission 10806)
TAAAATATATTGTGCTTAAAAAGGGCACCGGCAAAAAAGCACAAATAAATAAAACTGCTGAGGTTCATTATACCGGGTGGTTAACCGATGGCAAGAAATTTGATTCATCGGTTGACAGAGACGAAACTTTTGAATTTAATCTTGGAGAAAGACAGGTAATTAAAGGATGGGATGAAGGAGTAGCCCTAATGAGGATAGGTGATAAATTCCGCTTTATTATCCCGCCAGACCTGGCTTATGGTGATAAAGGTGCGGGGGATCTTATTCCTCCGGACGCTACATTAATATTCGATGTTCAGCTTATCAGTGTTCACAATCCGAAAAAAAATATATCTGATACGTTACTCGAAATTATACTGAACGGCGGCGGTATTAAGAAGGCCAAAGAAATGTATTATGAACTAAAAGATGAAAAAGAAGATGAATATAATTTTAAAGAAAACCAGCTTAATAATTTAGGATACCGGTTATTGCAGGTCGGCTTAAATAAAGAAGCTATTGAAATATTCAAAATAAATGTGAAAGAATTTCCCGATTCATGGAATGTTTATGATTCGCTTGGCGAGGGTTATATGATAAACGGCGATAAAGAGCTGGCCATTAAGAATTATGAGAAGTCAATTAAGCTTAACCCGGATAATGATAATGGTAAGAAAATGCTGGAAAAATTGAAAGAGAAGTAGCCAACTTGTGAAAAATAATTTTAATGCAGGTGTAAATTTCGCAAAAGAACTGGATTTAAATGATCCTTTAAGCTCATTTCGCAGTAAATTCTTTATTCCAAAACACTCCGATGGAAATGATGTAATATATTTTGCCGGTAACTCTCTTGGTTTGCAGCCAAAATCTGTCCGGGAATATGTTGAACAAGAGCTTATTGACTGGGAAAAAATGGGTGTCGAAGGCCATCTTCACGCAAAAAATCCCTGGCTGCCGTATCATGAGTTTTTAACTGAACAAACAGCACGGCTGGTAGGAGCCAAACCTGTTGAGGTTATTAACATGAACTCACTTACTGTGAATCTTCATCTCATGCTGGTTTCATTTTACAGGCCAACAAGCCAGAGATATAAAATACTAATCGAATCAAATGCATTTCCGTCAGACCATTATGCTTTTCAGTCACATATAAAATTCCACGGTTATAATCCTGTAGAAGCGCTTGTTGAATTGAAACCGCGGGAAGGTGAATACTTTCTTCGCACTGAAGATATTATTGAATATATTAACAAAGAGGGCGAGCAGATTGCGTTGGTATTATTTGCAGGGGTTAATTATTATACCGGCCAGGCTTTTGAATTTGAAAAAATAACGAAAGCCGGTCATGAAAAAGGATGTGTAGTTGCGTTTGACCTGGCTCATGCCGCCGGGAATCTTGAATTAAAGCTCCACGACTGGAACATTGATTTTGCAGTCTGGTGTTCATATAAATACTTAAATGGGGGGCCGGGAGCTATTGCTGGTGCATATGTCCACGAAAAATATGTCCGAGATATGTCGCTTCCCAAATTTTGGGGATGGTGGGGCCAGGATAAGGCAACAAGATTTTTGATGGGGCATGATTTCAGGCCGATACCAACTGTTGAAAGCTGGCAGCTAAGCAATCCACCCATTTTACAGCTTGCAGCTTTGAGAGCTTCTTTGGATATTTTTGATGAAGCCGGGATAAAGAATTTGAGAGAAAAAAGTGAGACCCTGACAGGTTATCTTGAATATTTACTTAATCAAAAAAATACCGGACAAATAGAAATTATCACTCCTTCAAACGTTGCTGAAAGAGGGTGCCAGTTATCACTAAAAACAACCGTTAACGGAAGAGATTTACATAGCAGGCTGCTGGCAAATGGCGTAATTTGTGACTGGAGGGAACCGGATGTTATAAGAGCCGCTCCTGTGCCATTATATAATAGTTTTGAAGATGTTTATAGATTTACAGAATTCTTATTTGGATAAGTATGTCTAAGAAAATAACAATTATCGGAGCGGGATTGGCGGGTTCACTTTTATCGGTTTATCTTGCTAAAAAGGGATTCGGGGTTGATTTGTACGAGAGGCGTGAAGACATGCGGAAAAATAATATGGATGCCGGTAAATCTATAAATCTTGCACTTTCAACCCGTGGTATATATGCTTTAAAAGAAGTTGGTATTTATGACGAAATAAAAACAGCTGCCATTCCTATGTATGGCAGGATGATACATGCACTTGATGGAAAAACACTGCTTCAGCCTTACGGCAAAGATACTTCCGAATATATTAACGCGATATCAAGAGCAGAGCTGAATAAAAAGCTGATGGATGCGGCAGAAAAAAGTGATAAAGTTAAAATTTATTTTAATCAAAGGTGCACCGGCATTAATTTCGAAACGAATGACCTTTTATTTCACAATGATTATACAAATGAATCCAGTTCAGTTAAAGCTGAAATAATTATTGCGGCAGACGGCGCAACCTCGCATGTCCGCTACGAAATGCAAAAGATTCCGCGCTTTAATTTTTCGCAGGAATATGAAAATTATGGATACAAGGAGCTGACAATTCCGGCCGGGCAGTTTGGTACTTACCAGATGGAAATCAATGCACTGCATATATGGCCGAGGGGTTCGTTTATGCTGATAGCCTTGCCAAATACTGATTTTAGCTTTACATGCACCATGTTCCTGGCTTATGACAGGATGCTGGGCGGGGAAAATAGCTTTCAATATCTTAATTCCGCGGCAAAGGTTAATGAGTTTTTTAAAAGAGAATTTCCAGATGCTGTGAATTTAATGCCTCAGCTTACCGATGAATTTTTTTCCCACCCCACTGGCAGCCTTATTACTGTTAAATGTTTTCCTTATTCACATAAAGGCAGAGTATTGCTTCTGGGTGATGCGGCCCATGCAATAGTGCCTTTTTTTGGACAGGGTATGAATGCGGCCTTTGAAGATTGCACTTATTTAAACCAGTGCATAGAAAAATATAATGATGATTGGGAAAAAATATTTGATGATTTTCAGCAGCACCGCAAACCCAACAGCGATGCCATTGCGCACCTGGCCCAGGAAAACTTTGTGGAAATGCGCGATCTTGTTGCGCAGCCGCGTTTCCAGATTAGAAAGAAGGTTGAGTCAGAGCTCCAAAAGAAATTTCCAAGAAGGTTTGTCCCTAAATATTCAATGGTAACGTTTCACCGGGTCCCCTATACCATTGCTTTGGAAAGAGGCAAAATACAGGAAGAAATACTGAATGAATTGACTAAAAATGTGAGTACTATTGCTGAAGTTGACTGGGAAAAGGCTGCGGAGCTAATAAATTATTCATTAACTGAAATAATATAATTCTTTTATTCTGAGCGAAGCGAAGAATCCAATCGATTAGACCCTTCGCTAAAGCTCAATTTGTAACTTACTTAGTTACCACCATTTTTTTAGTTTCTGCGAAATTTTCCGTTACCAAAGAATAAAAATATACCCCGCTGGATAACTTTGAAGCATTGAAATCTGCTGTATATTTTCCGGCAACCTGGAATCCATCGTAAATTGTTTCGACAAGTTTTCCCGCGGCATCGTATACCTTTAAGGAAATATTACTTGCCTCAGGCAGGTCAAAACGAATCTTTGTCATAGGATTGAATGGGTTTGGATAATTTTGTTCCAGTTTATAAGTTGAAGGAACTTCGCCGCCATTTGATGTAATTCCATTTGTATTAGAAAACTTAAACAACCATAACCCGGTTTGCATATCGGATACTACGAAATAGCCTGAATTATAATATGGATAAACATTCCATGCGCCATGGTAGCCGGTGTTTGCAGGTCCAAAATAGGTATCGTAATATCCTTTAACAGTTGGAGCACCCGGAAGATTTGCGCAATCAAGAACAACAACTCCCGCTTTATAATGAGCAAGGAAAAGCAGATAATTCTTAAAATATCCGTTGTGTACGGTTGCTGTTTGGTAGGGGGTGTATTCATAAGCAAATGTGATGTTATTCAAATTTTGAATATTCCATAATCTTGCATGCCTTCCAACATTTATTTCATCTGTAGTTACAAGCCATTTCCTGTCGGGGGTTGTCCAAACGTTATGAAGTCCTGGATCAGGGTATGTGAACTGGGTTACGACAGTGGGAGAATTTTTATTGGTCGCATTAATGATTGTCATGCAATTAGTGGTGTTGTAAATATTAGATGTATAAATTGTATCATTTAAAATAAAGCAGTCATGTGAGTATACAGCTGGTCCACTGCCAAGCTGTACTAGGTTTGTTGGATTAGTTGCATCAAGTATTACAATACCCCCCGAATTAGCGCTCGAGCCGTTTAAATACAAATAATTACCATAGCTTTTAATTGTATGTGAACGGGTAATTGAACCATTTACCCAGTTTGAAACATGCTGTACAGAATCAGGAAGGTATGATAGATTTACGATTTGTACGCCTGCCTGCCCGCCGCCAGTTCCTTCTGAAACTATATAAAGATAATTTCCAATTACTGCAAATTCCCTGTAATTATAATAAGAAGTCGGGCCCGGAATAGTATCACGCTGGACTACATTAGGGGCATTTGTGATATCATAAATTGCTGTACCGTTCCAGTAACCAATTATTGCGTATTCTCGACCATTTGGATGAGTATATCCCCAAACAGAGGAATAATGATAACTTGTATCGGGTCCTATCCCCCCGAAACGATGCTCATTTTTTTGAGCAAGTAAATCAATATTGAAACTTGCCTGCGCGTAAATTAACGCCCCAAATGCAGCTAAGGCCGCATAAATTAAGAAAAATCTCATATTATTATATTTTTATTTTACTGAACTTGCCTGTATAGAAAGCTTTAAATAACCGGTCGGCATACCAAAAATGTTTGTAACGCTATTAATGGTTCCGTATTGCTGTCCTGTTATTCTTGCTTCATAAATTTTTATGACAAATGGAGTTTCCAAAGCAATACCTTGTTCGCTTTTTGGTTCCATTGTAATTAAGATTTTATATTTGCCGATTGTAAGATCAGTAATAGGTGCAAAGGTAGGTGACGGGCAGTTTGGTTTTATCCAATCCTGACCGGGAAGATTCCAGGAAGGTGCAAGTGTGTCATTACATCCGGGAGTAAAGTCATCCGGGCCGTTGGGATTTGTAAATCTTCCCATTCCATAAAACTGTATTGTTCCCATTGTTGTTGTATCAACAATCCATGCTTCGTACCACCAGCCGCTTGTATCCGGAATAACGGGAAGATGCAAGCCCGCTAAAGTGCCGCCAGTATTTTCTGAAAGCCAAGCACCTTTTTTGTATTGATTTGTATCTCCGGTTGTAGGCGCTGAAAGAATATATTTTGCATCCGGAGCGTTATCTATTTCATTGGCTTTTGTACCAAGTACCTCATTAAAATTCATTGAAAGATTAAATTCGAGATATCCGTTCGCCTCGTTTTTTATTCCCCCCATTAGCCTTGATTCACTTGGAATTGTATCTGTTTCGGGGTCACCGGCAGGTTCAATTGTAATAATTGCATCCTTGATTTTATTAATATCCGGAACATGAGATAGATTTGGAGTGAACGGGTTTCCGTTTTTATCTACTAAAGTTCCTGTTGATGAAATATTAAATTTACCTATTGTTCTTAAAGCATTATCATCATGGTCTCCAGCGTTAGTTTCGACGCTGACCCAGATTTCATACATTCCGTCAATAGCTGTAATTAAGGGTTTTAAATTCTCCACCCTGAGCTCACCCACATTTTTGGGGGGAACCTGACCGGTATCATCGCAGGACATTAATAAATACGGCAATAAAGCAATTAACAAAATCAAAAAAGCGAGTCTCAAGTATTTCATGTTTTTCCGGTTATATTTTTTAGTTTCCTAAATTAGGCGTTATTGTAATGCCGGCAGGGAAAGCTGCCATTTCAATATCCTTCACTTTAACATGTCCACCCCATACGTCAATAACGCAGGTTGTTCCCGGCTTTTGAGAGCCGACTGAAGGATGATGAACAAATGTTCCGTTTGTTGATTCACATGTAATATAAGCATAATGCCCGTCTTCAGTAAAATCTACTTTATGAGGCTGTGCCCCTACGTTCGTTATTGTTTTGACTACCGTTCTGGATAATACATCGATAACCGAAATGGAGTTAGAGGTCTGGTTGGGCACATAGCACCATCTGCCATCGGGAGAAATTTCAAGCGCGAGCGGGTTCAACCCAACCGGTATGTTCTGAATGAATACCCTGTTTGGGATATCAAATATTCTGACATCATTGGCTTTCCGGCAGGTAACAAATGCATACTGGTCACCGGGTGCAATAGCAATTTGGTATGGAATAAAATTCTGGGTACCGTTCCCGTTTGGAGGCACAGATGCGTCTATAGGTACTATATCTTCAATCTGGTAATCCGAAGCCCGGATTACATACAAAAATTCGCTAACTGCAGTTGAAACAAGAAGAAGGTTTTCATTATGTGTTAATCTCATCCCATGCGGAGATTTCATACGAAATTCCGTAATGTTATTTATTATAGTCATCGATTGCGGATCAAAAACCTTTATGCTTCCCGCAGTAGTAAAGTCAGTTATAAAACCTTTTGTTCCATCGTTACTTAATACTATGTGAGCAGGTGAAGCGCCAATAAATAATCTGCCAACCTTCTCGTATGTTACAGCATCAAATTTTTCCAGATAGCCTTCTGCAATAAGACTTACATAAAAATATCTTCCCTCTTTATCAACCATTATAAAATGCGGTGAATCAAGCGGCTGAGTAGAATTATCCCTTCCGCCGGCATCAAGCAGTCTTATTACAAGATTATTATCAAGATTAACTACTGCTATGAAATCGGAAGCCTGATTGGTTATTAAAGCTTTTCTTGTGATATTTGAATACACAACCTGGCCTGCATCATTTTTTGCACCCTGGTCAATCCATTTTGCAATTTTATGAACTAATGTTGGCTGAAGCGGTTCACCGGTTGTATAAGGCCGGAGCTCTTTAGGCATTAAAGGGTTTGAAAAAGGAGATATGGCTGTATCTATCCTGTTAATATGCATCAGAAGATGGCTCCACTTTGAACGGTAGGGAATTATTTCTGTACCGAAAGAAGAACCTTTCATCATTACTGATTCCCAGCTTGTCAAGTCCAGGCCTTGCTGCAAATCGGTTGAATTATGACATCCCGGAACTGAGCAATTTGTAATGAAAATTGGCTGGATATCTTTTGAATAACTTAAAGTTTCTGAAGGTGCAACTGCATTATCATTACAACCAGAAAAGCTGATTAAGTAAAGAGTTGTTATGCAGCCAGCGAGAATAAAAAAAAGCGCGATTTTCCTGTTCAATTTACAATAAAATTAAACCGTAAAAGTATGATTTACTGTTTTTAAATTCAATGCTTAATAATTTAGAGCATAATACCCTTATAACGTTACAAAATTTGAAATAATTTCGTGCGAATATTGTATATTAAATTATATTAATTTAGCGTAAATTTGCACCTTACCCGCTATCTCTTTCCAAGTGGGGAGGAGAGGGACAAATTATATGAAAAATCTTGCTGTTTTAGGCTCTACTGGTTCAATTGGTAAAAATACGCTTGAAGTAGTCCGAAATCTTAATAAAAACGGGCATTCTGTTAATGTTAAGTATATTACGGCTAACTCAAATATTGACCTATTATGTGAGCAAGTCAATGAATTCAAGCCAAAAGCAGCAGTTATTTTTAAAGAAGAGCTTTGCAAAGAACTAAAAACACGCTTAAGTGACTTAGGCTGCGAAATTTTATGCGGCAGCGAAGGTATAAATGAAATTGCTGCCAGGGATGATTATGATATTGCTGTTAATGCTTTAGTGGGCTTTTGCGGCCTTATTCCCACTATTGAAGCCATTAAAAACGGGAAAGTACTGGCTTTAGCAAATAAGGAATCCCTTGTGGTTGCCGGGGAATTGATTACAAAGCTGGTAAATAAGTATAAAACTTGTATTCTGCCTATTGATAGCGAGCATAGCGCTATTCTTCAATGTATCCAGGGTGAAAAGCTGGGCAGCATAACAAAACTAATACTGACAGCTTCGGGAGGCCCGTTTAGAACCTATCCGAAAGAATTGCTGCATGAAGTAACTAAAAAGGAAGCATTAAATCACCCTAACTGGAAAATGGGAAATAAAATTACCATTGATTCGGCAACACTTATGAATAAAGGATTTGAAATTATTGAAGCAAAATGGTTGTTTAATATAAAAGCCGAAAAAATTGAGGTTTTAATACATCCGCAGTCAATAATTCATTCTATGGTTGAGTTTTCCGATGGCTCAGTAAAGGCGCAATTAGGGGTTCCGGATATGAAGATTCCTATACAGTATGCAATAACATATCCAGAAAGAATTTCTTCAGATTTTCCAAGGCTAGATCTTTCATTACTGAAAAATTTGACTTTCGAAAGTCCCGATTTTGAAAAGTTTGAATGCCTTAAGCTTGCTTATGATGTCATAAAATCGGGTGGTTCATACCCGGTTGTTTTAAATGCTGCAAATGAAGCGGCAGTTGATCTGTTTTTGAATGAGCGTATCCATTTTTCGGATATACCGTTTTTAATAAGCTCTGCTCTTGATAAACATAATAACACAGACTGTTTAGAGCTTGAAAATATAATTGAAATTGATAAAAGGTCACGGCAGTTTGTTTATGACTCTGCCCAGGCCATATACCAGGGAGTTTAACATTTTATGGGTGTTGTAAACACAGTATTATACTTTTTAATAACAATAATCATACTTGTTTTTGTGCACGAGTTCGGTCATTTTATTGCAGCTAAATTGTGCAGGATGCGGGTTGATAAGTTTTATCTTTTCTTTGACTTTTTTAACTTAAAGTTATTCAAGTTTGTAAAAGGCGATACAGAATATGGTATCGGAGTATTTCCACTGGGCGGCTACGTTAAGGTGGCCGGTATGATTGATGAAAGTATGGATAAAGAGTTTATAGATAAACCTCCACAGCCATGGGAATACAGGTCAAAACCAGTATGGCAGCGAATGATTGTAATCACAGCAGGGGTTATAATGAATACCCTTCTTGCCTTTGCTATATTTTATATTATTGCGCTTGCCCAGGGAAAAACCAGATGGGAAACGACAACAGTTGGATATGTTTCAAAGAATTCTGTTGCCGAGCGCTACGGGATTACCCCCGGTGATAAAATTATTTCAATCAATGGAAAGAATATTGAATACTGGGATGAAGTTAGGTCACTTGTATTTATTGAAAATATGGGTGAGAACATTGATGTTAAGCTTGCCAGAAATGGTACCAGTAAAGAAATTTTAATTCCAAAGGAAGAATTAAGAGATGCAGGTGAAAGAACCTTTGGTATTTATCCTCCAAACTCAGAACCCGAAATACAGCAGATTATCGCTGATAAACCTGCAAGCAAAGTTGGCCTTCAACCGGGAGATATTATCACAGAAGCTAACGGTGAAAAAATAAGTCATTCGCAGCAGTTTGTAGATATAATAAAATCTAATTCGGGAAAAGATATCAACCTGAAATGGAAACGTTTGGGAAGTGAAAAATCAGGGATAATAGTACCCGAAGCAGACAGCACCATTGGTATAGTTGTTGGAAAATACACCGGTACGGTAAAGAACATTAATTATAACGTTTTTACTGCTATACCCCAGGGCTTTAGCGATTTGTGGCATTATGGGATAGTTCTTTTTGTGAAATCAATGTGGAAAATCATCAAGGGAGATATAGCATTTTCTAAGGCTGTAGGAGGACCGGTTAAAATTGCGCAATATGCCGGTCAGTCAGCTGAGGGAGGCTTGTTATCATTCCTTGGTTTTATGGCAATGCTTTCGATAACCCTTGCAATAATAAATATACTGCCTTTCCCAGCGCTTGATGGCGGCCATTTTGTTTTTCTGTTGTATGAAGCAATATTCAAAAAACCCGTTTCTCACAAAGTTCAAATAGTTGTTCAGAACGTTGGTTTTATACTCCTTATGATTTTCATGGCATTTGTCGTCTATAATGATATAATTCATATATAGAGCACAGCTGATTTTTTAAATTGCCGTAAAGACCCGGGCATTCTTTTTTAATCTGTTTGGGTTTTTGCGGCAATTTTATTTATTTTTGAAAGAACTTCATTTTATGCAAAATTCCGGCAAATATTTTATTATAGATTTTGATAGTACGTTCATTAAAGTTGAGGCTTTAGATGTTCTTGCCGAAATATCTCTTGCCAGGGATAAAGATAAAATAAGTAAACTTGAACAAATAAAAAAATTGACTTCCCTTGCAATGGAAGGAAAGATTAGTTTTACAGATTCCCTTTCAAAACGTCTTAAGCTTATAAACGCAAAGCGTGAACATATCAATCAACTTGTGTTTAAGCTTAAAAAAAGCATTTCGAATTCAATAAGTACCAATAAAAGTTTTTTTAAAAAATATTCCGACAATATAATTATCCTTTCGGGCGGCTTTAAAGAATACATCCTGCCAATTGTTGAAAGATATTATATTAGTGAAAAGAATGTTTATGCTAATACTTTTACTTTCGATTTAAACGATAAAATAACTGGTTTTAATAAAAAAAATCCATTAGCATCTTCAGATGGAAAGTCAAAACAGCTAAAAAAATTAAAACTAAACGGAGAGCTGATAGTTATTGGTGATGGCCACACGGACTTTGAAATTAAAAAATCAGGTCTTGCCCACAAATTTTATGCTTTCACTGAAAATATAGAACGCGAAGAGGTTTTAAAAAAAGCCGATCATATTACCCCCAGCTTTGATGAATTTTTATATGTATCTAAACTGCCCATGTCAATATCATATCCCAAAAACAGGATAAAGGTATTATTACTTGAAAATATTCATAAAGATGCAATTAATCTTTTCAAAACGGAAGGCTATCAGGTCGAAACAATATCAAAAAGCCTGAATGAAACTCAGTTAGCTGAAATGATAAAAGATGCTTCAATTCTCGGAATACGCTCCAAGACAAATGTTTCGGGAGCTGTTATTGAAAACGCAAAAAAGCTTCTTGCAATTGGCGCTTTTTGTGTTGGTACTAACCAAATTGACCTTGTGTCATCATCTGAAAAAGGTATTATTGTTTTCAATGCACCGTTTAGTAATACAAGAAGCGTGGTTGAGCTTGTTGCCGGGGAAATTATAATGCTTATGCGCGGAATATTTGATAAAAGTATGAAACTGCACGGAGGAATATGGGATAAATCATCAACAGGAAGCTATGAAATTCGCGGAAAGAAGCTGGGAATAATTGGCTACGGTAAAATTGGCTCTCAGCTTTCAGTTCTTACAGAGGCACTTGGAATGGATGTTTATTTTTATGATGTCCTTGAAAAGTTAGCACTTGGGAATGCAAAAAAAACCCATTCATTAAAAGAGCTGCTAAGAAATGCTGATATTGTTACAGTTCATGTTGATGGAAATGAACAAAATGCCCGCTTAATAGGTGAACGTGAATTTAGTGCAATGAAAGACGGAGTGATTTTTTTGAATTTGAGCCGGGGTTTTGTTGTTGACATAAATGCACTTTCGAAATATTTGAGGACGGGGAAGATCAAAGGGGCGGCTATAGATGTTTTTCCCGAAGAACCTGAAAGCAATGAGCAAATTTTTAAATCAGGCCTGCAAAACATGCCTAACGTAATTCTTACACCGCATATCGGAGGAAGCACTGACGAAGCACAGAAAGATATTGCTAATTTCGTACCATCTAAAATTATTGATTTTATAAACAGCGGTAATTCATACTACAGCGTTAACTTTCCAAATATTCAGCTTCCATCTTTTATTAATGCGCACAGGTTAATACATATACATCATAATGTACCCGGCATTTTAGCCCAGATTAATTCTATCTTTGCTAACCATAATATAAATATTATAGGCCAATATCTTAAAACGAATGAGATGATTGGTTACTCCATAACCGATATCAGCAGAAAATATAATCCTGAAGTTATTAATGAGCTTAAAAAGATTCCAAATACCATTAAGTTCAGGGTATTGTATTAATTTTATTTTACCTTAACAGGTAACTCACTTCCGATAATAAACTGTCCATTTATCCCCTGAATATCAACCGGAAATTTGTCACCCCAGATTTTCCTTCCGTTTATGCTGGTAACATCAACCTCCAGTTCTTTACTTGAACTAACTTTAATCGGAAGCTCGCTTCCGGAAATGCTGTAACCATTTATTGTTTTAAGATTCACGTCCTGAACAGTTTCAACGGCATGGAGCTTGCCCGGTGAGAAATAAAGGTTAATGACAATTAAAACCAAACAGACTGAAATTACCGATAGCAGAATTTTAGAATATTTATCAAAACTAATAACCAGTTTATTGTTTTTAGAATCAATATTAAGCATAATTCAAGTCCTTCCTAAATAACTGTGTATTAAAGTTTACTAATTGTTATATTTATAAGCAAATTAAGCAAATTGATGGGCAAAATAAAGTACTGTTATGTAAAAGTTTGTAAAGCACATGCTGGTTGAAAGTATTCTTTTTGAAATAATTTTAGTACTGCTTCTTGTATTAGCAAATGCATTTTTCGTAGCCGCAGAGTTTGCAATAGTTAAAGTAAGAGCAACACAGCTTCAGCCCCTTGTGGAAAAAAATAACCCAGGTGCTAAAACGGCAATGAAATTAATTTCCAATATGGAGGCTTATCTTTCAGCATCCCAGGTTGGAATTACAATGACATCACTGGGCTTAGGCTGGGTAGGAGAGCCGGTAACGGCAAAGCTTCTTGAACCGGTTTTT
>F14TC_100017300_pt1 | contig 12776 bp, 12 predicted proteins | sample KannatnBrdUF14TC_FD_10806 | JGI IMG/M metagenome (IMG submission 10806)
GTGCCTGGCCCGATGATGCCAGCGCCGGCTGCGCCACAGCCCGGATCGGTTCTCGGCCTGAGTAGCCCCGGGCCGACCATGACCCCCGGCCCACCACAGGTGAAAACAATCGTGCGCTGGCCCAACTACTATATTCGACGCGGCACACCGGCCAAGCTCCTGATTCCGTCGGATTTTACCGGCAGCGATTACAACCAGGCCGCCTGGCTCGGCTACGAGTTTTTTGCCGATAGCCGGCAGCTCGAGCAGGGCAGCGGCAGCCCGGACCAGCGGACCGGCGACACCTTCACCGACGATTTGCTGCTCTCTAAACCCGTTCCCGGTGGCGACCGGCGCCCAGGCCGGAAGGGCCGGAAAATCTGGTACCGGGCGAGTGTCTTCGACCCGGCAGAACCCAACCCGAATAAATTCCGCCTGCTCATCTGGTTCGACGGCGACAGTTCACCTTCGGTCCATGAAGATTCCAGCTGGCAGCTGTTCGATGAAGAAGGGCATTTTCTCTCCGGTGTGAAGGGCAATCCCATCAAGGTGCTCACGCTCCGCTACACGTCCGATTGCCCGTATCCGCAATCGGACTGCTCGATGAGCCGCTACCAGACCGATGAGCTGAGTAGTGTCCGCACGCTCCAGATGCTGCACAAAAAGCGCAGCGTGCCGATGCGCTGGGTCGACCGGAACCGGATGGACCCGAACGACATCACCAAGCTGGTCAGTGGCGAGATGCAGTCGGTCTTGCCGCTCGATGGGTCTGGCGACGAGATGATTGGGGTCGTCGCCCTGCCCACGCTTCCACGTGAAACCTCCACCTACGGCGACCTGATTGAAACCGATATCAACAAGGACTGGGCGCTCGGCTCGGTCCAGCAAGGGGTGACCGAAGAGACGGCCCGTACGGCCACCGAACTCACCCTGATGCAGCAGAACGCCGATGTGCGCCTGGATGCCGAGCGCACCCGCGTTCTCGATTGGTACATCACGATAGCGGAATCTCTGGGGGGCCTCTTGCAGCTGTTCGCCGATGACTACACGTACGTGATGTCGGTCGGGCCCGACGGACTGCAGCGGCTGCAGCAGTGGAACCGACAGACCATTGCCGGCGAGTACGTCTACAGTGCCAAGCCGGACAGTGCGATCAAGACCGATGCGAATGTCGACCGGAAACTCGCACTGGATTTTTATCAGTTGACGGCCAACGACCCGTATGTGAACCGGCAGGAGCTGGTCTCGATGCTCTGTAACAAGTGGCACATCGACCCGGCCAGAATCATCATCCAGCCAAAGGCGAAAGGCCCCGAGCCGCCGAAACTGAATATGAGTTTCAAGGCCGACGATCTGGTCGGGCCGGCCGGGCCGCTCATTCTCACGATTCTGCAACAGAGCGGCTACCAGATTCCGCCTGAGATGGTGCAGCTCTCTGAAGCCAGGATGGCGGCGATGAGCGGCAATCCACAGGCAGCTGCTCGTGCGCTCGGTCAGCCGGCGCCACCATCGAATGTCGTCCAGATGCCCAACACCCAGCACGGTGGGGCCGCGCAGGAACAGGAACCACTCAGCAAACACGCGCTGACGGCGACCGGCGCCGGCGGACACCGGTAGGGAGAAGCACAATGGCGACCACGCTTGGGTATACCGGGGCCGGACAACCGCAGATTCTGATGAGTACCGTCCAGTTGGCGCAAGCCGATATCTCCGGGCTCTTCACCACGCCCGTCGTCCTGGTACCAGCACCGGGCCCCTACAACTTCAATCGCCTTGTTCGCTGCGAGATTCAAACCCGGATTGTGACCAGCTGGGTGGTGGGCGCCAGCGCGACCCTCGATGTCTACTACGCCGATGGGACGCTCAATCCGGTTCTGGCCTCCATCCCCACGGCTGATATCACGATTCTCTGTACGGCTGGCTCGGTCCGCTTTGCGACCTTGCTGACCAAAAACGTGGCGCTCGCCACGGCCGACAACAACAAGCCGATTCAGCTGCGGATGGGCACAGCCGGCATGACCAGCGGTGGCAATGCTGCTGACCTCATGCTGGTCCGCACCTACTACATCAGTGAACCGCTCATTCGCGTCACCTTCTGACCGGATGAGCAGCAGGAGACCATCCAATGATTTCCCAGCGCATGATTTCCAGCGTGGTCACGGGTCTGTATCAGCATTTATCTGAAGCGGGGCACACGACGACAAAATCCGTGTTTGAGGTGGGCGATTATGTCTGGGTCTTACGTGGCGACGTGGTAATGGGCGCGGGATTGATCTGGCGTGTGAGCCGTAGTCGCCGTGGGGAGGCTCGCTATCACGTCGATGGGCAATCGCGTCCGTCTTCCGCCAGAGCGTTGCGATTTGACCATCATCACGAGCCATCGCCAGAGTACCGATGAGCGACGACAAGAAGGACGCGCCGGCCGTGCATAGCGACGAGCTGTGGGGCGGACCGCGCGACATCGAAAACGCCGGTCATGAGCCGGTCCACGTCGAAACCAAAAAAGAGTACTGGGATTTGCTGAACCGGCGCGGTCTCAGGATGAAAGACCAGCAGGAGAGTTCGACTGGGCCCGAACGAGACACGCTCGAACCGCTCACGCCGTCGCTGCCGCCCACACTCCAACTGGAGCCGCTCAGTTACGAGGAGGCGCAGATTTTCTACGGTACCCATCGGGTCAATCAGAATCTCGGGCTGCTCGAAACCCTCGACTGTGACCTCTGTTTCGCGCTCGGTCGACACTCAGGCGTCAGAACCGTCTGCCGGCCGGCGCTCGTTCGTATCGAGTGCCGTTGCGGGGTTCGTGATTACATCGGGCCGGTCGGTACTGATGGGAATATCGTGCTCAATCCGGCCCGCACCCTGGCCGACCGGACCAAGGGTCTGCTCTTCGATGAGCACGGCCAGCCGGCGTCTCTGCCCACCGTCCTGATGAGTCGAGACGAAGCGCAGATTCTTCGTCAGTACGCCCGGTTTCTCCATGACCGGCGCCTGTCGGTCAGCTATTACTGTCGCGGCTGCTGGAATGGCCGGACGACCGCCGATCCGCTGATGGTGAAAATCAGTCCCGGCCAGGTTGTTTTCACCTGTCGCTGCCGCATCCGCTACTGGCAGGGCTGATGACGGCGTGGTCCCCGCCGTCCTGATTGCCGTCGTTCTCATCCTCTACGTTCTCCTGGAACTGGAGCGGCGCCACTAAGGGCACAGCCAACTTGACAGGTGTGCCTGTCTCGTCCACACTCTTTCGCCAGTGGCCGAGGGCAATTCCTCAACGGGCGACATGGCCAGTGCGTTGCACGCCGCGATGGATTCCGGCGGCGCCTCGGGTAACACCCCGAGCCCGCCGTCTCCAACACCGACGACAAGTAGCGCACCGGCGGCGGCTTCGCCTCCCGCATCAGCTCCTGCAGCAGCTCCGGGTTCGGCTCCGATAAGGCCGGCAGAGCCTGATCTCCAGAAAGAATTCCCAGACGGTCGTATTCCGCTCACTCGGCATCAGGAAATTCTCGCCACCACCAGACAGAAGCAACTCGAAGCGGCACGCGAGCAAATCCTCGAAGAGTTCGGACCCTGGAATCGTCTGAGGGCGCAATTCACCCCCGGCGAGTTCGAGACCATCATCGAAGGCCTCCAGGACTTTCACCGCAATCCACATGCGTTTCTCCGGCGGGTTGCGCCCGAACTCGGCTATCAGCTCACCACTCCGGGACAGCAGCAATTTCAGCCGCAACAGCAACCGGCCAGCTCACAGTCCGAGATGCCCGGTCCCGATCTGCAGTTTCGCGGCGAAGACGGTCAAATCTATACGACCTATTCGGCCGACCAGAATCGGAAGTTGCAGGAGTGGTACGCAGGGCAGCAGGAGCAGAAGATTCAGCAGAAGCTGGATCCTTGGATCAAGTCCCAGCAAGCACAGGCGCGTGAACAGTATCTGGCGCAAATCAGTCGACAGGCGACTGAAGAAGTCGAGCGCGCCGCCAAAAGCTGGGAAGGGTTCAACGAGCTGCGGCCGCACATGTACCGGCTGATGCAGGCTGATAAGCGCGTCACGCTCGATTCAGCCTATCGGACCGCCTACAACGAGCATTACCTGCCCGTCCGAGACCAGCGGATTATCGAAAAACACGATCAGGAATTAGCCCGGCGAGCATCGGCAGCAGGCACGCCGATTTCGCCCACCACTCGGCCCGCCGCCGCTCCTGGAGCAACCCCGACCGATGCACGCAAATCGATTCGGGAACAGTTCCGGGACAAGCTCGCGGAGTTTTTCCCGCACACGGCGTGAGCTGATCGGACAGGAGTTTCATCATGGTAGATCCCAATATTGGCCAGGTCGTGGCCACCGTGTGGGAAGCCGTCGTCGGGGACAAACCGATGAACAACATCTTCAATTCGCGGGCGCTCCTCTTCGCGCTTAAAGATGACGGCTTCCAGGAAGAAGTGAGCGGCGGGCGGCTGTTCGAGATGACCATCGAATACGCCGAGAACACCACGTTCAAGCAGTACGCCGAAATGGACCCGTTGGACGTAACCCGCATCGACACCTTCGATGCGGCCCGCTACGACCAGAAGATCAACGCCGGCACGGTCGTGATTTCCAAGCTCGAGGAAGCGCGGAACATGCCGCAGAACCGGAAAATCGATGTCGTGGCGGCCAAACTGGAGAACGGGAAAAACTCGGCCATCGCGTCGATGAACCGGAACCTGCATACCGGGGATGGCACCGGGAACAACTTCAGCGGGCTGAACATGATCATCTCAGCCACCCCGGCCACTGGGGTCGTGGGTGCAATTGACCGGGCGACCTTCAGCTTCTGGAGAAATCGTCAGGCCTCGGGGGCAAAAACCACGGCGCCCTTCGACAATCTGGCCGCCTCCTGGCGCACCGTCTACAACCAGTGCAGTCTGGGCGGGGTCGAGATGACCCCGACCGCGATCATCACCGATTTGGCCTCTTTCAGCGGTTACGAATCGACGCTCACCAATATCGAGCGGCTGGTCCGAGAAACCAAGGCCACCGGTGGCGACAGCGGATTCCTGAACGACGCCATCAACTACAAAGGGGCGGGCGTCTTCTACGACGAAGATGCTCAGGCCGGCGCGGCACGGTTCCTCAACCCGAAGGCGCTGAAGTTCATGTACCTGAAAGGCGCGTGGCTGAAGATGGAACCGCCGGTGGACCCCTCGAACCAGCTCACCTCGGTTACCCGGGTCTACACCTTCGGCAATCTGGGCACCAACGGCTCCCGCTATCTGGGCGTGGTGTCCGGTATTACCTAAAACGTGTTCGTGACGGTGGAGGGGCGGGACGGGGTGTTGGCTGCTTTCCCCCGTCCCGTCCAGGTCGGAGACCTCTTATGACAGACGACGAACGCCGGGAACAAGACGAGAAGCGCCCGCACCGGGCGCCAGAGAAACCGCTCGAAATGGTGGTAACGAAGGAACTGCAGGACTTCATCAATCGGGAAGTCGCCAGACTGGTGGCCGAGCAGCGGCAAGTTCTTGACCGCATCGAACGGAAGGCCGAGAAGTTCGAGGAGAAGTACGTCCCGCCTTCAGACGATGTGAAAAATCTGGCTGCCGCCATGCTCGCGCATGTGGAAGCGACCAGGGCTCTGACCGAGCAGACCGCCCGCACGATCCGGCAATCGAATGCCTATACGCCCGAGATTTCGGCCTACAGCTATCCCGAAGGGAATGTGGCTCGACCGAAACCGATTCTCTCGGACGCCAAGGGCGCCCCGCGCGAAACCTTTTTCTGCGGCATCCGGCAGGAAGAATCTCTGCTCACCCCCGACGAGATTCTGGCCTTCAACAAGATTACGAGTCCACGCACCAGTCGAGGTGGCACATGGCGGGCCGACATCCAACACGCCGGCATGGGAGCCGAACGGCTGCTCGTGCAAGTGCCCAACCAAAGCATCAGCGACCGGATGGAGCTGCCAAGCGGGCTGCGCCTGATCCTCCTGGAACTGGAAGCCGGCCAGGAAGCCATCGACCCGCTCCGGCTCACCGACGAGATCCAGAAACTGCAGGCAACCGTCGCGCAACTGATCGCCAGTCAGAAGGGAGTCGCGGCATGACCGACCGTCATCCGGCGAAAAAGGCGGAAAAGGACGCACCGGCCATCGAGGACGCAGGCCCGATGACCGTCGTGCTTCTCGAACAACCGGACGGCAAGACGACCTCAGCCGAAGTGCCCTATCCACCAGGCAGTCAGCAGATTACTGTCGAGGGCGTTTCCTACGTCCACGTCGGGGAGGACGGTGACAACTGGGTCTACCGTCCGCTCTGATCGGGTCTGGCGGCTGAGACCGATCAGTCCAGGCTGGCAGTGCCACCGGTCTGGCGACTGCTGCACACAAGTGCCGCGCCTCTTGATGACCAGCGCCGAACGAGAGGCCATAGAAGCGTTCGGGGCGACTCCGATGCGACCTCCAGTCTGGGCGTCTGATGCGCCAGCAGGGTGGGCACTGCTTCAAGGGAAGCCGTGTCCGTATCTGGACCGGGACGAAGACGGGAAAGCCGTCTGTCTGGTCTATGAGGTCCGCCCGTTCAACTGCCGGCGGTTCGGCTGTTTTCGTCCGAGTCCTGAACTCGAGCCGCTGGAGCTGGACCACAGCAAGCTCGGGTGCAAGAACCTGAGCGACCGGATTGCCAACTCCCCGGAAGTGTTGCGCGCCTACCGGAAGATGCAGCGGCAGGCGCAAGAGTGGGCAACAGCGCACGGCTGGAAACATTTCAAGTCGATGAAGCTCTCATGACCCTCACTGAGTTGCTGCTCTCGTGTAAAGCCGATTTGGGGTACGGGACCATTCCCACGCTCTCGGATGAGACCGGTACACGTCTGACCCGCTACATCAACGACGGCTACCGGCAAATCATGCGGCTGCCCGGATTCGAGATGCTGCGCTTCCAGACGCATTCATTTTCGACCAAACCGGGATTGGCCTATTACAGTGCCGGGGCCGCCGAGCAAATCTACGCCGTGGTCTCTGCGGTCAGTCAGCAGCGGCTCACCGAGATGAGCCGTGACAGCTATCGCAGTATCGACCCGTCAGAAACAGTGAGCGGCACTCCCTGGGCCTGGGTGCCCGATGGCTTTCACATCCAGAGCCGGCCCACCACCGATTACCTGTATGCGCTCTCAGGTGATGCAGTGGACACCACCCAGCATTTGACGGGTACCTTCATCGCGGTCGACAACAGCTATCGCTCGTTCGACATCCAGCTGAACGGTAAGACATCGGTGAATTTGACGCCCGATATGGTCAATATCCCGGCACCGAAGGAACTGCTCACGATGCAGTTGTCGGCGCCCTGTGTGGGCACCGTCGTGATTGTCGATGTGGTCATCACTCCTCCGGCTCTCCCAACCGAATGGATCGCAGCGATTCTGCCGGGGCGCTTGAGTACGCAAATCATCAGAATGCGGTTCTGGCCGACACCGACCGATTCGCTGCAATACAACGCCGACGTTCAGCTGCCGATGGCGGTGCTGGTTGCGTCGACCGATGTGCCGGTCTTGCCGGTCGATTTCCACAATCTGCTGTCCGACTACGCCAAGATGCGCGAGTACGAGCTGCGCGGTGATGACCGTTTCGAGCAAAGTGCCGCGCTCTATAACGATGGCTTGAAAGCCCTGAAGAACCGGGTGACCAACTCTCCAGATTACCGGCCCGTCGCCGGTAAATACCGGGTGAGCCCGGGCAGCAACCTCGGGCCGTACTATCCGGGCGGACGGTGGTAGATGGCCACCACCGCGCGCGAATGGCAGTGGCTCGTGTGTCTGGGCCGAAACGGCTGGGACCATCCGCTCGCCATTCCCGACGAGATGGCGGCCGAGGTCGAAAATATCGAGCTGATTGAAACCGGGCTCGGCCAGAAGCGGCGCGGCTCGGTGCTTGTGACTGCAGGCGGCGACGCTTTTACGGGCGCAGCCTCACTCTACAACTTCATTCCCGAGCAGGACCCGAGCCTGGCCGAATTGTGGCTGGCCAATCGTCAGAATCCCCCCAAGCTGTACCGGATTGCAGCCGGCGCGGCGAGTGAAGCCACCTCGCCGGACCAGATGACAAGCTCGCAGCAGTACACCTGCTTCTGCGCCTTTCACGGCAAGCTCTATATCGCCTACGGCAGTGGTGTGAATCGCCTGCACGTCTACGATCCGAAGGACACCACCACCCCATACACGATTCGCCGCGCGGGCCTCATCGCGACCTTTACGTCATTTACGATGGGCAATACTGGTTCGGGCAACTACCCGGCCACGCTCCGTTTCTACCGGATTCAGTACATTCGCCGGAACAGCAACGGGGCGCTCGTCGCCACCTCTCCGCTCAGTGCGCCGACTGCGTTTACTCCCAGCGGTACGGGCGCCGACGTACAGATGACGGTGGTCATTCCGGTAACGGCTGAACCGGCCACTCATATCAAAGTGTACGGTTCGACCGACAACGCGACCTACTACGACATCAGCGGTGAGCAATCGATGGTGGCTCCTCCCACCTCGTTCATCTACCACGATGCGATGCTGACGAGCGATTACCCGTTTCGGCCAGCCGCACCGCTCGAAGGCGCGGCCACGCCATTCCCGTCGGTGAAATATCTGGCGACCGATGGCATTCATCTGCTCGGCTTCGGGGTGTGGGCCGGATCGCCTGCGGCGGCGGGCGATTCCATTCCGCCCGTACCGGGACGGGTCTATTTCACGCCCGCGCTCGGCACCTCGTTCGAGCTGGGCGACGACGAACGGGTCAGTAACACCGTGGAGCAGCAGGGCTGGATTGATGCACGGCCCAATTCCGGCGGGGTCGACCGGGGACTGGCCGGCCCGCTCAATGACCGGTTCTACGTCTTTCAGTCCGATGCGATTTTCATGCTGGCGCCCACCGGCTCGGCTGTGGCGCCCTTTGCCCGCATCATTTTGACGACCGAGTACGGCGCGGTCTCCAACCGGTCAATCGTCATGGGGGAAGACGAAGGCGGGCAGCCGTGTCTTTATTTTCTCAACCCGGCCGATGGACCCCGCCGCTGCACGATTGGACGCACCATCGACTGGTGCGGCAAAGACGTGTACGACCTCTGGAAAACGGTGGACCTGGACATCGCGGTCAACTGGGCGCACGGGGTGTACGACAGCCGGCGGAAACTGGTCATCTGGTTCGTGCCGCAGCAGGGATTTTCCTTGCCCAACCTCGCTTTGGTCTTCGATTGCAGTAAGGGGCGGACCTCCGCCCTGGGCGTACGCTACGGCTGGGGGAAATGGACGGGAGAGTTTGCCAACGCGACCGCGAGCGTCATGTTCTCGAAAACGTTTACCGCCCCGCACAGTGAACTGCTGTCGCCCTATGTGGCCTCGGCGGCAACCATCGGCACGCCGAACACATTGCTCAGGCTCGATGAGACAGTGGCCCAGGATGATGTGACCAGCTTCACGTCTACCATCACCAGTAAAGCCTGGGACCGTGGCTCGCTCCTGCAGATGAAGCGCGTTGTTGAGGCGTGGATTATTGCGCGGGTCGCACCGATGAGTCTCCGCCAGACGCTCATCAAAGACTGGTCGGAAGAAACCCGGGCGTCGACCGCGGACCTCACGCAGAGAGGCACCGAGACCCGTGCAATGCGACGGTTCGACCCGGTGGACGTGGCCGACTGGACCGGACTGCAAATCCAACTGGGCGATGATCCGGCAGGCGCAAATACCGTGAGCTGGCTGCTGGACCGCTGGGTCGGCGGCGCCGAGCTGGAATCCGGGAAGATGGGCTGATGAGTTATCCCTTCCTGGCCAACGCGCAACTGCTCGATGAGGGCACCATCCAGGAGCTGGACACCCTGGTCACGCGGCTCCGGACATTCTTGCAAGTCTCGCATCGGGAAGATGGCACGCTCTATCCGCAAGCCATCTTGCCGGTCATCTCCGCGAAACATCTGCTGGGGCGAGGCAGTTCCGGTGATGGCGGCGCCGAACCCATCTCTCTCAGCGCGGATTTCGATATCGTCGGCGCGATGCTCGTCTTTACGGGCACCGGTGGCGGCGGCGGTGCTCCGGCGCCCCATCACACGACGCATGAGCTGGGCGGCCCCGATATTGTCTTCATCGATGCCAGCCAGCTGGCCAGTGGTGTACTGGCGGACGGGCGACTGCCCGCCAACATCCAGAGAAAGCCGGTCACTGAACCGGACATCACCCTGGCCGATGTGCCGACCAATAACGTGACTTCGGCGCGGCATGGATTGGCGCCGAAACTGCCAGGCACCACGACGACGTTTTTTCGGGGCGACGGAACCTATGCGCCGGTTCCGGCGACATCCCCGCTCGCGCACGCGCCGACGCATACCGCAGCTGGCTCAGACCCCGTTGCAGTGACGACACTGGCCGGCTATCCAGGCGGGACGGCGAATTTCTTGCGGGCCGATGGCGCATTTGCGTCCCCAATCACAACCGACTTGAACTATCGCGGCGGCTATGTGGCCGGAACCTACAACGACGGCGACATCGTGGTCGCTGCCGATGGCATCGCGTACCTCTGTACCAAATCAGGCATCACCACACCGCCCGAACCGTGGCCGTTCGGAACTGTGCCAGTCGCGCCCCATCATGCGACACACGAACCGGGCGGGTCGGATCCGATGACCGGAATCGACCTGGCGTGGATCTCGATTCCCTACAATGCGGCGAATTTCACGACCGGCGGTGCCATGACGTGGACGGTGACGGCGGGTAATCAAGTCTCGTTTGCGTATCTCCGGATGGGCCACGGCATACTCTTGAATATCGCATTAGAAGGTACAACGATTGGGGGAACACCCGATCTCGTTCTCGCGATTACCCTGCCCTTTACGATCACGCAGCGCGTGATTCAAATCGGGTGGCACTATAACGGCAGTGTCTACGGCACGGGAATCTTCGTGTTTGCCCCCGGGACGAATTATGTCACCGTCTATCACCAAGGCGCGGTACCGTGGACCGCTGACGCGAATACCAATCTGTATTTACAGGTGATGCTCGCCATCTGAGGTCTTCTCATGCCGACTGTGCCGGATCCTGCTACCACCGAATGGGTGCCGCTCTACAGTACGCAGACGGCCGGTCTGGCGACACTCCCGCCGCATCATGCGACCCACGAGCCCGGTGGATCCGATCCGATTGCGGGCATTGAGACGGTTCCGCATCATGTCACGCACGAACCCGGTGGTACCGACGTACTCGTGAACGCGGCCTGGAACAATATCGACAACCACTGGCAGGCGGTCCAGACCTTCCCGACCTACTGCGCGATTGAAGGCGCCAACTCCGTCCTCTTCTGGCGGGGCACCGAAAATCCGGTCAATCAACGTCTGTGGCGTACGGTCACCTACAGTGATGGGACCTTCCGCCTTGAGGCCTTGGACGATGGCGGCACCGTCGTTCAAGCGAGCTTTCTGTTCTATCGTGACGGCACCTTGCACGCGGCCGGCCTGGGCACGACACCGCTCAATGCGGATTCGCTCACCTCAGGAACGGTGCCTGACGCGCGCTTATCCGCCAATGTCGCGCTCAGAAATATCAATAACTACTTTCAGGCGCCGCAGCAGTTGCTGCCCCAATCGGGCATTGAAGGCTCTAATTCGACCTTTCTGTGGAACGGCACCGAGAATCCGGTCGACCAACGGCTGTGGCGCACAGTCACGTTCGGTGATGGCATCTTCCGCCTGGAAGCCCTCAACGATGCACAGAGCGTCCTTCAAGCAAGTTTTCAGTTCTTCCGTGACGGCACCTTCTACGCCGCGAAGATTACCGTATCGACGCTTTCTGTCAGTGGGAACATTCAGGCCGGGTCGGTCACCTCTAGCGGCCCGGTCACGGGCAGCTCGCTGACTGCCACGACGGGTACTGAACGCGAAGCGAGGACGGCGGCGGCGGGCGATATCGTGGCCAGTGGCAAGCTGCAAGGCGCGACGGCCGCCATTGCGGGAAATCTCACGGCAGGCTCTGTCAACACCAACACGTTGACAGCGACCGGATTGGGGTCCACGCCACTCAATGCGGACCAACTGGTGACAGGAACCGTGCCCGACGCGCGAATTGCCTCGAACATCGTTCGTTACCCGCTGCCACCGGCCACAATTGCCGCGCACGCCTCGACGCACCTGGCGGGCGGATCCGATCCGGTCAATGTGCGCTCGCTCGCCGGCTATCCCGGTGGGACCTCGAACTTCCTCCGGGCTGATGGGCAGTTCGCGGCACCACCCGTCTCGGGCGGCGTGGACGCGCACGCTTCCACACATCGGCAGGGGAGTTCCGATCCGGTCAGTCTCACGCAAGCTCAGATCGAAGGCTTGTCGAGCGCGTTGAATGGAAAGGTGGACACGTCCGATCCGCGCCTCTCGGATGCTCGTTCACCCACGGGCCATGTGACATCACATTGGGCAGGTGGTTCGGACCAACTGGATATTGGTCGGCTTGGAGGAACCGTCGGAAATGCAGTCTATTACTGGGACGGCTCCGGACACTGGAGCGTTCCACATTTACTGCAACTGGCTGGAGTCTATGACTTACTGGCACGAATTGATGCGCTCGAAGCGCGGATCGCTACCCTCGAAGCACGACTGGCGTAAGGAGAAACGGTATGGCGTACAACTCTGAGGACGACGAGAACGACACCGACGAATATCGGCGTCAACAGATGAAGGCGTTGCAGGATGGAGCGGATGAACCGTCTGAGGACGGACTCGGGGCACCACCGCAGCAATCGGCTCCACCGGTCATCACTACGCCGCCACCGAGTTTGGCACCACCGCCGGCCAAACCACCG